>Ga0154020_10008413_pt1 | contig 11964 bp, 8 predicted proteins | sample Klosneuvirus_201_FD_109709 | JGI IMG/M metagenome (GOLD analysis project Ga0154020, IMG submission 109709) | Active sludge microbial communities from wastewater, Klosterneuburg, Austria - Klosneuvirus_20160825_MG | ecosystem: Engineered > WWTP > Aerobic digester > Activated sludge | place... | reverse complement strand
TTACTCGATCACCCTTTTTGACAGATTTTACAGACTTTCCCACTTCAGTAACTTCTCCCATAAATTCATGGCCTAATATATCACCATCTTTCATGGTGGGATTATAGCCATCAAAAAGATGCAGGTCAGAGCCACAAATTGCACTTAGTGTAACTTTAATTATGATGTCGGTAGGCTCTTTAATTTTGGGATTTGGGACTGTCTCGACTGAGACATTTCCCGGGCCATGAAACACAACTGCCTTCATATGCGAGTCAACAGTTTGGAATATTTTTATCTACTTTGTATCAAAGAGCTGTATGGTTTTTGAAAGAATTACAACTTCTGCTATAATTGAATTGTGAAAAAGATTTTAATCGCATTTGTTCTCCTCATTTTGCTTGGCGGATCTACCTATTTCTTACTAAAAAATTCAGCATCTATTGTTCCGTCATCTCCGACTCCCACAGCAGCAGTAACTCCAACTTCGACAGTTGAGGCTTTTTGTACCCCTTCACAATTACAAGCAACTATGGAACCTGAAGTTGCTGCAGGAAATGCGTACATACAAATTATGTTAAAGAATACTTCTACTACCGCATGCAACGTAATTGGTAACAATACTCTTTCAGTCGGTTACCCTAACTCGGTAACGAATTTCAAAACAGATGTAAAAAGACAGCCGACAACTCCCCTATTTAGCCTCACTCCAAATCAGACAATCTATGCACTTGTTCACTATCCAAATGGACCTCAGTGTTCAAGTATGGCAACTGATGTTGATAGCATGGTTTCCTATGCAATCTCTGAAAACGATACTATCTCTTTCAAACCAACTATGGGAAATACCCTTCTAATCCCTTCCTGTGGAAAGGTATCTGAAATTACACAAATTGACCTCTACCCTTTCTCTTCAAATCAAGTCACTCCATAAAAAGTATGGCATCAAGTCAAAAAACAGTTGATTTCATAGTTGAACAGATGTCAGCAGCAGGCATTATCACCAGTAAGAAAATGTTTGGTGAGTATTGCCTCTATCTCGATGGTAAAGTCATCGCCTTTGTCTGTGATGATGCGCTCTTTATCAAACCAACAGAAGATGGAAAGAAATTTTATCCTGAAGCAGAAATGGCACCCGCCTATCCCGGATCGAAAGACTATTTATTAATTAGTGAAGATAAATGGGAAGACCGAGAATTTATTTCCAAACTCGCTGTGGTAACAGCCTCCTCCCTCCCCAACCCGAAATTAAAAAAGTAAAAAATTAGCAACCAACTTTTAATGTCTGACCTGTGTGAATAAGAGAAGAGTTAAGATTGTTGGATTTCATAATTGCTTGATAGCCTGAACCCGTACCTAAATTCTGACTGGCAATTTTCCACAGACTATCCCCTGGCTGGACGGTATAGGTCGTACACTTTCCACCTGATGAAGCTGTCGTTGCATTCATACTGGTAGATTTCTGTGGCAAAATCGTAGAGATAACTTGGGAGAGTAAACTCTTGTAGTACGTTTTCGTCGTACCCACTTTGACTGCCATAGTATTACTCCACCCACCTGTTGCGCAACCATTACCTGCTCTTACGCGAAGATAGTACGTACTGTTAGGTGATAATTCGTTAATTGTATATGACATTACTCCTTTCGAGTTGCCAGAAAGTTCAGTACCAAAACGCATATCCTCTGACGAATAGCCAAAAGAAATTACATACTTATCGGCATTACTTGAGATGGGTGTGAAATAAAGTTTGACTTTAGTTCTAGTCGTATCTATTTGGAAAAGATCTGGTATACCTCCGGGCTGAGAAGAAGCACAACCTGGTGTCTGAATAGGAGAAAGTGAAGGCAACGTCCCGATATACACTCTTCTCGTACCCGAACTATTACCTACTCCTGCTACGAAGTGATATCCGTCAATACTAACTGCACCTGCTTCCCAAAAATTGCTAGTATTCCCTGCTGGTTGGGTCTCAGCCCAGGTAGAGCCTTTATCTAATGAGAGATAAAGCTTCCCGTCCCCTACTCCATTTCCATAGCCAGCTAGCATATTAGTACCATCTTCACCCATTGCTAATACCCTCCATTCTTGACCCCTACTCCCATCTACATTGACATGCTCCCATGAATTACCACCATCTCTTGAAAGATATATTTTACCCGTTGGCTCAACATCAGGATCAGTATCAGCCTGATCAATTCCAACCATCATTGTCTTCCCATCGCGATCCATACTTACTGCGTTCCAATTAAGATTACTATCTCCTGCGGGTCTGACTTCAGTCCAGGTTGATCCCCGATTTGTTGAACGATACAGTCGACCCCCATAAACACCTGCCAGCATTACATACCCATTATCATTAATCGCTGTTTTATTCCATTGCTGATCGCTATTCCCCCCAGGCTGTGTCTCTGACCAGGAAGCGCCTCTATCTGATGAAACATAAAGCCTTCCTCCACTGGCACCTGCGATCATTACTTGACCATCTCCACTGACAGAACCTGTACTCCAGTTACTACCGTCGTGTGTAGTTAATGCATCAACCCAAGTATCCCCTCCATCGGTAGTGAGATACACAGGGCCTCCATATACAGCTGCCAAAATAACTTGTCCGTTTTTACTTAAGCCTAAGCCATACCAATTCTCGAAATCATCACCTAAAGGGGTCTGTTTCATCCATGTGTTCCCACCATCCTTAGAAAGATAAAGACTTGTACCATCTCTCCCTCCTACTACGACCACATTGCCATCCATACTTATTTTTGCACTCGCCCAGTTGACATCAGTATCACCAGCCGGTTGAACTTCATTCCAGGAAAGAGTCGTCGCAAAAGCAGAAGAGTGAAAGAAGAAAAGCGAAATCAAAAAAACACCCACCACGAGCAGTAGTTTTTTCATATACTACTTTACTATGAAACCTTCCCATAAAAAAAACAAGTGAATTTGATGCTCTCCCCGCCCCAAAAGTGAAAAGAGATAAGAGTAAGTAACATCGATATATCCTCAATCATTAAGTATTCGGATAAATAATTATGGTATGATTACTGGTCACATGACCCAACTCTCACTCATCCCACTGACAGCATCTAGCAAAGAAAAAAATCGTAAACACTTATTGGCTTCTATTAAGAAAAAACGCGCTGTTTTAGAAAAGCTCGTCATAAGATCAGAAACGCTTAAAGTCAGACTCGACATGCTCAAAGGTGAATACCTAGTTAAGATCGGCTCTCTGGTAGTAAAAGATAATCATCTTGATCTCGAGATTATCACTCTCCGCAATACGTTAAAGCTCATGCAGGAAGGCAAATCCTACCTTGAAGCTGTCGAGGAACTCTCACATACTTTTTTTGCCGAGCAACTGGAAATTGAAAAAGAAGAAGAGAAAATCAGACTCAAAAAAGAAACATATGACAAAAGGCAGGAGCAACGAAATAGTGAATTATTCATTGAAATAAAAAAGGTGTGGCGACACCTGATAGCTCTTTTTCATCCTGATCTGATACAAGACCCGACCGAGAAAAAGCGGCGTGAAGAAATTATGAAGCAAATTAATCAAGCTTATGAGGAAGGTGATCTGACCAAGCTTAGTCGAATTGAGCTGGAACAAGCACCAGTTACGGAGTCAACTATGGATAACCTAGAAGAAATGCTGGCTCAGATCGAGCAGGAGATACATACTCAGGAGATACTCTTTCAACAATTAAAAGATACAGAATGGTACCACTGGGATAAAAAAATAACGAAAAATCGCATTCTCCTTACCGATCTTTTTAAAGACTTAGAGAAGAAACTTCTCAATGACATCGTGGAGAAGATAGATATTATTAAGTCCCTCAAAGAAGAAATAGAGAAGTTGTAAAACAATTAGCTGTCGTGACCGCAACCACCCTCCCCGCACCAAAACCGAAGAAAATTAAAAAAGTTTGATAGTTCCTTTAAGCAGGGTTGGCAGTACTACCAGCCCTGAAGTAAAAGAAAGAAAATTTATTTATCTTCCTGAGCTTTACCTTCGTGCTTATTCAAAAGCTCCTCGACAGTCTGCCTAAAGTCTGCAATTGCTTTACGCAATTCTTGTAAAGTTTTGGGATCTTTGATGGCACCATCATGTGCAGCACGTCTTATTAGTTTCATCGTCTGCATGATTTCACTTCTAAGATCATGTACCTCCGGACCAAACTTTTCTTTAAAGTGGTCGCGAAGTGACTGCATTCGATCAAGCTCTTCCTGATGTTCACTAAGAAATTTCTCTCCATCTTTTGTAATAGAGTAAACTTTCTTACCATCTTTCTGGTCAATTGTGACATATCCTTGATCTTCAAATAATTGTAAGATCGGATAGACTGTACCAGCACTTGGGATATACATTCCATGGAATTTATTTTCTAATTCCTGGATGATGTCATAGCCATGTCGTGGCTGGTCCTTGATCAAACTGAGGATGACGAATTTCAGAACCCCACGCTCTAAGAAGCGCTGTGGTCCTAAGCCTCCATGGCCGAACCAATGACCAAATCCTCTCCCAAATGGTGTCTCATCGTCAAAATCTGATTTATTAAACATTATTCTTCACCTCCTTTTCTATCGATATATCGCGATATATCGAATATACATTTTTATTAAAAATTTGTCAAGAACTATGATGGAAAAAGAAGTATGAAAATGTATATTTTAGATCTCAAAATCTATTGGGGGATATTTAGGTTCTATTTTCTGAACTCCTAACTAGAAAATTAATTGCTACTCTCGATGTTATTTGCAGTTGTTCTGTACAAGCAAAAATCACAATCAATTCCCGCTTCTGGGAATTTATCGCCATTCAAACAATCAATCGCTTTTTTAATTGTTGGAGCTACCCATGCGTCATTTCCTGTATAAGGTAATAGCTTGATATCAAACTCAAGTTTACTATCGAAGGCTTCTTTGTCTGAATCACCATTACAATAGACGAAATACCCAGTGTCAGATACTTTGAATCCATTCATCCTAAATAACCATTGATAAAATTCCATTTGTCTTTTGTATCCGTCCTGCCAATCTGCATCAAGTGTGACTTCAGCACTTTTTGATGTAGCTTTATAATCAACAATTATTAATTCTCCATCTGGTCTAACCCAGACATCATCTACTCCACCTGTAACGACTACATTCGTACCTACAATCGGTACAGTTACTCCCCTTCTTAATGAATCTCTCCATTCATCCATTTTTTCATGAACAAATGGAACTGCATCTAAGCCGTATGCCTTCATGAGAGGATGAGCAGAACCTCGAGCTCTATGAATATCAAACTCTTTTTTAAGTAACGCATCAACTGCACTATTGAGAGAAAAAGGATATCCTGGAGGTTGTCCTATACCTAGCTTGCGATCAAGGTAAAAACACTTTGGACATTTAATAAATAAATCTATTTTAGATCTACTTAAACGGAAAGGTGTAGCTGACAGAGGATCATAGAGATTCCGAGTCCTCTGTGCTTTATAATAGTCACTCATATAGATGAGATTATACTATGGGTTAAATAGAATGTCCAGCTTATAGTTTTGTGAATGAGATTTTAGTAAGATATATCAACTCTGGGGTAAATCGTTAAATAATTATAACTTTAAATATGTATAGAATTATTTCAGTTATATAAAAAATATTTTTCGTTATCTACTTAATTGTTTAAAACTCATATTTGGCAAAATTGACGTGTGTGATAAAAGAATATACTTCCATGGCTTGCCACTGTTTGCAATATTAAACCTTGTAGCTGCCTCACAATACTTTTTGCCTGCCTCAGCCTTCTCTTGAACTTCTGTATCATCGATATCTCTCTCCGCCTTTATTTCAATTAGATAAATAGTGCCTTCTGTTTCTACCACAAAATCTGGTTCGTAACGCTTTGAGTTTCGTTTCCAATACATCAAGAACTGTGACATTGCAGGGCGAAGCCAACGCGAAACCTCTTGATCATCTTCTAATATTGTTGCAAAGTCCTTTTCTGCTTTAGAATCGAATTTATACAAATTGTGACAGGCTTTTTTAAATCCGCCAAAAACTTTGGTGGATATCATATTTGTGGGAGTTATCGTCTCTGTAAAATGATGAATTTTATCGGCACTATACTTTGAGAAATTATGAGACTCTATACGAGTAAACGGATAGACAACAGGTTCTTCATACGCTCCTGTCTCTAAGAAGAAGTGCTGTTGTAATTGAGCATATACAAACTGTCCAATTTCGCGCTTGTGATATAGTACAATATTTTTTAAATCTTCCTCGCTTCTGCCACTGCCAAGTTTCGCAATAGCAAGGTCTACAACTTTATTCAGAAGTTCAGACTCACGGTCATAGTCGACTTCCGGAAAGTTAACAAGTTCATTCATGATGATATTGCTAGGAATATCACGTACGACTCCGCTTACGCTACTTTGTAATACGTCACTTAAATTAGTTCTCAGTGTGCGTCTAACTATTTCCTCAGAAACAGGCTGGTAGTTTAAACCTGTAGTGTCAAACTCAAAATCATGGAAACCTGAACGCACTTCATTGCTTTGTTGAACGAGAATGCGAGGGATAGGAATCGTTTTTAAAATAAGTTCTTCTACAATAGCTTCGTATTCTTTTTCTGCAGCAGCAACAATTTGGTCTTTGAATAAGTTTTGTTGAGGAGTGTTCTCAATATGCTCAACCATTTTTTGAATTGCAAGTTTTTGTACTTCGCTACTCTTTAATTCATCAATATTCTTAATTTGACTTCCAAGCGAACTGACTACATCTACGATCATTTGTTGAGCATTTAATTTAATCTCTGCTGATTTTCTGTCATCCTCGCTTTGCAATTCAGCTATATTTACACGTTGCTCGTTAAATGAAGACTGTATCGTAGATGAAGACGTAATGACTTCTTGATCCGCTGGAAGTGCAGTTGGATCAATTTCAATAATATTTTCTTTGCGGATAATCGAATTGGGATCGTTTGCGGCGTCTACAATAGACTGGAAACGATCGTGAGCGATAATCGTCAATTTATCAACCTTCTCCACGCCAGTCCGAGCTCCAAATGGCAAACGTAATCCACGCCCTATTGTTTGCTCTGTCAATATTTGGGAGTTAGCGGCTCTAAGAGGAATGATTGTATAAAGGTTAGCAACATCCCAGCCTTCTTTAAGCATATTAACATGTATGACTATTTCAACTGAATTGTCATCTTTTTCCAATGCTAACAATTTTTGCACATTCTCTTCTTTTTCTTCTCCTCGTTGATTTGAGTGAATCTCAATTACTTTGCCTTTATATCGACCTTCAAAGAATTGTTCGGACTCGATCATTTCATGAATTTCTTTTGCATGATCAGTATCTTTGGCCACAACGAGTACAAACGGACGCACTAATCGATTACCAGAGTCTCGAGAGTAAATATCAAGCGCAACTTTTGTATCTTCATGAATACGAACACCATCTTCTAATTTTATTAAATCGAGTTCTTTAGGATCGTTTTTATATTGATCTGGATTAAAATTTCGACGGGTTGCTATAGCCGGTTCTTTGACAAAACCGTCTTGCAGCGCTTTAGCTAAAGGATAATCATAGACTACATTTTTGAATTTAACACCAGTTGAATCAATTGGCGTAGCAGTCAATTCAATACCCAGAATCGGCTTGAGTTCGTTAATTGCTCTTAGCCCGGCATCTGCACGATAATGATGTGATTCGTCCATGAGTAAAACTAGATCAGGAAGTTCTGCAAGGTAATTGAAATATGATTCGCCAAGATATTCTGATAATCGTTTAATACGTGGTTCACGACCTCCTCGGACTTCTGAGTTAATTTTAGAAATATTAAAAATATTGATTCTAACTGTTTCACCTAGCATCTGCTGATGCTGCTCATATGTTTCACCTGTGACAATTCGGGGACCAAATACAGCAAATTCTGATATGCCTTTAAACACATACTTAGGGCTTTGTGGATTAGATAAGTCGTCAATCAGTTTGTTATAAATCGTCAAATTAGGTGCTAAAACAAAAAAGTTCTTGATCCCTTTTGCCGAATAGAGGTAGGAAATAAATGCACCAATCAAGCGTGTTTTGCCGACGCCCGTTGCTAATGAGAAACAAACTGAGGGAAAATCTCGTTCAAAATCTGAGCAAGTCGGATACAATTCACGAATCTTCGAAAGCTCACCCGCCACGTCAATATCATTATTCAATGACAAAATATCAGTAATTTTTTGCAATATGTCCAAACTCTCAGTTTGTGGCTTCCTGAGGCTCAATCTATTTTTAATTGTTTGTGTAGTACTATTCATCTTGTGCCTCATTAGATTCTTCTGCTTCTTTCTTAGTAGTATTAATAATATTTAAATCGTAATTATCTTTACCAAATTCACATTTACCAAGAATCATTTGGGGAATTTTCTTGAGAGTTATGTTTGAAAAATGGTTTTCGCTTCCTGACGCAAATGATTTAGCACAAATCAACAAACTCTCATTTTCGGTCATTTGTGCGTGAATTGAATCAAGCTGTTCTACTGTCACAAACCCAGTTGTAACAAAAATATAATCTGTTTCTGTAGATTTGCCTTGTTTCCAGTAAATAGCATCATCTGGAGAATATCTAAATCCCTCGTACTTACACATTGCTGCGGCTAACATATTTGCATTATATTGTTCATCTATAACAAATTTTCCGAAACTATCTTTGCGCAATAGTGAGGGAGCAAGGTTATAAAACTTAAAACCACCTCCACCATGCCAAGCAAGAGCTTCTGATAATGGAAGTCCATCATTTCCATCTACTACTTTTTTAAGTCTTGGCAAACAGTGAGTTGTAGCATGCTCTCCAAACTCTATTCCAATGTGTCTTCGTCCCATCTTGTGAGCGACGGCTGAAGTAGTACCTGAGCCTAAAAAGCTGTCTAAAACCCAATCCCCAGGATTTGTACTCAATTCGATTATGCGATTAATTAATCTTTCTGGTTTTGGTGTTTGAAAGACATCCTCACCGAAAAGATGTCTTATTTCCCGCTTTGCTTCTTGATTATGCCCAACTTCAGCGCTTGTCCACCATGTGTCGACTTTTCGTCCCTGTTGAACTTCTGATAAAAATCTCTTTTTTCTAGGAAATGAACCTCCATTTACTCCAAACCATATCCTATTGTCACTTATCATTTGACGTAGATTAGTTTCTGAATAAACCCAATGTTTATTGATTGGAACATTAAATGATTTTCCGGTAGGCCCCACTATCTCAAATCTCCCATTTGTTCGCTCTTCATTTGCTACAAGATCTCCTGATTGCCATGGACCCCTTGGATCGTCATCTGGATTTTTATAACGATCATTCATACCATCTGTTCTTTTAAGTAGATTTAAGTTGATGGTATTAATATTATTAGTGTAAATAAGTATATAATCGTGGTTAATTGATATATGTTTAGCGTCATTCTTAATACTGTGTATTTTTTGCCAAATAACACTTGTTAAATAATTAGTTCGACCAAACACTTCATCACAAAGTACTTTTAAATAATGACCTTCATCATCGTCAATGGATATCCAAATACTACCCTCTGTCGGGTGAAGTAATGTTTTAAGAATCTCAAGTCTAGGTTTTATTAAACTCAACCAAGTTGAATGCTCTAAATTATCATCGTAGTGTTCAAAAGCGCTACCTGTGTTATAAGGAGGATCAATATAAATACACTTAATTAGTCCAGCATAATCTTGCTCCAATGCTTTTAAGGCTAATAAATTATCACCATAAATAAGCATGTTCTCTGAATTTGCATCACCATAGGATTTATTTGTATCTTCAATTAGAATTCTTGGCTCGAGCTTAAGTTCCTCATCTTTGCCAATCCATGTTAGTTCTAGCTTTTGTTTTATATTTTTCATAGCTTTAAATTATCCTCCATCTAATGGTAAATAACGGCTCAAGAGTTGAATGCTGAGCCAATCGAGCTTCAACAGACTCAAGTAATTTTTCCTTCTTTAATTCTACATCATCTTGGGTCTCAAATAGTCGCTTTCTCATTTCATTACGTTTCTTTTCCCAATCCTTTATCTCTCGTTGAGCTTTCAATTTTTCTTCGAGAATAATTATCTTTTTAGCGTTTGTTTTTGAAGTCTTAATGTCTATATCAAGTTTTCGCAAATCTAGTTCCAACCCTACCTTCACATCTTCTGCCCAATTATCGAGCTTATCGACTTCATTATCGAAAAAACTACCATTACGTGCTGCAATTTGCGTGGAAACAATCTTTACATATTTATCTTCCAGCTCATTCAATTTATCCTTACTCTCATCTAGAATTTGAAGCGGTATGGTTGATTCAGCAGATAATTGGAATAATTTTTTGATAATCTCGGGTTCTATTACATCACCAGAGTCAGTTATTGCTGAGAGAACTATATTATCTTCGGCCTCAAACGACTCGATAGTAAAATTAGAAATCTTCAATATCCCTCCAGTTCCAATAAGCGGCTGCAGGACTGAAATTATTGTTTGATTATCCGAATAATTAAAGACAATTTCTGAGTCTTCAGTTGGTTTAGATTTGATATCAGCAAGAATCCTTTGAGCAAGTGAATGACCAGGGCGATAGACGTGGGCATCCTCAATGTTTTTACCGATTCTATATGGACCTGCATCAATTTCTTCATTTGGGAAAGGGTTGTTTTTCAATACAAACGAATATTCATGCTCAGAAAAATCAGCGTTGTCTCCCAAATAATATCTGGTTGTATCCCAAAGCCACCGGTTATATGTATCAAGATACATAGTGCTTTCCCGTAAATTGAGTTTAAGTTTCTCATGAACTTCAGCGTCAAAGTTTTCAAGTAGGGTCTGGCGTGTTTCCGACAGATTGTTCTGAATACTATCATCCATTTCTTCCTGAAGCTCATCAAATGCCGTGTTAATTTCTTCAGTCGTTCGACAATCTTGATAAATTGCAGCAATCCGCTTTTCGAAATCTACTCCAGATTCAATATTCCCTAAAACTTCATCGCTGGCACCAAATACTCCTTTAAACAATTTAAACTTTTGATCAAGGAGATCATATACACGGCTATCCGCTGCGTTTTTACGATTCACAAAGTTGATCACTACAACGTCATGCTTTTGACCGTACCTATGACATCTACCAATTCGTTGTTCTATTCGCTGTGGATTCCATGGTAAGTCGTAATTGATCACCAAAGAACAAAATTGCAGATTTACACCTTCAGCGGCGGCTTCGGTAGCAATCATAATTTCTGCTTCGTCATGGAAGTAATCAATGAGTGCTGCTCTCATATCAGCAGTCTTTGATCCCGTTATTTTATCTGTATCTTTGTTCTTTTCTAGCCAATTTGTGTAAATCTCTTTTGATTTAGGATCATTATTTGAACCATTAAAGAGAACTATTTTGTCTTTATACCCATTCTCAGGAAGCAAGGTTTCTGACAGATATTTTTGTGTGATAGTGGATTCAGTAAAAATGATTGCCTTTTGTTTTGCGCCAAGATCATTTGTCATCTCAAAACCTTTTTTTAAGGCAACGAGTAACGCATCGCCTTTTGAGTTTGTGAATATCGCCTTAGCTAAATCTCTAAAACCTTCCAGGTCCTTCTTTTCCTGCTCCATGAGAGGTATGTCGTCTTTGGTATAGACTTTAGATTTTTTGGGATTTTCTTCATCCTCATCGCCTTCCTCAGCGTCAATCCATTCCTCGGACATCACCTCAAACCCCTCGAAGTTTTGAGCAAGATCCGTGGTATCAAACTCAGGTGGCAGTGTTTCAAGTTTTTTCTTGGTTTCATCAATAACAAGATCAAGTTTAACAACAAGATTATTCAAGGTACTAGCAATAGCGAATGAGGATGAGGCCAAGAGCTTACGAAGAATAAGGGTCATTAGCTGACGCTGACTTGAAGGGAGTGCATACAAGGCTGGACGTTGTAGGTAATCCGACATTCCGTCATACAACTCGATTTCTTGGTTTGTGGGGATATAGTCT
>Ga0154020_10008412_pt1 | contig 11964 bp, 10 predicted proteins | sample Klosneuvirus_201_FD_109709 | JGI IMG/M metagenome (GOLD analysis project Ga0154020, IMG submission 109709) | Active sludge microbial communities from wastewater, Klosterneuburg, Austria - Klosneuvirus_20160825_MG | ecosystem: Engineered > WWTP > Aerobic digester > Activated sludge | place... | reverse complement strand
CAATTGTACTTTTGCCAGACCAAACGGCCGGAAGCGGCTTTTTTTGTATCAAAATTTTCAGTCCCTTGCTCTTTGGCGCCGGTATAAATGCTCAGTGTATACCAGATAAACAGAATGCACAATGAAACATATGTTATGCGCAAGACTGAATTCATAGTTTTTCAAAGCGTGCCTGAAAAAAACGAAGGTATTTGGGTTCGTAAATCATTTTTAATCCCTTAATGGATTTTCTTCTGTCGTAAACTGAAGCAGCTGATTCGGCAATAACATCCATGTGCGCCTGAGTGTATACCCTCCTGGGTATGGTAAATCTAACCAATTCCAATTTAGGATAATAATTTTCCCCATTACTTTTTCTTCCGGCTGAAACAATACCTCTCTCCATGGTTCGTACACCGGAGTCGATATAAATCTCAGCGGCGAGTGTTTGGGCCGGAAATTGGTCCTGCGTTAAATGCGGAAGGAATGCTTTTGCATCAACAAAAATACCGTGTCCACCAATTGGTTTTACAATGGGGATACCGTATTCCATCATTTTATGCCCGAGGTATTCCACTTGCCCTACTCTGGCGTGTTGATGTTTATCGTCAAGACTTTCTGCTATTCCAACAGCGATGGCCTCCATGTCGCGGCCTGCTAATCCACCGTAGGTATGAAGTCCTTCATACACCACCACTAAATTCCGGGCCTCTTCAAAAACATCCCATTCGTTTGTGGCCATAAAACCTCCAATGTTCACCAGGGCATCTTTTTTTGCACTCATGGTTGCACCATCCGAATTTGAACAAATTTCCTTTACAATCTGCTGTATGCTCTTTTTTTCGTACCCCTTCTCGCGTTGTTGAATAAAAAAGGCGTTTTCGGCTACACGCGTCATATCGTGTATGATTCTAAGCCCGTGCTTTTTTGAATACGCCCTGAGTTCTTTGATGTTTTGCATGCTCATGGGCTGCCCCCCGGCCATGTTCACGTTGGTAGCAATGCTGATGTAGGGGATCTTGCCGGCTCCATATTTTTTAATAACAGCATCCAGTTTATTCAAGTCAACATTCCCTTTAAAGGGGTGTTCACTCAGGGGATTGTGTGCCTCGTCAATAATAATGTCTACAAATTTACCGCCCGCCAATTCTTGATGAAGGCGCGTCGTGGTGAAATACATGTTGCCGGGAACAACATCACCTTTTTTGATCAACACTTTCGAAAGAATATTTTCAGCGCCACGTCCCTGATGCGTAGGTATGAGGTATTTATAACCGTAGTACTTTTGAACCGCTTCCTCAAAGTGATAATAACTCTTACTACCGGCATAGGCTTCATCGCCTTGCATAAAAGCGCCCCATTGCCTGTCGCTCATCGAATTGGTACCACTGTCTGTTAATAAATCGATGTATACATCTTCCGAACGAAGCAAAAACGTGTTGTACCCGGCTTCCTTCATGGCTTTGATGCGTTCTTGTTTGGTGGTCATTTTAAGCAGTTCCACCATCTTCATTTTATAGGGCTCGGCCCATGAGCGTTTTTTTTGAGTTGTTTTCATAGTTAATTATTTAGATGTGGGCTAAGTTGTTGTTTATTTCGCCCAGCAATTCATTTTTTATGCTTGCCAACTGCATTAACAGATCATCATATGCCGCGCTTCCGGCTTCGCAGATGTCGGTAGAAATTTGCCGGTAATAGTCTATTCCTTTTATCAGGTTAGTCTTAAATGTTTCTGATGCATTTCTTTTTTTGTCAGACATCTGTACTTCTATTTCCACCATTTCCTTCTTAAAATACTCAACATAGAGTTTTAATTCATTCACAAACATGTGCGGCCGATGAGTGGAATTTAGCACGGAACTTCTCCCGTAGATGTGATCGAACATGCCTTTAAGCGAGACCTTCTTTGAGAAGTAAGCCAAATTTGGCCCGGGGCAAATGGTCACGGCCTTGAGTTTGTGCGACAACTTCGTATGATTCTTTAGCAAAGCTGAAGCCCCGAGTCCCTCACACAAACAATCCTTTTCTGTTACCCTATCCACTTCTTCCTGATACTTTTTTTCATCACTGATTTGTAGTCGCAGTTGTTTGATCTTCAAATTCTGATACTCACGCGAAGCAGTACAAATGGGGCGTTCGGTAAACTCTGTGTTAAATGCCAAAAACTTTTTGTAACATGGGCTACCCGGTCTGCCTTTCTGGATTCTGTGTTTTCGCTGTGTCTCAGAGCTGCTTGTTCTTAAATTGTGAAAGGGCACTCCAAGGGGTGAAGCGTGACTCAGATAATAATCTTCTTTTTTTGCCTGTAATAGCTTTTCCATGGTTTCTTCGTCTACATTCGTAGCCTCTGGTACCAACAAAAAAGGACTTCCCCAGCCGGTAGCATCCAGTTCGTAGTGGTTCATCAGAAACTCATTTTCCAAATAGGTACCAATACCACCCTGAGCTGTAATTTTTTGCAAAGGCATTGATACAAACTCTGCACGACCACTTGAATTCAATGCCTGATTGCAGGACACAAACAATTCTTCACGTAGGGGGTTTCGGTTTAACTTGAACTCTTCAAGAATTGGTCCCAACAGGTGCCCTTCAGCGACAAAAGCATGTCCGCCACAGTTGATTCCGGATTCAATCCTGAACTCCGAAACCCAAAGTCCTTTTTTCGCCAGGTATTTGCTTTGAATGCTTGCCGAACGAAAATCACTAACCTTAAGGATAATCCTCTTTTTTATCTTACCTGTAGCATCTGGGAAAAAATCATCAAACTCAGTACAATAATTAAATAATCTGGGATTAAGGCCAGCTGAAAATACGATAGAAGAATCCAGATTGCTGTTTGCATATCCTCTTAGGGCAGAAAGCGCATTGGAATATTCCTGGGGCAATGGTTCACCGGATTCCTTATAGGTTAAACCATCCACTTTGGTCATAATGTTCACATCAATGCTACCTGCGCACATAAGCTCTCTTAAATGAGCAATGGCTTTGAGCCTTTCAGGGCCCTGGTTCACCGGCAAGTTCCTGTACTTTTGTTTCACTTCTGAGTCTTCCGGCAACAGGCTAAAGTACTTTTCTGAATCTGAACCCATTTCAATTGGGGCTGACCGAATTGCATTAAATTTTCGATCTACGAGATAATCCAGAAGATTCAAATATGCGGTGATGCGTTGGGCCCGAAAATCCTTCTCCTCAACTGGAATGGCAATAAAATGCAAGTTCTCATCTCGACAAATGACCTCCCTCATCTTCTCCAACAACTCATCCTCTGCCACGGAAATTACTGATGATATACCGTATGGAGCTACCTTAAGGGGAGTATCAATCGTAAAACTCAGACCCATAACCGGTATATGTATTTTATGTATGTTATTTGCTTTCACAGGTTTCCTTTTCTGCCTGCAAATATAGGCGTTTTCATTTATCGGACATTTTTATCCGATTTAAATCAGTTTTCTTTAGCCTTATTTATGACTTAAGTCATATGTCAATTTAAAAGTCAGTTGTTACTTTGTCGAAGATTTAAATTCAAACCATATGAAAACAACTTTCAAACTAATTCTAATGTCGGGGCTTATCGGATTGTTCTCTTGCGGGAGCAGTGAACAAAGTGCAGGAACTGAAGCAGGCTCAACACCTGCAGGAACAGAAAGTCCTGCGGTAGGTCAATCCGGTGTACAGGACAATGTATCAAACCCTAATGTGGTTCAGATTGCCGTAGGCAGTAAGGATCATACCACACTGGTAGCGGCAGTTAAAGCTGCAAGTTTGGTTGATGCGCTTAGCAATGCAGGACCTTTTACTGTATTCGCGCCAACGAATGCAGCCTTTGATAAGTTGCCTGCCGGAACTGTAGAGGGTTTGTTGGCACCTGAAAAATTAGATGCGCTTACTGATATTCTTGAATACCACGTGTTCGTAGGGGTTCTTCCTGCAGAAAATTTTAAGGACGGACAAACCTTCAATCAAGTGAATTTGAAAAACATTACCATCAGCATGCAGGATGGTAAACCGGTAATCAATGGCAAAGCTCACATCCTTGCGTCTATTCCTGCTTCTAACGGCATGATACACGTGATTGATGAGGTTTTGTTGCCCGGTCAATAATTAACGTTTCATTTTTCGGGCTTTTTGATTGGTTGGAGACCGCCCGGCAACGGCGGTCTCTTTTTTATCGCCCGTTCTACCAATTTTAATTCATTCTCAATTTATAGCTACATGCTCTTTTCAAATATCAACACACTAAACTACAACGAATACCGCGACAAAGTACTTCAGCTGGCCGCCCAAGGTCAGACTTCCGGAGAACAAACAAAGGAGCACATTCAAGCCACCTTGATGAATGCACAGCGGATGAAACGCATTGATCATCAATGTGTGCTAAAACCTCAACTGGCGGAAATCGCCTCTCAGGTTAGTGAAAAACACACCTGGTATGTTATTACCGAAGCCTGGTGCGGAGATGGTGCACAAAACATTCCTGTAATTGAAAAAATTGCAAATGCCACTCCGCATCTGGAATTGCGTTTGCTATTTAGGGACGAACATCCTGACATCATGAGTCGCTACCTCACTGACGGCAAAAGAGCAATACCCAAATTAATATGTGTACACGATGCTTCTCAAAAGGTAATTGGAACCTGGGGGCCACGACCCGCCTTAATACAAGACCGCGTAACGGAATACAAATTACTTAACCCCTCTGGCTCAAAAGACGAATTCAACAAAAACCTGCATTTGTGGTATGCCCGCGACAAAACCTTCTCCCTTCAAGAAGAATTTCTCGGCCTGTTCTCACAATGGGGTTTAGTAAAACACACCAAGGCTCCTCATTAGCAAATTCAACTAACCACATTGTATTTAACTTTTTAAACTCTTTCCTTATGAAATTTACTGAAACCATTCGTCTCAATTTATCAAATGCCAATGCCTCTGAAATGACTATTGGTCAAGAAGTAGCGGAAAATTACCGAAAAGCCGAAGTCTTTAAAAAACACAACATTGACTTTTGCTGTGGAGGAAAAAAAACACTTTCAAGCGTTTGTACTCAAAAAAACTTAAACTACGCTGAAATCAGAAACGAATTGAACAAGGTAGAAGGTCCTCAAGGAATCGCTTCTCAAAATTACCAGAGCTGGGATGCAGGATTTTTAGCCGAATACATCATTAATACACACCATAGGTATGTAAAGTCCGCTATTCCTTTGCTACTTGAATACACCAATAAAGTGGCCCGAGTACATGGCAACGAACGGCCCGAATTGATTGACATTGCCAATTTATTTGCTGAAGCCTCTGATGAGTTGATTGCACATATGTTCAAAGAAGAACAGGTGCTATTCCCTTACATCCAACAACTCAGTGCCGCAAATTCCGATCCAGGTTCGCAGCGTTTCCCCACTTTTGATTCTGTGGAACAGCCTATACATAGGATGGAACAAGAGCACGAAACCGTAGGGGAATTGTTTAAAACCATCAGAACATTAAGTAATAATTTCACGCCGCCTGAACAGGCCTGCAATACTTATAGGGTAAGTTTTGCAAAACTGCACGAATTTGAGCAGGATCTGCATCAGCACATTCACCTGGAAAATAACATTCTGTTTCCTAAAAGTATTGAGTTGGAACTGGCTTCCGGAAATTGAAGGCTCGAGAGATCAAAGATCCTTCTTCCTGAATTTTGACAAGGCAATGGTATAAGGTAAAAGCACCCAAACGGCCAGTATTACAAACACCACGACAATACCCGTGTCGCTTCCGAAATAGTCCTTAAACACGGCTCCGGTGTATCCCATCATGGCAGAAACATCCAAATGCAGGAGAATCATAATCCTTGCCAGGTCAATGGGATTGCAGGCTGAAATAAAAACCACGGCCTTCTCGATAGGATATTCGGAAAATTGAAACAATAGAAAAAGCAACAGCCCATCGAACAATAAGGCAAAAAAGAGCCAGAGCAGGATGGCAATGCCTATGCCCTTTGCTTTATCGCGCGTGAATACTGAGCTTAAAAACGCAATGGATACAAAAACCGTTGAAATGGTAATACCCATGAGTAACATCATAAGGCTAATTTCTGTTGGTGCATAAATCAGAATAGGAATACCCGCACCTGCAAAAAAAGCGAACAAGAGCGATAAGCTCAAGCCAAGAAAAAGACTGAACCATATCTTGCTTCGTTTCACCGGCTGGCTGAGTAAGAGTTCAATAAATTCAGAGCTGTTGTACAAATAGATGGTTGAAAAAATAACAGATACCAGGGGCACAATTAACAAAACCACATTCAAAAGCGTGAGCAGGCCTTTGGTGCTGTTGTCTTCCAGGGCAAATACACTCCATGACAGTGCAGCAAGAATTAGCGTGTAAATTAGAACTACTCTGTTCTTCAGAATGTCCAGGATTACAAATTTGATAATCCTATTCATGTTGACTTTGTTTTAAGATGGAAGAAATAGCTTTGGATAGTTTTTCTTCTCCGGTATCCGATTTAAGCTCTTCCACTGTTTTATGAAAATGGACTTTACCTTCCTGCATAAACACAATTTGTGTTACAAGGTCGTCTAACTCACTTAAGAGGTGTGAGGTAATCAATATTAATCGCCCCTTTAACTTTTCCTGTATGATTTTTTCCTTGAGAATTTCGGAAGCCAGTGGATCGAGCCCTGCCGTAGGTTCGTCCAATATCAGCACCTGAGGATTAAACAGAAAGGCTAACGTTGCGCTTACTTTTTGAGTAGTGCCCCCTGATAGGGTGCGCATGCGTTTGTGAAAGAGTTCTTTCAGCTTAAATGCCTCAATGAGTTCTTCATCGGCCTTACCCTGGTAATTCCGGATTTCCTTAATCATTTCCATGATCTGACCTATCGACATGTTATCCGGATAACGTCCAATCTGAGGCATATAGCCAATATCATTCCTGTACTGATAATGCCGGGCAATGGACTCCCCATTGAACATTACCGAACCACTGTCGGGAATCACCATACCCAAAACACTTTTGATTAAGGTTGTTTTACCGCAGGCGTTTGGGCCAATGAGGGCAATACACTCCCCTTTGTTGCAACTTAAGTTGACCCGATCCAATACCTGAAGCTTTCCGAATTGCTTGGACAAATTTTCTACGGTGATCATACTTTACAGGGCGAGAGAATGCATAAGTGGCTGATTGTCCACAAAATTATCAGGGGTTAGGCTTGGCGATATTTTTTCCGATTTATCCAAAAGATCAACCATAAAACTACGAAATAATAACATTGCGGGTGGGGTTTGTTCAACAATTACCGAAAACACACTCAAGGGATGATAAGGTACGTCTCCGGTTTTATCTCTATCCAAATCGTATCCATTGTACTTGTCCCAATAATTGCCGTTGAAGGTGTTCAATACCGTGTTGCCATTGGTGCTGACATCGAAAGTGTTACCTAAAAAATTATTTGAACGTATTTCATTATCCAAACAACTGGCCTGAATTTTCATGCCCCAGCCGTTCGCCTCAAACCTGTTATTTTCAGCAAGTATCCTGCTGGTGCCTTCCATGTATATTCCGGTAGTGTTTTTTAAAAAATGATTGCCACTTATATAACTGTCTGAAATTTCTTTGAGCATAAGGCCATAGGCAGCATCGCCCCAATTTTCTTCAAAGTGGTTGTTGTACATCTTTACGTTTTTCGTAAACATAACGGCGACTCCGGCGCCATTGTGTTTAAAATAGTTGGTGATATAGGCGTCATTATTGGAAAACATAAAATGCAGGCCATAGCGGATGTTGTTAAACGAACGGTTTCTCCAAATCACCGAATTGGTCACAAACTCAAAATAAATACCATCGCGATGACCCTCAATTCTATTGCCAATGATCAGTAAACTGTCGCTTTTCCAACAATGTATGCCGTTGCCAATTTGCTGTTCCTCCACCCCATAGGCTCTGATGCGGTTGTTTTTAACCACACATTGTTTTCCATATTGAATGTAAATGCCAAAAAAATTATCATCCAGAATATTATTTTCAATTACCACTCCCCTGCTGTCGTATACTTTTATTCCGCAGGGGTCATCCAGGGAAGCGTAACCTGAGCGCTGAATCTTAAACCCTTTAATGCAAACCTCGTTTGCCTTTACTGAAATAACCTCGTATTTTTTATTCCCATCAATAACCGGATAGTTCAATCCAATTAATGTCAGGCGTTTATCCACTATAATATTTCCCTCCTGATAGGTTCCTTCATGAACCCATACAGTATCCCCTGTGTTCGCTACGGTTAAAGCCGCTTTAATGCTTAAAAAAGCTTGGCCTTTGCCCACATGCACGCCACGTGCAGCCGAAATGTAGGCAGAACAGATAATCAGAAAAGTATAAACAATTTTATTCAAGGACTTACTCGCTTAACTGCGCCCAGGAAAGGGGCTGAGCCGATAACCTGACTAAAAACGCTTGCGCACTGTCGGAATTTGAAAATGCCGCTATATTACCGCCCATGGGGCTTCCCACTTCTTCTCCCGAAACGTAAAACAGAGAATCCGCCTTTAATAAGGCATTAGGTTCAAGATAATCACTGATGAAGTATTTGGCAGACGCCGTGTTTGAATTTTCCTTTTTGTAATTAATCATACAAGAAACATCATCAAATTTGTACACCCTGCCCTTTGACGTGATGAGTTCCGTTGCGAATCGTATATTGGAAATGGTCATTTTACAATAATCGCAGTTGTCTTTGTTAAGTGCGATAGGTTCAGGCCCTGAAGCACTGCAAGACGTTGCAAGACCCAAAACCACTAGTCCAGCAACAGCCACGCTTTTTTTCTTTGCAAACTTTTTCAGGAGGCCCGTCTCAATGAGTGTTGCCAATAACATACATACACCGCTTAAAATAAATAACCAACCGCCTTTATCCGGAATTGAAAATGCGCCAAAATTCAACAACTGCTTAAATCCAATCAAGGGAGGTTGATACGCCATTCCCGGAACAATGATGGCGGCATTCGGATCAAGGTTGTGCCCATAATTGTATTCCCATCTCCAAAAATCCACCATGGCCACAATTCCGAAAAGAACAAAAAGCGACAAAAGTGTGTACAAAACCTTTTTCCTGCCTACAATCGCACTAATTAAGCTGAAGGTGGCAAAAAACAGGATGCAGTATGGCAGCACCGTAAATTCAATAAAATCCTCGGAGTGCAGTGTTTTCATTCCTATGTAGTGATTTAAACCATTAATGATCTCCACATTACCGCCGAGTTTGTTGGCGTAAATCATCAAATTAAGGCCCTCAGGGTATTGTGGAGCATCCAAATCTATTCTCCAAATGGGCAAAAACAATGAAACAACAAGCAGTGCTGTTGATATAAAAAGCAATACTCTTGAAAGCGGGCTGATTTTGAAAGATAATGTGGTCATGACAATTTGTATTAATAGAGGCTAATGGTAAATGGTCCTTTTTTGCACGGGTAAAAAAAAAGGGAGCAGATTGTGCCTCTGCTCCCTCTTAAATCAGGTACTAGTTGGAGGCCGGAACTTCAGCCGCTGTTTTACCAACGTGGAAGGTCAAAGGCACCTTGCTGCCTGCAGGCGATACCCGCACGTAACCTTGCATTTCCTGATGTAAGGCACTGCAGAAGTCTGTACAATAGATTGGTACAATGCCCACACGATCCGGAACCCACTTTAAGGTTTGTGTTTCACCCGGCATAATTAAAAGTTCTGCATTGTCAGCTCCTTTCACGGCGAAACCGTGCGGAACGTCCCAGTCTTGCTCGAGATTGGTTACGTGGAAATACACTTCATCACCAATCTTAATTCCTTCGATGTTATCCGGAGCAAAGTGCGAACGAACTGAGGTCATATAAACATGTACTTTATTACCTTCTCTTACTACTTTCGCTTCCGCTTCACCTTTAGCCGCATAAGGGTGTTTGTTTTCATCGATCTTGAACAACTTTATCTGGTTCTTCTCGATGATGGCAGCAGGAGTCGCCTGAGCATAGTGTGGTTCACCAATGGTTGGGAAGTCGAGAATCATTTGCATTTTTTCTCCACTGATATCATACAATTGGGCGCTTTGTGCTAACTCCGGACCAGTTGGTAAATAGCGGTCTTTTGTGATCTTGTTGTATGCAATTAGATATTTTGCAGATGGTGTTCTGGAATCGCCACCGGGTACACAAAGGTGACCAACAGAATAATACGTTGGAACCCTATCCACCACTTTTAAATCTTTTATGTTCCATTTCACTACTTCTGAGGATACAAAGAAAGACGTATACGCATTTCCTTTGCCGTCGAACTCAGTATGCAGAGGGCCAAGACCTGGCTTTTTAACCTCGCCATACAGCGCTGATTCGTATTTAATAACAGGAATTCCGAGGTAATCACCATCGTATTCTTTGTTGGCGATTGCTTTTATCATTTTATCAAAACTGAAAACAGGGATTAGTGCAGCTAATTTACCGCTACCAACAATGTACTCGCCTGTTGGATCCACATCACATCCGTGTGGGGATTTAGGGCAAGGCATCATGTAACAAATGTCGGCTAGTTCTTTTGAATCCAGCACCAATACTTCTGTCTTAATGGTTGAAGTGGCTGAATGGGTTTCATCGCTATACGTGTTATGAGCATATTTCACCGGGGTTTTTTTGCCTTTTCCGGCTTTGATGTACTCTTCCGCTTTTTTCCAGTTCACGGCCATGATAAAGTCCTTATCCCGCTGTGAAGCATTTACTTCTAACAAGGTATTGGCTTGTTCGGTATTGTAACATGAGAAAAAGAACCAGCCGTGCGATTTTAGTTTGCCGGCGCGGCTCAGGTCAAAGTTAACACCCGGGCATTCGATTTGAAAAGCGATGTCCATCTCTCCACTTTCTTTACTCACAGAAATAAAGCTCAGGTAGCCTTTGAAATTTTCCTTATAGGTGCTGATAGGTACATCGCCATTAGCATTATCGGATGGTACGCTAAAACGGGTTCCTGCAACTACATACTCCGTATTTTCAGTAATGAATGGAGAAGAGTGGTTACCTGCACTGTTCGGCAGCTCAATAATTTCAGCTGTTCTGAAGGTTTTGAGGTCAATTCTTGCCACGCGTGGCGTGTTATTGGCATTACCAAATACCCAGCGGCCGTCTATCTCACCATCTGTCTTAGACAATTGAACATGGTGTAAATCATCCCAAGGCACCATACCATGAGACGTATTTAGCATTGGTTTTGTTTCTTCACTATATCCCCACCCTTTCTCAGGGTCTACGGCAAATACGGGTATTACACGAAGCAAACGTCCGCTTGGTAAACCGTAAACACTCATTTGTCCGCTGAAACCACCACTTACAAAGTTATAATATTCATCGTGTTTGCCGGGTGCCACATAGGTTTTACCGGCGGCATCGCCGCTAACGGCATTGCTGGTACTTTTTGGTTTGCAGGATTCCATCACAGAAACCAAAGCTAAACCCGCAATTACTGCTGTTGTTATTTTGCTTTTCATTTGACTTGGTTTTATATTTTATTTAACTCCATCTATTTTACGCATGAATTCAAGAATGTTCCTGGCATCGGTATCTGTAAGGTTCTGGTTAGGCATACGCACCAAACAAAGTTCAAGCATGGCCTGCACTTCAGGGTCTTTATCAATCATAGGATCAGGATTGGTAATAAAATTCATAATCCACTCCGGGGTTCTCTTTTGAGTAGCGCCTTTCCAACCCGGACCCACCAATTTCTCCTCCGTCATTTTATGACAGGATGTACACTTTACCCCGCTAATCTTTTCACCTTCGGTTGCCATAGCCGCGTCCAAAGTGGCACCTAGATTAATATTTTCTGCGGTCCACTTACCCTCCCCACGCTTAGGGTCGTACGATTCAGGGTCAGCTACCATGCTTTTGGGAGCATCCGCGCCGGTTTGTTCCTCAGAGGCCTTTTCACCGCCACCGCAGGACCAAAGGATTAATGCGATTACTGTTGTTAAGAGAATTTTTGGTGTTTTCATAGAT
>Ga0154020_10008411_pt1 | contig 11965 bp, 11 predicted proteins | sample Klosneuvirus_201_FD_109709 | JGI IMG/M metagenome (GOLD analysis project Ga0154020, IMG submission 109709) | Active sludge microbial communities from wastewater, Klosterneuburg, Austria - Klosneuvirus_20160825_MG | ecosystem: Engineered > WWTP > Aerobic digester > Activated sludge | place... | reverse complement strand
TTAACTCGTACACAAGAAATTCAATCAAGATATAACCTATGTGTACAAATTAAAAATGAATGTTGGGAGTTAATAGGAATGTCCAAACAACGTTTGGGTTCTATTTCAGCATCAGAATCTGCTACAGGGACTAATGCTGCTATTGCTCAATCTTATTCTCAAACAGAACCTCTTTTTGTAGCCCATGAGTATGTTCAAGGCCAGCTTTATCAAGCTATTATTGATGCTTCACTTTACACTCAATCCACTAAACCAGAATCAACACTCTCATATATTACTTCTGAAGGAGAATCAGCTTTTGTACAAGTTAATGGTACAGATTTAAAATTCCGTGACCTTAAAGTGTTCCCTACTAATAGACCAGAAGATACTCAAATGTTCAATGAACTTAGACTTCTTTCTCAAGCTGTTATTCAAAATGGAGGAACTCTTTATGATATTATTGAATTATATTCAACAAAATCAATGAGAGAAATGAAAAAAGTGTTCCGTGACATGAAAGATAAACAAGACTTACAACAACAACAAGCTTTCCAACAAAAACAGCAAGAACTTGAACAACAACAACAACAAGCTCAAGAACAAATTAAATTAGCATACCAAGAACACCAAGAAAATCTTGTGCATGAAGATTATCAAAACAACTTAGATAGAATTAATAAAAAAGAAATTGCTATTATACAAGCTACAGGTTTTGGTAAAACTACTAATGAAGACACTAATCAAAACACTGTTCCAGATGTATTAGAAGTATCTAAATTAGCTCATGAGCAAACTAAAGCAACTCAAGACTTTACTTCTAAAATGGCAGAGATACAAACTAAAAATAAAGAGTTTAACAGTAAAATGGCCATTGAACAAGAAAAATTAAAAGTGGCTCGTTCAAATCAAGACAATGACTTGGCAATTGCCAAATTACAAGCTAAAGCAAAAAATAATAATAAAACTAAGTAAAAAATCTTTAGGGGAAGGAACCTATTAATGCGATATTAAAAACAAAAATAGAGTATATACTTCCCCAAAGCTTTGTAGATTCATATACTAGAATTAGATTTACACATAATTAAACCAAAAAATATTAAAAACTACATTATGGCTGATAATAACGAGACTCTGAATATGGATTCATTCAGTATTCAAGATACTATGAATATGGGTATGGGAAACCAAGAATTACTCTCAGGTTTATATGCTCCTGAAACACAAACAGCAGCTCCAGAATCTATCACTCCTATTACAGTGGAAGTAAAAGATAGTTTGGAAAAACCTGTTACAGAAGTAGTAGATACTACAGAAATTAAAACTGATAACCCTCTTGCTGATTTCTTGGAAAAAGAAACTACAACTGAAGAAACTACAGAGGCTCCTGTAACAACTACACAAGATACTACTGAAATTGTAACTGATAATCAATTTGAAGCATTAGCAGGTGACCTTTATAAATTAGGAGTGTTTAATAATGATGATGAAAACCCTGATGAACCTATTACAACTCCAGAACAATTCAAACAAAAATTTGAAGATGAAAAGAAAAAAGGAGCACAAGATATAGTTTCTAATTTTATTGGACAATTTGGGGAAGATTACCAAAATGCTTTTGATGCAATTTTTGTTAAAGGTGTAGACCCTAAAGAATACTTTACAACTTATAACAATATTGTAAATTTTTCAGAGTTAGATTTAACACAAGAGTCAAATCAAATCAAAGTAATTAAACAAGGACTTCTTAATCAAGGTTTTGAAGAAACAGAAGCTGATGAAGAAATTGAACGATTAAAAGGGTATGGAGATTTAGAACAAGTTTCTCAAAGACATCACAAAGTTCTTATTAAATCTGAAGCAAAAAAACTCCAAGAAATTGAAGAAAATTCTCAAAGAGAACTCCAACAAAAAACACAGGTTAGGAATCAATATATTAATAATGTCCAAACTATCTTACAAGATAAATTAAAGGAAAAAGCATTTGATGGAATTCCCTTAAACCCTAAATTAGTTACAGAACTCTCAGATTTTCTTTTAATAGATAAATGGAAAACTCCTTCTGGGGAGACATTATCTGACTTTGACAAATCAATTTTAGATTTAAAAAAACCAGAAAATCATTCTCTTAAAGTAAAATATGCTCTTCTTTTAAAGTTATTAGAAAAAGATCCAACATTATCAACCATACAAAAAACAGGAATTACAACACAAACAAATGTTTTATTTGACAATGTCACTAGACAAACTGCAAAAAAACCTATACAAACAACATCGACAAGCTCACCAGCTTGGAACGCTCTTAAATAATAATAATTTTAAAATTTAAATAACAATGGCAATTCAATCACTTCCAGGAGCAACTGGATTCATGTATGCACGAGTGGCTTCTATGGATAAACGAGCAGTGGGGAAACTTACTGATTCTAATCACTTAGAGTCGTTCCATTCTACAGAACCCGCAGACTATGATAAAAAAATCATCAGTTTGTACACACAGAGTACATTATATTCCAATGATTTCTTGGATATGATTAACAAGAGCACACCTTATTATATTGATAATAATAGTGACTCTTGGAAATGGGACATCGAGGTTCCTTATAAATTTCCAAAAATTATTGACATCCCAACAACTACTACTGATTTAGTTAAACCAGGTATTGATGGACAAGAGTTTCAATTAGTATTAGATTCTAATGAATTCTCTAAAAATGCAATTGTATCAGTTGGTACACGTCAATATGGACCACGTATTTATGTAATTAAAGACCCTATGCCTTACAACGCAGGATTCCTTTATACATTTACATTGGTTACAGAAAATCCAACAGTTGATTTTATTTCTTCTACATTCTTACAAGTAGGTATTGAGTTAGAATTGATTGATGCCGCTATTGGAGAATTTGACCAAGATTTGTTAGGTCTTCCTAGACTTGCAGAAAAAATCACAATGTTTGAATCATTAGGTTCTTCTTATGGTTATGAGCATACAGTTACAAAATGGGCAGATGAAAAAATCTTAAAAGATGCTTCTGGAAAACCTTTGGATATTCTTGTATATGGAGCTTCTCGTAGAGGAGATATGCCGATGACAAGAAATGATGTTAAATGGGAACCATTTGTTGAGTTCTGGATGCGTAAATCTATGTTAGAACTTAAAGTTAAGCGTATGATTTGGGCTAAACCAGGTACAGTTAAAACTGGAGGTTCTAAACAAGAAGTTAAACGTACATCTGCTGGTATCTACCATAGAATGCGTAATAATGGAAATCTTGTTCAATATAACAGAGGAGAATTTACAGCTAATCTTTTACGTTCTGTATTTGGAGATTTATTCTACAGAAGAGTGGATGTTAAAGATAGACATGTAAAAATGTATACAAATGAAGCAGGTTTTGATGTTTTCCAACAAGCATTAAAAGATGATTCAATGAATTCTGGTCTAACTTACTTTGCAGAAATCAAAGGGGCAGAACCAGGTAATGTAACAACAGCTTCATCTCAAAACCATTTAACTTATGGATTTGCTTTTGATGCAATGGTTACTAGAGAAACAGGTAGAATTGAATTAATTCACTTGAAAGAACTTGATCTTCCACAAACTAATTTAGAGTTTGGGCAAAACAAAAAATCTACTCCTGTATTTATGGTGTTTGATGTTAGTCCACAATCTGATGGTTCAATGATTAACAATATTCGTGAGGTTAGAATGAAAGGTGCTCCTTCCATGACTTGGGGATACATTGATGGTAGAGCTCATCACTTAGGTTTTGCAGCTTCTCAAGGTATGAGTTCTGCAAATAAATTCCCTGGATACCAAATCTGGATGGAAGATAGATGTGATGTGTTTATCGAGGATTTATCTAGAACTGTGTTAATTGAAGAAATTCCACAATTCTAATTTACTTCACCGCTTCTTCTGAAGCAAATATAAAACCTCTCCTCCTGTTCTGGGAGGAGGGTTTTTAATAAAAATGTCAAGAGCAAGTCTTTACCCTTCGATGAGGAACATTTTTACAAATTAAATCAAACTACATTTTATGGGAACTATAGGTAAAATCTCTACAATTAAAAGAGAATATACAGGCCAAATGCTTACAATGCAAAAAGGCTTGGCTGAAAAAGGATTAACAAGAACACCTGGAACTGGTGTATTTAAATATCCTTATAAAGAACTTGATGGTAAATACAGGACAGGTTTAGACCCTGATGCCAGTTATATCAAAAGAATACAAGATCCAACAGAAAGACAATTAGAGATTGAGAGAGTTACCAAATTAAAGGAAAGACTTGAAAACGCTCTAGGAGGAATTGATTTAGGGCCTCGTTCTAAATTTTGGAATTATGGTTTATCCTCTTCTACAAATGATCAATATCATGTTCAACCTGTTAAACTAATAGATGGTGATAATTATTTTGATTTTAATCAAACTATTCAAGAGATTTCTTTTTCATGGTTAAGGGTTCACCCAACAATTGCTTCATCATATCAAGCATGGGAAAGAGGGGAATTTGCAGCAGATACACAATTTTATGTTGTAGATGATGAAATTGAAAGCAAAATTCTTTACAGTAAGAAACAAGCTATTAATAAAGCAATCATCAAATTTGATGACATGACCCCTGAAAAGAAAAGAAAAGTTGCAAGACTTCTTGGTTTACCAGTAACAGAAAACTCTAAAGATGAGATTGTTTACAACCTTGTTGATAATATTCTAAAACAAACAGAGTTTAAAACAGGTAATTTTCAAGGCCTAAAACCTATAGAAGTGTTTAATAGATTTGCGGATATGAAGGATAATCTATTACATATTAAAGATTTAGTTAAGCAAGCTCTGACACATTCTATTTATAGAACAAAACCTAATGGTAAAATCTATGAAGGAGAGTTTGAAATTGCTAAAGATGAAGAAGATTTAGTTAAGTTTTTAGCTGATGATGATAATCAAGATGAATTATTGACTCTTGAGGGAAAATTAAAAACTAAGAAATTAGCAGCAGTATAAAATAAACAAAGATGATTCAAGTAGATAGCTTATTATATAAAATAGACCAAAAGCTAAATAAGCTGGCTAGTAATACTCATCAGGAAATACAGCTAGAAGATAAAATTTTAGCTTTAAATGAAGCCCAGATAAAACTCATTAAACAAAAAGTTGATGGTTTTTCTTCCTTAACAGGAATGGGTTTAGATAGTTTTAAGAAAAGATATGAGGATTTGCAAAAATTAATCTTAGATTATAATGCAACCCCTCTTTCCTTAAAACTTGTTGATAAGGAGTTAAATCAATATAAAGCTTCCCTTAAAAAACTAAACCCTAAATATATGTTTTATATAGACAGCTATGTATTAGCTGATAAAGGGAAGTGTAAAGATAGGATAGTTTGGATTAATAAAGATTTGGCTAAGCATGGAGATGTTTCTCTATTATTAAATAATACAAACTACAAACCTTCTTTTGAATATCAGGAAACTTTTAATTTAATTTCTTCTGATGATATTTCGATATTTACAGATGGGACATTTACACCTAAGAAATTATTTTTAGCTTATATGAGATATCCTTTGTATATTGATAAAGAAGGGTATACAAATTTTGATGGTTCCCAATCTATAAATCAAGATTGTGAACTAGAAGAATATCTAGAAGATGAGCTTTTAGACCTCACTGTTCAAAATTTAGCAATGTATACAGAGAATCAATCAGCTGTACAAACAGCACAATTTAGAATACAAACAAACGAATAAATTATTCATTAATATTTAAATAACAAACAAATGGCAGATTTTTCATTAACCACGCTCTTCGTAGTACCAGTAGGACAGACAGCTCTTCCTAGTTCTGGATCAACGCAAGACTTAACAGCTGGTCAGGTTGGACTTTTTCGCAATGATTATTCTTTGGCTACTGCTGGGAATATAGCAGCAGCTCCATATTTTTATGTAGCACAAGGAAGAACTAATACATATCTTCAGGGTAGTAAACGTTCAGATAAGATTAAAGGGGGTACAGGAGGTAACGTAACAGAATGGTATAAAGTAACAGGTTGTGCAACAGCTCGTACACAAATTACAGATGTTACTGATTTCAATGTTTCTTGTGGGGATGTTGTAACTCTAACACTTAGAGCACATTCTTCTTATATTGACACTCTTTACTTCAATGGTTTCACACGTTCAGTAACTGTTCAAGCACCTTGCTGTGGCTGTGCTGAAAATCCTTGTGATACTGTAGAAGATAACACAATCATCAATCTTTTGATTGCTGCATTGAATGCACATGCTCCAGGTATTAATCCTGATAACATTAATTTCAATACATTCTATAATTTTGAAAACATTGGAGGTACAACTCTTCGCATTTCAGCAAAACCTTTAACAGCATATGGACAACCATGTGATATTGCTGCTTTCCCTTTTGAATATGATAGAATGTGGTTTAGAACTTTTGTTTACTCTGGGCCAGCCACAACAGCAGACTTTATAGTAGCAGATGATTGTAATATTGTAGCTACACCAACAGTTGTACAAAGAGCAACATATGCTAAAGGTACTTCTAGTGAGATTGCACAATTAGAGAAAAACTTCTATAGCTACCAAGCAGGATACTTAAAATCATTATTCAGAATGAATGGCTACAATGCTAATTTTGAATCATGGGTAACAGCAGGTACAGTATATGATACGTTCTATATTAAATTTAATCAATTTGATAAATCAGCTTATCAATGGGGAGATTATGTACAAGAAGATAGCACAGTGATTATTGCTGCTTCTTCAGGAGGTGCTTTTTCTTCTGCTGTAGAAACAGTATTGGTTGCAGGTTTAGGAGCTGTAGTAGATGATTCAGGTGCTTGTCTTACAACCACCACTACTACATCAACTAGTTCAACAACAACTACTAGTACCACTACACTTATTCCATAAGAGAATTCTTACAAAAATAATTCTAAAAAGGAGAAGGAAAATAACATTTCTCTTCTCCTTTTTCTTTTAATATTATAATTTAAGATAAATGCCAACATTAAAATTAGATATACAAGTTGTTCCAACATATGACAAAGATCTTCTTTCTATACAAGATATTTCTACATATGCTATAACTCCTACTTCCCCAACAATAGAAATTAAAGTTCCTGGATGGGATACAGAAGTATTAGTATTTGTTCCTAATACAATCAATAATTTTGATTCTACGGAACTAGGAATAACAACAACAGGAAATGAAACTGCTATACCTGATGGTATTTATTATTTAAAATATTCAATAGCTCCAGCAATAGATAATTATGTAGAGAAATCAATTCTTATTACTAATAATTTACAAGAAAAATTTGATGAAGCTTTTATGAAGCTAGATATGATGGAATGTGATAGGGCTATTAAACAACAAAGTAAAGTTGATTTAAATACAATATATTTAATGATACAAGGAGCTATAGCAGCTGCCAATACATGTGCTTCAATTGAAGCAATGAAATTATACAATAAAGCAGATTCATTACTTAATTCTTTTCTAAAAGAAAATTGTGGTTGTTCTGGAACTAATTATATTACAAACTTTTAAAAATTAAAACCAAATGAGTACTTGTAAAAAATGTGGAAAAAATGTTGGATGTGGATGTCAATTAGTTGATGGACTATGTTCGGCTTGTAGAGAATTTAAAAGCTTTTTAAGACGTTTATTTTAATGTTATATCCTAAGACATCAAACTGTTTAGAATGTGCTCAAATACAACCTTTATTAGATGATATAGATTGTAAGTTGAGGGATATGTCTATGTTATTATATAGTAATATTGTTTTTATGTTAGGAAAACAAATTTCTTATACATCAATGTTAGATTTAATAAATTACAAGAGAATATTACAATATAAAAAAGTTAACCCTGATTATGCATCTAAATACTCTATTAATCAAATAGCTAGTAGAATTAAAATATTAAAGTATAAATAATAAAAAATATGGCATGTACCAACTGTTTTACAGGATGCACAGAAATAACTCCTGATAAGTGTGTAAAATATACAGGACCAGATGTTGCTGAACTAGAGATTAATAATGGAGACACTTTACTACAAGTAGAAACATCTATTATATCTTATTTAATTCCTATGCTTTCAGGCTTAGGAATTAAACCAGATATTGCCTCAGAAGTAATATGTGAAGTTGTTCAACAGTATCTTCCTGAGTGTAATAACTGTTCTGGGTTTACACTTAATGAAATTCTTACAGCTATTATACAATCTGTTTGTAATTTACAAGAACAAATTAATGATATTAATTCTTTCATTAATACTCTTGAAGCAGATTATGATGTAGATTGTTTAACAGGAGTAATATCTTCTTCTGGAACTCATGATATATTACAAGCAACTATTACAAAATTATGTTTATTATTAGAAGTTGTGACAGAGCTTTCTTTAACTATTTCTACTAATTATGTAAAAATAGAAGATATCAATACATATATTTCTACATATTTAACAGAATCAGGAACCTCAACAAAACTTTTTAATAGAATGATACCTAACGTTGCTGTAGAGTGGTATGGGGATCCTTCTGGTAAATTTGATGTATCTGGGGCTGGTCTTGGTGATTGGGAAAAAATATATTTATGTAATGGTAATAATGGTACTCCTGATAAAAGAGGTAGGGTAGCTGTAGGTGCAACCGATGGTATGGGTGGTGGAGCTTTTAATTCTGCTGTAGACCCTTCTATTCTTGGTAACCCTACATATAATCTACTTACTATTGGAGGGACTAACACAATTACATTAGGTCCAACACAGATTCCCTCACATACTCACGTAGCTACAGTTGCAGACCTTGGACACTCTCATTTCTTATTAACTGAACATGTAGCTGGAACATTTGTTTACCCTCCTTCAGCTACTGACCCTATAGTATGGAAGAGGGATTATCATGATTCGGGATCTTATAGGTTATCAAGTTCTACTATTCCTGCCACATTAGGTTTATCTTCTGCAACTACTATAGGTATTACAGTAAGTAATGCTTTAACTGGAGGAGGACAATCTCATAATAACATACAACCTGTATTAGCTACTTATTATATAATTTATTTACCATAATTATGTCAAATTGTTCTGGTTGTCATACAGCTTTTCCTTTTTCTCAATGTGCACAAAATATATCCTCTGGAAATATTTATTATAGTGGACCAAATTTACCTTGTTCTGGAATTATAAATAAAGATAGTATTACTACTGCTATTCAAAAAATAGATGTTCAATTATGTGGAGAGAACTTAGTAAATAATGTGTTTTCTGCTATATTAAATGATGCTGATTTGTATCAACAATTTGTAGAATTAGTTAATGGGGCAATAGACTGTACAACAATTCAAAACTGTTTAACAACTACTACCACAACTACAGCTTGCCCTTATCCAAACTTAATAGTTAATGGGGAGTTTACAGATGATTTAACAGGTTGGAATAATACAGCTTTTGAATGGAGTTGGAATGCTACTCATGGAGGAAGTGCTTTCTTCGGTGGCCAAGACAATTTAAGTAACCTTCTTTTCCAAGATGTGCTTACAGTTGGACAATCTTATGATATTACTTTTACATTATATAATTCTGCGCCTTGTACAGAATTTGCATACATAAATGTTCATGTAGGAGATACTGTTTATGGACCAATTACATATTCAGGAACAACTATAATTAATTTAACAATAACTTGTACAGGAACAGGAATCTTTGGCTTCCAAGGATATGATGCTTGTGGTATAGATGGGCAACATATTTTTGTAAATGATGTTACAGTTAATCAGCATTGTTCTAATTTCATAACTACCACAACAACAACAACAACAACACCATAAACCAAATAATATGACAGTATTAATAACATTAACCATTGCAGGAGCTGATTCTGGACCATTTAACTTATATTCTGATTTAGATGGATACACTTCAGCTTTTGAATCAGGAGTAAGTAAATCTTCCTTAGTAGCAGGATATAACTCTATTCTTGTACCTGACGGTACAACTACAGTTAGAATCATGTCTAATTCAGAGTTATGCACAAATTATATAGATGTAGTAATAGTTTGTATAAGACCTTCTGGTTTAAGTAACAAAGTATTCTATAGTACATATACTCCTTTAGATGGAGATCCTCAAAATTTTACAAGTTCATATTCTGATGCTTGTACAGCTCTTAATAATTATAATACCATAGCTTTTGGTAATATGTCTGGAACAACAGATCAACTATCTTCTTTTATTGTAGGAGCAACAGTGTATAAAGGATTGGTAACAGATTGTAATGTTGAACCTGATGGTTATTATCTTACAGATTTAGTGACAGGAGAAATAGCCCAAATAGTTGAAGGGGTTATAACATCAATAATTTATTGTACCACAACTACCACTACTACTTCCCCTCCAACCACCACTACTACTACAACTCTTTAAAAACTGGATTTGTTGGTTTTTTCAGTTTTTTTGAAACTCCCATCTATAGAAATATATTTGGGAGTTTTCTAATTAAATACATTATAAATAATAACTAAAATAATTAAATAAATTTGTTATATAAAATTAATTACCTATCTTTACTAAGTTTTAACTAAACCAAATAAGATGAAAAACGAAAAAGAATTGGTTAATGAGTTAGTAGCTTTATTACCTAGAAAAGAATCTAAAGAATATTATGCTAAAAAACTCAATATAACTAGACAAGAAGTGGAGCATTTATTAGCAATTGTAAGAAATAAAAATACAACAGATACTATTACAAAAAAAGTTAATTTAGATAAAGGAACAATAGAAAGTACATTAGTATTAACATATGAACCTAAAGATGATGTTGAATTAGCCAAATTACATAAAATTGATTTAACAAAATATGTTATAACTAATTACTGGTCTAAAGTTTTACCAAATGGTAAATTTACTTCTAGTGTATTTAGTAGATTAATTTCCATTGAAGAAAAGAATAAAGAAAAATTAATAGAACAATTAGAAATTTATTTTAATAATAACTATCCTATTAGACAATATACTCTTCCAAATAAAATTTCAGACAAAGCAATGTTTGTTTATATAGCAGATGATCATGCTGGGATTGATTTTAAAGAATCTTTATTTGATAGTCCTTATACAGGGGAGATTTATTATGAGAGATTAAATAAACTAGCAGATAAAGTAATATTTAGTAATCAAGGAGCAGAGACTTTATATATAGTTAATTTAGGTGATGAGCTAGATGGTTTTAATAAACAAACAACCAGAGGAGGTCATGCTTTAGATTCTTTATCAAATAAAGAACAATTTGATATATATATAAAAGCCAGAAGAAATTTTTATGATAAAATTTTATTGGAAAATACATATAAACAAGTAACCATTATCAATATTAACAACTCTAATCACACAGGAAATGATTATTCTTATATAATTAATAAAGCACTAGAATTTTATTTACTTGGACAATTTCCAAAAGTTAGTTTTATTAATCAAGAAAAATTTATTGATTCTTATATATGGGGAGATCATACTATTTTACTTACACATGGTAAAGATGAAAAATACATGAAGTTTGGTTTTCCTTTAAACTTAAATGAAAAAACAGATTTATGGTTATTAGATTATTCTAAAAAATTATCAGGAAAATATACATCAACTATAAAAGGAGACTTACATGCTTATTCAGTTAATATGGGTAAATCAGGAAGATATATAAATGTTCCTTCTATATGTGGAGGATCTAACTGGATAGAACATAATTATGGTTCTTCTAATGCAGGAGCATTATTAGAAATAATTGATAAAACAGATAAAAATATCACATCAATACCTATTTGGTTTTAAAATAAAAATAAAATGACAGGAAGAGAATTAGTCTCTGATACCAGAGCATTACATAGACTTTTATCTACAGATGGAAGTATAACTGATAGAGCAATACTCTCTGAGTTAAGAACTAATTCTCTGGTCTTAATTAAG
>Ga0154020_10008409_pt1 | contig 11967 bp, 5 predicted proteins | sample Klosneuvirus_201_FD_109709 | JGI IMG/M metagenome (GOLD analysis project Ga0154020, IMG submission 109709) | Active sludge microbial communities from wastewater, Klosterneuburg, Austria - Klosneuvirus_20160825_MG | ecosystem: Engineered > WWTP > Aerobic digester > Activated sludge | place... | reverse complement strand
CTTCGAGACGCGCCCATTGGCCGGTGGCCGGCAGCGGTCCCATGTAACGGCGACTCTCCGTTCCACTGATTCCGTAGGTGATGATGTTCGCACCCCAGTAAGCACGGTGCTCCCAATTCCCATTGTTCCAAGCCAGCATTATTTCGGTCGGGGGATTGGCGGGGTCGAGATAGACATACGCATACAGCGTGTCGCCGGTGCCGACCGCGAGCGTCGCCGTGGCGTTGTCGAACCAATGCTCGCGCGCGCCCGCGTTGTTGGCCGACTTGTGCGCCTTGTTTCCAGAGTGGGCCGAGGGGCTGCTGCTGGTCCAGATCCAGGAATCTCCGCCACCGGAACCGGGCACGCCGCCGGCCGGCACGTCATCTTCCACCCAGACCACGTTTGGACTATTCGCCGTGAAATTTGCGGTCGCGAATACGCGGCGTCCGTCCGGCCATTGAATCTCGGCTTCGACCCACTGCGTGCCGTTGTTCTTCGGTGTGAAAGTAAACGTCGAGCCGTAGGCGGGTTCCTGATCGCGGCCTTCCCAGACGATGCGCGCGCCGCTCAGACTGAGACCGGATTGCAACGACAGCGTGACGGGTTGACCGACGGGCGTAACGGCGGGCGGCGTCACGATTTGCGCGGTGCCCGAGGTCCACGACTGGGTTTTTGTCGGAGTCAACGTCGCGAGATAGGCCACCACACCAAGCCCGCGCGCCTGGTCCAGCACCACGAATTCAGTGGTGGTGTTGAAGGCATCACCCCAACGGTCATAGAACGGAACTGGCGCGACCGTTGCCGCATCAGACGGATAACACAGTGCGGCCAGCTCGGTGCCATAGGTGTTCACCCACACGAACCCGTTCTGGATGTTGCCGAGTGGAATGCCCGTCTTCGGCATCACGCGCCGGTCGCTCTGTGAATATTGGTCCACGATTTCGTGCTGCCGTTTCGTGCCGAGGCCCGTGACGTAGGCGACGTTGACCGGATTGCAGCCGCCTTCGTAGTTCATGTTGCGCACGAGCGCATCGCGATAAACGGGACGCGGGGCGATTTGCTGCGCCACGGCGATGTCAAACGCCTGGGCGGTGGAAAAATACCAGCCGGCACTGCGGACGCGCTTGGTTTCCATCGGAAAACTGCTGCCGTAGGCGCTTTGTTGCGACCAGAGGAGCGCGTCGTTGCCCGCGTTCGTGATTGTGGTGATGCACTTCGCGAGATAGTTCGCGTCGATCTGGTTCGCTTGCAGGCGGCCGCTTTGAACCGCGAAGGCGTAGCTGCGAACCGCGTTGCCCCAGCCTTCCGCCATGCGCCACCAACTCCAGCGGAAGGTGCTGGTAGCGGTCGGGTCGGGGAACCATTCCACGAGCTTCTGGTGATAAGAGGGATTGCCGGTCGCGACATACATTTCGGCAGCGGCCCAGGCGAGTTCATCCTGATCCGCAAAATTGTCGCCGTAGTGCGTGATCTTCTGATACGCGCCGTTCTTGCCGTGCAGCGCGATGGCGTTCACCAGGAACTGCCACCCGAGCGTGGCTTTGGCGAGGTAGCCGGCGGCCGCTTGCGGATAATGCTGCTTCATCAACGGCGAGGAACCGCACTGTGCGAGCGCGGCCACGGCGGCGGCGGTCGCCGAAGTCGTCTTCGGCCATACGACTTGAGCTTGGCCGGTATCGGGTTGCAGACCGCTCTCGTATTCGCGGTCCTTCGGATACACGAGGAAATAGAATCCGCCGTCGCTGTCCTGAAGCTTGGAGAGGTAATCCGCCTCCAGTTTCGCCTCCTGCAAAATGTCACTGATGCCATCACCGCTTTCGGGGATGCCGAGATTGTCGAGCGCGCCGATGCCCGCCAGCGAGTCCGCGGAGAACATCAAAGTGTGCGCCAGGCTCGCGCTGTTGATCGTGTATTTGCTGTAGTCGCCCGCGTCATGGTGGCCGCCGGAGACATCCACCGTTCCCTGACGCACGAAGGGGAACAACTGCGCGGACGGGCTGGTTAGTTTCGGCGCGGTCTGCACCGGATTGTCCGGGTTGGTGATCACCGCGTAGCCCGCGATGGTGGTCCAGGTGAAACTGAACGACGATTGCGGCATCGGGACGGCCGCCGCCGCCGTGTGGCAAGCGTCGTGCGTGAAGCGCGTGAAGGGGAGTGAATTGCTCGTGCCGCAGCGCTGATGATACAGCCCAAGCCCGTAGGCGCGTGTGAAAGACATCGCCACGCCCTCGTTTATGGCAAATGGGAACGACGCGCCGAGTCCCGGCACCACGAGGCGATATTGGCCAGGCGTGGTGAAGCTGCTGAAATCGGCTTCGAGCACTTTCTGATATGGCAGCGGCGTATAGATGTAGCCGACATCCGGGCGTAGTGTCAGTGGACCTTGATACACCTGTGCACCAGTTGTTGCGTCAACGAGCGTGAATCCGAGCGACGCGGAGATGTTCAACTCGCCGAGATCGCCCGCGTAGTAGCCAACCATCGCCTTTTTTGCGAAGGAAGGAACGTAACCCTCTTCGTTCACATGGATGATGGGGCTGTAGCGCAGCGGATCACTCGTGGTCACGAAGGGCATCGTCGTAGGCCAGAGCGAGCCATCGGGATTTTTGACTTCGACGGATCGGTTGTCGGCGATGGGCGCGGCGAGCTGGAGGTAAATGGAGTTCTCGATGCGCAGATCGCGCGCCACCAGCGGTGCGTAAAGCGGGCGGCGCTTGAAGCCAACCGACTGCACGGCAACGGACTGACCGTTGACTGTCACCGCGAACTGTGAAACCGACGGGGCTTGAAACTGCCCGCCTGAGTTGATGAAATCCCAGGAATCCACGCGCGCCGGATCGGCTGGTTTGGAATTGATGCGCCGCACTTCCAGCAGCGTGGGCGATAGAATGCGCAGGCTGTAGTCGCCGACTTTGGGGTGCGCGAGCGCAGCGTCATTGATCTGGCCGTTCGTGCCGACGACCGTGGGAGTTGAGGGTGAGCCGGAACTGGCCTGAATGTTCACCACGGCGCTGATTGGCGTTCCAACCGTGTAACCCGCATCGGATGAAAGCGTCAGGTTGACGGTTTGCGGATTGGCCAGAGTCGAGTTGGCCAGGGCGTAGATTGTGAGTGTGGCAGAGGCTGCGCCGGCGGGAATCGTGAATGAGGTCGGCATGTCACCTTCCGGCAAACGGCGGTAATCCATCCACTTAACCGCGGTTCCGCCCAGGGAGAAGTTGACCGCCAGACTTGCGGTGGTGCTGCCATCGCGGGTGAAGGTGAACGCGCCCGGATCTGTGATTCCAATCGTCGCCGTCGAATCACTTGCCGCTACGGACACGGTCGGCACGGCGGCGTAAAGCGCTGAGCCACATTGCAGGGCCCACAGGACGACGGCCAGGAAGACGGAGCAATTGATCACCACGGTGCAGTTACCATAGCCACTCCTGTGCCCACGGACCTCGGCGCCCGGAATATATTCATTCGACATGGTGCTAACACCGTAAAGCGGGGCCGGAAGTTACATAGTCCAAGTCGATGTGATACTCTTGTCATCGTTTGGCTGACAGCAGCAAGGCAAATATGTTCGGTGAACAAACTTTAAGCGCCGTGCGCGACGGAAGATAAAGCGAGAAAGCGACACACCGGGCGATCAGTTGTGTCCCAAAATGCTTGCGGCAAAGAGGCGGAGCGAGCAGCCGGCGAGAGGTTAGAGCGCGACTACGGGCTGGCTACTTGGAAGAACTGTTGAGGCAACGAATTGAAACTCGTGTTGGTCCAGGAAGTATTCGCTTCCGTGGCGGCGATGGTGCCGCTCACATCAATCCACGCGGTCTGAGTCAGATTCGTTTTGGCCAGCACGCGATAGTTTACGCCATTCTGGCTGTTCCAAGTGAGCTGCAACCCGTTCCCCGCCAGCACTGCGGACAGTTGAATCGGTAAAGCGCCGGCAGTCACGGTGATTGTCACAAACGCGCCCTGGCTGGCGTTGGAATAACTGCCGCTGGGCGTCGTCTGCAACGTGACCGCGCGCACCATGTAGGTGTAAGTGTTCGGCGTAACGGTTGTGTCCGCGAACGTGTTTCCGACCGTCGGCGAACCGGTCAGCCGCGAAAACGGTCCGCCTGGCGACGCGCTACGATAAACGTGATAACCCAGAACGCTGTCTGCCGAAGCCTGCCAGTTCAGCGTCACGCCGCTGCCGCCCGCCACAGCGCCCAAAGCAGTTGGCGGAGAGACGAGATCATTTCGCAGGGTTGGATCACCCATCAGCGAGATGTGAATGGCGCGCGTGAAGCTGTTGCTCTGGCTCTGGTAAAGCGTGTTGTTGTTCATGCTCAACCGCGTGCCGTAGCCAATGGTTTCTCCCAGGCCCATATGATGAACATACCAATGCGGCTCACCGGCCAGGCAGCAGGTCAGACCGAGTGACGGCGTCGCCAAAAACGCCCGCATGAAGTTGTCCGGCTGGTCCCAGTCGCCAAACCAGCTTCCGAAGAGCATGACGAACACGGCTTTCGCATCTTTGCCGACCACATCAATGCTGTAGAGATCGTTGTAGAGGCCATTGGTTCCCAACGCGCCGATGCCTGCCGGACTGCCCGCACCGCAGCCGTAAGCCCAGAGATAACTCTCCGCTGCGAGCATCTGCCCCCAGCGCACATTGGGCGGGGAAGCGTCGTCCACGCCCGCAAGAGTAACGGTGCCCGGTCCGAGCAGCGGCCGAAAATTGCGATACCCGGTGGCTGACACGGCACGTCCGCCTTCCGCCCCGCGCCGGTCGCCCATCAGCGCGCGATGCGGCACCATGACGAGTTTCTGGCGGAAGGTGTGGTCCTTGTTCAAGTAATTTCGCAGCAGTTCCACTTCGCTCGGCCATGGAACCGGCGCGTAGTTTCCGGGCATGTTGAACAGGTCCACACGACCCACCATCAATTCGACATCCGACGGCAGATAATCGGGATTGCCGCTCCAATTGCCGTTCACATCCCCATAGTAAGCGTCGGCAGGCATCGGGCGGGCGAGATGGCCGTCGTAGTCCAAATTGCCTGAATGCAGCACGGGCACATGACCGAACAGAAAAACAGTGTTCACCCTAGTCGGGTCGGCGTTGTAATCGGCGATGATGAGGTTCCTCACGCTCGCGGGGATGTCATTGGCTGAAACATCATGGCGGAGGACCGTCCAGCCGTCGCCGGTCAAATCGCTTTGCAGTCGGGACAGTTCGGTTGTGAGCGCCGCTGCATGGCGATTCTCGACAATCAAGATCAACTTGCCGCGATCCTCAACCAGCGGCGCTTGAATTCCGCTGAAGATGTAGCCGTAGCCGGTGTAGCCGGTTGCCACTTTCACGATCAGATACTCGTAAGTCGTGCCGACGAGCACATTGGTGTCAGTGTAATTCGTCGTCGTCCCCGATACTACCGTGCCGGTTCCCCAAGAGGTGGCCTCCTTGGTTTTGCGATAAACCGTGTAATTAGTCGCCCCGTAATCGTCCTGCGGCCATTTGAGCACTATCTGCGGCGGCGTGGCCTGAACCGTCGCGCTGATCTGGACGGCGTAATTCCAAGTGGTGTCGGCCTTGGAAGCTGGCTCAAGTGCGAAAATAAATATTCCGAAGAAGGCAAGCCACGAGGGCGCATATAAATTCATACTGGTTTTGGCCGGCCGACGATCATGGCGGCGGCGGCGCAACCGGCGGAATGATCGACACGCCGCTGCCCACGGGAATGAAAACGCCCGGGCCAAACCCCGTCTGTTTGGTGACCATATACGAACCCGCATTGATCGCCGACGCGCTGACGAACGTGTTCAGGACGACTTCAGCGTAGCGACGTAAATATCGGTAGGGTGAGAATGGAACAAAAACGATGTCGTGGGGCTGCAATTGAAAGTCAGGTGCTTCGCCGCGGATGACTTTGCGATAATCCACAATCGTGAGCTGGGGCTGTGAAAGCGATCCACGCACGACAGCAACATGCGGCAGATATGCGTCGCGCAAGGTTCCGTAGGCGCTCGCTACTGCACCCGCGACCGTCATCCCCTCCATATACGGCACGGGCCGCGGCTGGATCACCGCGCCGAGAACGTAAACCTCCCGCGCCGTGCCCGCCGGCAGGTAAACAAAATCGTCCGGCTCCAGATAAATATTCTGGCTGGAATCACCCTCGTAAAGCAACCGGCTGAAATCCACGGGCAGGAGCTTTCCCTTCCGTAGAACGAAACTGCGTTTCAAGTCCGCCAGCTCCTCGCCAATGCCCGCCGCCGCCTGGTCGCGAAACGAAGTCATGCTCAACGTGCCGCCGGCGATGGAAATTGATTCCAGCAATGTCATCGGCGTCGCCATGTTGTAAACGCCGGGAGCCTGCACGCAGCCGAGGATCCACACGCGTTTGCTCTCCACGCTGCGCAAGGTGATAGCGACCCGCGGTTGCTCGCGGACAAAATTCGTGAACGAGTTTTCCAGTTGCGCCTTGGTTTCCGTCAACGTCAGCCCCCACACATCAATGCCGGGCAGCAGGTTGAAATAAAGTTTTCCGTCCGGCGCAACCACCGTCGTGGTGCGTGATGCCGGATTGCCGATCAATTCCAATTCGAGCCGGTCGCCCGGTCCCAGCGTGAACATCCGCGTCGGCGCCATCAGCAGACTCCGGTCGAGTTCGTTGGTCAGCGTGACCGTCTCGGTTTGGATCACTTTGGTGACGACGGGCATCGCGATTTTGTCGGTGGCGTATTGCGGACTTGCGGTTTTACAGCCGGCACAGAGCATGAACGCGGCAAGCAGGCTGGTTGAGAACATCCCGCACAGGATGCGCTTTGAGGTCATGGTTGTTTTCATCGTCTTCACTCTTGGTAAGGTTTGATCACTTCATTGAAGACTTGGGCCGTCACGATGGATTGCAGGAACGCAGTGATGGCGCGGTCCGCCAGTTCTTCGGCAAGGATGAACGGTCGTGAGTTCACAAAGACGATGTCCTTGGGCTGCAGCCGGAAATCAGGGGTTTTCCCGGCCAGAATGTCCTTCGTGTCCACGACAAACTTTTCCGGGTTGTTCAACGATCCGCGGACGACGAGCACCTTGCCCTTGTAGGCGCGGTCCGTGTAGCCGGCCCTTCCGGAGATCGCCGCCATCAACGTCATATTCGGGGTGCAGGGGGTTGGTCCGGGCAGCCGCACTTCGCCGAGGACATAAACCTCTTTCACATTCGTGCCGGGGAAATAGAGGTAATCACCGGGCTCGATGCTGAGGTTTTGCGAGAGGTCTCCGTTCTGGAACAGGTTTTCGAAATTGAGCGGGAAGCGTTTGCCCTGACGCATGTGAAAGCTGCGCGAAAAATCCGCCACGCCAACGATGTTGCGGTCCACCAGCCCGGTTTCAAATCCGTGCGCGCGGACGACGGCCTCCAGCACGGTGGTGGGCCGGTCGAGGACATAAACGCCCTTCGTCATGACGCGGCCGAGAACGTAATATTTTTTGCTCTTGAAGGCGACGGGCGTGATCATCGCTTCGGGCGAGCGGCGATGCTTGCCGAGTTCTTCATTCATCTTGAGGCGCAATTCATCCACCGTCAGTCCGCTCGCCATAACATCCTGCGCTTCCGCAAAGCTGATCCGTCCGTCGGGACCGATCGCGACTTCCGTGCGGGTCATGGCCGGTTCGCCCCACAGCCCGATTGTGACGACATCCCCGGGACCAAGCGTCAACCGCTGCTGCCACGCGGCGCGCTGGGAAGGCGAGACCACCGATAACGAGAGATTTGTATTTGCCACGACCACCGATTCGTTCGTGGATGGAGCCTGGATCTTCTGGCAATACCCGGGCAACCCATGCAGTCCGAGGACCATCACTGCACAACCCAGCCAGCGAGCAAAGCGGTTCTTCAAAAACGGAACTGATGCCCGATTCAGCACCGCGCCAGCTAGATGACAGCGCGCGTTGCGGAGCGTTTCCAATTGTTCTGCAGTTTTCGCGGCCGTCGCCTTCTCACCGTCCGCGAGCCAGATCAAGTTGGGCAGATTCTCCGCGAGCAGCACCGTTTCCGGCATCGAAGCGGGCGGCAACTCGACCAGCAGAGCAATGTTGTCGATTTGGCTCCAGTGGCGCAGCGCCGCTTGCCATTGCTTGCGCCGTTCAAGGTTCCACACCCAGCCCGGCAACGGAATGTGGACGACTGGCTCCGGATTCGGCCCCATCAATTTCAGCGTCACCTCTTCGGGTGTGCTGAGCACATTGGTCACAACCAGCGCCCCGTTCCCATTTGCGGGCACCATCGTCTCTGCGACAAACGCCCGGTTCACCGCCGAGCCCGTTCCAATCAGCGCCTGATCGTTTTGCTCCGGCGGACTTGCCACAATCGTCAGCACCCGGAAGCCCCGCTGGCTGGCCGCTTCCGACATCAATTTAATCCAGGTGGAACGGCCTTCGCCATTTTCCGACGAGGTGATGCCGCAGACGAATCCCTGGTTCGGCGACGGGCTGAGCAGAGCTTGCAAGCTGGTCAACGCACGGAATGCCCAGTTCTTCTGTTCCCCTTCGGTCATGCGCGTCAGATCACCCGCTGACGCGACGACGGGCAGCCGCGTGACGCGTTGCACGTCCGCCGCGGTTTTGAGCCGCGGATCCACCGCCTCACCCAGCAGGACTGCCGCACCGGCCATTAGAAAACCGAGCAGGCCGGCGAAAACGGTCAGCACCGCCACCTTGGTTACGCGCTTGTGTGAAATCACTTCCTTGAGCGTGGCAGGTGCAAGCACCTCGCATGTTCCGGGCGGATGCGTTTCCAGCCAAAGCGCCGCCTGCTTCTGTCCGAGCAACGTCAGGCGCGCGTTCTCCAGCGATTGCAGTTTCGTCTGCGTGAAGGCGGGATCGCGTTCCTGTATGATGGGCTCGGCGTTCGCTTCGCCCACGTTGACCTTTGGCGCTCCCGACGCATCGGACAGGGGAGTTAACTGACTTTCGATGGCCGCGATCTTTGCCTGCTGTTCCCGCACCAGCGGGTGTCGGTCCATGTAGCGCGCCTGCACATCAGCCAGCTCAATCCGCGCGGCTTGAAGCTTCTCAAGCAATGGTGATCGCGTCGAAAACGAAACTGCAGCCCCATTTCGAAAGGGTGATTGCAGCGGCGGCTTGTTCAGCGCGGTGATTTCTGTATCCAGCGGGGTGATCTGCTGGGTGAGGAAAATGCCGACGCGGGCGGCGGCATTGGTCTGCAATTCCTGCGTGAACTTCACGGCTTCGCGCGCATAAAGATTCGCCAGATCCACCGCGCCTTGTTGGTCGGTGGTGGAGATGGCGATCATGAGGACATCGCTGTTGCGCTCGGTCGTGATGTTGAGCGCCTTGGCCAGCGTCTCCGTCGGAAGTGGTGGCGTCGCCTGGGCCGCCACGCGTTGCATCAATTCCGGTGCGCGCAGCAAGGTGGCGTAGGTGTTCGGATCAAGTTCACGTTCACCGAGAACTTCCAACACATGCGTCGATGACTGACGAAGCAATTGGGTGGACGCCGTGTAATGGTTTTTTAAAAGCGACATGCCACAGAACACCCCGACCAACGCCATCGTCACGCCGCCGAGCACAAGCCACATCCACCGCCGTCCCAGCGCGTCCACGAAGGGCAGACAATCCGCCACGCCGAACTTCGGCGTTTCCTTTTCTGGGAATCTTGGGTCGTGTCCATAGCCATTGGTCCGGTTTCCGGCATGCGATTGTGGACGCGCCAGCCCCGGCGACCTGCCGTTGGGCGAATGAGGCGGGGGCTCGCGATTCGAGTTGAAGTCGTCGTTCATGCGTATGTCATCGTTTTGACCTGCGCATTCTCGGCTTTTCCCCCCGTGACGGTTAGTGGGTGAAGACCCTAAAGCCGATGGGGGAAACCCTAAGATGCCCTTAATCCACCAGGCTCTTTTGCAGCGCGTAGTGCGTCAGCTCGGCGTTGTTCTTCATGTCCATCTTTTCAAGGATGCGCGCGCGGTAAGTGCTGACGGTGGAGACGCTCAGGGAAAGTTCCTTGGCGATCTGACCGACCTGCTTGCCGGAAGCGATTGTGCGCAAGATCAAAAACTCCCGGTCGGACAAGCGTTCGTGCGGCGCTTTCTGAAGGTCAATGCTCAGATACGCCGCCATCCGTTCGGCCAGCGCCGGGCTCACGTAGCGGCCGCCGCCGATCACTTTCGTGATGGCGCCGACCAGTTCTTCGCCCGCGCTCTCCTTCGTGAGATAGCCCGCCGCTCCCGCCTTGAGCATTCGCACCGCGAACTGGTCTTCGGGATGCATGCTCAGGATCAACACTGGCAATTGCGGGCGCGAGCGCTTGATTTCCTTCAACACTTCCAGCCCGCTGCGGCCGGGAAGCGTGATATCGAGCAACACCACGTCCCACTTTTCTTTCCAGACCAGCGCCAGCGCCTCGGTGGCCGTGCGCGCTTCCCCGAACACGGCCTTCTTGAAGTGATCCGCGAGGATCAGCTTCAAACCTTCGCGCACGACGGCGTGGTCTTCAGTGATCAGAATTTTCATGGAATGTTATCGAGTCCGGGCCGCGGATGTTTTTGGAATGCGTGCCGTCAGGGTCGTGCCCTGGCCGCGCTTGCCTTCGATGTGCAGGGTTCCACCCAGCAGCGCCGCGCGTTCGTGGATGCCGAGCAGCCCGATCGATTTCGTGTTGTGAATCTCCGCCTGCGAAATCCCGCGCCCGTTGTCCTTCACTTCGAGGGTGACCTGTCCGTCGGCTTCCGTAAGACACACCGCCACTTTCGTCGCCTTCGCGTGGCGGATGACGTTGGTGAACGCCTCCTGGAAGATGCGGAAGAACGCGGTGTTGAGTTCCTGGTCGCCCAGCGTTCCCTGCATCTCGGCCTTCACCTCGCAGATGATTCCCGTCTGCATTTGAAATTGGCTCGCCTGCCACTCAAGCGCGGCCGGCAATCCGGCAGTGTCGAGCACGCCGGGGCGAAGTTCGGTGGCGATGCGGCGAACGGACTGAATCGTTTCGTCAATGCTCGCAGCCATGGACCGCGTTTTTGCGTGGAGCAACTTGGATCGCTTCGGCAGCCGACTGGTGAGCCAGATGAGCTGCAGTTTCAAGCCGGTCAGCGACTGGCCCAGTCCGTCGTGGACTTCCCGCGCGATGCGGATCTGCTCCGCCTCGCGGACGTGCTGTAAATGGACCGAAAGCGTGCGCAGTTGTTTGTGCGACCGCCGCAGTCGCTCCTGCGCCCGCTGCCGTTGGGTCCGTTCCCTGGCTTCGCGCAGGGCCCGGATAACAGAGGGCACGAGCCGCGCCAGGCGATGTTTTAGCACATAATCAGTGGCGCCATTCTTCAGCGTCTCAATCGCCACCTCCTCTCCGAGCGTCCCCGTCACAAAAATGAGTGGCACGTCGCGGCACTTCTTCTGGGCGATCGACAGGGCTGTGTAGCCGTCAATGGTGGGCAGCGAAAAATCCGAGAGAATCAAATCGGGCGTGCGCTGATCAAGGCGGTGAATGTAAGCGCGCTTGTTGTCCACGTGCTCGACCTTGAAGTCTGTGCCCCCGCGTCGCAGCGCATGCACCACCAACTCGGCATCCCGCGGGTTGTCTTCGAGCAGCAGGATATCAATCTCAGTTTTCACAGGCAGGGAAGGATCCAGTTCTTCGGGTCATGCTGCCTCCCCTGGCTGATCCGGGATGGAGAGATAGAACGTGGCGCCGCCACCCGGTTTTCCCTCCGCCCACGTTCGCCCGCCGTGACGATGGATGATGCGCGTCACAACGGCGAGTCCCACGCCGGCGCCCTCAAACTCGCTGGCGAGGTGCAGGTGTTGGAACACGCCGAATAGCTTGGCAGCGCTCTTCATATCGAAGCCGACACCGTTGTCGCGCACGGAAAAGATGGTTTCGTTTGCATCGTGTTTCGCCCCGATTTCAATTTTGGCCGCCGAGCGATGGCGCGTAAACTTCACCGCATTGGACAGCAAGTTGCCGATGGCCTGGCACAGCAGCACTGAATCCGCCTGCACTTCGG
>Ga0154020_10008407_pt1 | contig 11967 bp, 7 predicted proteins | sample Klosneuvirus_201_FD_109709 | JGI IMG/M metagenome (GOLD analysis project Ga0154020, IMG submission 109709) | Active sludge microbial communities from wastewater, Klosterneuburg, Austria - Klosneuvirus_20160825_MG | ecosystem: Engineered > WWTP > Aerobic digester > Activated sludge | place... | reverse complement strand
ACCAGCCACCAATTCCACCAATAAACAATAAGTGCCCTGAACGAAGGCAGGACCCTGCCGGTGTCTTAATCAATTCTTTCTTTGGGAGCCATTCTTCGGCTGCCGCTGCGGCTGATTCTGCATCGGTTCCGGCATGGTGCTTCGCAATAGCAGCTGTAGCAACTCCTGCCAGTGGAATGATGCTCAGCCCCTTTAATATTTCTCTGCGTTTCATTGTTACCTATTTAAACTTAAATATAAATAATTGCAAGGAATTTTGATAGAGAGCAGATTGTTTCATGTAATTTTTTGAGATATTCATTATTCAGGAGTGTTAATACAGATTAGTAAAGTAGCAATTGCCCTAAATCAACCAAACAACCTTGAGAAATGATTTTCAAGGTGGTTACGCATCGCATTTCTGAAAGCTTTAGCATCTCTAGTTTCTATGATGTCTACCAGTTCTTTATGTGAAGCATATCTTTTATTAATCATTGGTTTCTTGAGCAGCCCGCTCAGATGGACGTAATTAAATACTGGGAGCAAGAGCTTCTGAAATTTTTTCAATGTTTCATTTCTAGTAATTTCATATAGTTTTCCATGAAATTTGATCTCCTCTTCAATTAAAAATAAGGTGTCAACAGATCGGGGAGGGTCATTGGCTACAATCTGACGTAATTCCTTAATATCATCTTCTGTAGCACGCTCAACAACGAAATCAGCCATTCCTATCTCGAGAGATAGCCGCATTTCAAAAATCTCTTTTAAGGTTTCATCATCCAGAAGCCTTGGATCCATACTTTTACCAAGAATCGATATCAGATCCGGGCTGGTGATTACGGATCCTTTTTTCTTTTTGGATTCAAGTAAGCCAATCATTCGTAAACGCGATAATGCCTCTCTTATGACGGTGCGGCTAACTCCAAGAGCAGCAGATAGCTCAAGTTCTTTTGGAATTGAGTCGCCAACTTTCAAGTTCTTCCCTGTCAGAAATTCAATAATGCTCTTCTCAACCCGGTCAACCAATGAGGTGGTATCTATTTTTTGAAGCTTATTATTTGTATTTATTTTTTTCATTTTTCGTGCTGCAAAGTAATTAAACGGGATCGTTTTCTAAAATGGTATTCGTATTTCAGGTCCTCAAAAATAAATGTCCCCTAAAATTTGGAAATATAAATTTAAATAAACAAATTTGTATTATGTCATACATAATACAAATTTAATTTTAAAAATCATGAAATCAAAAAATACCTTATTAAGGTGCTTGTTTTCAGTATTGGCATTATTGCTATTTACTGTGGCTCAGGCCCAAACCGGTAGAATTACAGGTCGCATCATATCCGAAGATGATAAGCTTCCATTACCTGGTGTTACTGTTCAGGTTAAGGGTAAATCTACTCTTGCCCAAACTAATGCAGAAGGAGCCTACTCTATTGAGGCTTCAACAAACGATATCCTTGTGTTCCGGTTTATAGGGTATTTAAATCAGGAGATCCGGGTAGGGACCACAGATATTGTGAATGCATCATTAAGAATGGATGTATCTCAATTGGATGAAATAGTTATTTTGGGATACGGAACACAAAAAAGATCGACCATTACCGGTTCAGTCTCAAAATTGGATCCTAAGATCCTAGAGACAGGTATTCGTTCAAATCCAGCTTCCGCTCTGGCAGGGAGTATTCCTGGATTAAGAGTTCAGCAAACTTCAGGAAGACCGGGAGCGGTTCCTAACATTGTATTACGTGGAGGAACTACATACGGTGGAGGTGGTTCGCCTTTGGTTATTGTCGATGGTTTGCTGCGTGGTGGCTTTAGTGATATAAACCAAGATGATATCGAATCTATTGAAGTTTTAAAAGATGCATCTGCAACCGCTATTTATGGCGCCAGAGCCAATAACGGGGTCATTTTAATTACTACTAAAAAGGGTAAGGAAGGTGTTTCGAATATCTCTATTAAGGGTAAAACCGGCATCAATAAATTAAATATTCCATTCAATTTTTTAAGTGCCAGAGATTACCTGTATTGGTCAAGGAAGGCCATTCAAACTTCTGGTTTGTACGAGCCAAGCAGATTAACGCAGTTGACGTCTACTGGTCCTTTTGGTACAGGAAACTTATTTAAGGATGCAAATGGCAATTTTCTGGATGGAAATGTAACAGGTAATGCTGTGTGGAGCACAATGTTCCTGGACGATGTGAACAAAGTAAAACTACAGAATGGTTGGGAAACAATGACTGATCCGGTGACAGGCAGAGAATTGATTTTTAATAATTTCAGTTACAAGGATTATGCGTTGCTTGATCAGGCGTTAACCCAGGATTACAATGTGTCTATGACAGGCGGAAATGAAAAGGGAAGTTATTATGCAGGATTAGGTACTTATGATGAAGCAGGAATGCCGATCAATACTTTTTATAAAAGACTAACTTTTGTGTTTAATGGTGAATATAAAGTAAAGCCATGGCTAACATCAATCTCAAGTTTGAACTTTGCGGATGCAAAATGGCGGGATCCTGCTACTTCTGGAGAAGGAAACTATTTAACCCGTGCTTTAGGAGCTCCTCCAACTATGAGAGGTGTAAATGAAAAGGGCGATTTGTTAATAGGAAGAGATATTTCAGATGGTAATCCAGCTGTGAATGATGCCAAATTGATAAGAAGAAATAACAGCAATAAGTTCACTTTATCACAAGCTTTTAAAGTTGATTTTCTTCCCAACCTGAGTTTCAGAGCAAGTGGAAACTGGTACTATGATGAAGGTCATTTAGAATCTTATAACAGGGATTACCTGAACAGTCCGGGAAACATAAATGTTACCCGCTCAAGCAGTGCTACCTTCGGACGTACTCTCAATCAAACCTATAATGGTGTATTAAACTACAGGGCTAAATTATCTGACAAACACCATTTCGACCTAATGGCAGGATCAGAATTCTTTGATAGCTATGCTAAGGGTCTTTCGGCTTCAGGTTCGGGTTCTCCTTCAGATGATTTCATGGATCTTGCTTTAACAAACTCGGATAAGGACAGACGTGCAATTGATTCTTACCATAACAGAGAGAGTATTTTATCATTTTTTAGCCGTGCAAATTACGATTTTGATGAAAAGTACCTTTTAACACTGACCTTCCGCCGTGATGGATACTCGAAATTACTGAACAACCGTTGGGGTAATTTCCCTGGTATTTCTGCCGGATGGAATATTCACAAGGAAAATTTTTTTAGATCCTTTAGCAATGTGGTCAATTCCTTAAAATTAAGAGCTAGTTATGGAGAGAATGGAAATGTAAGTGGTATCAGTCAATATGGCCTGCAGGGATCCTACTCGACCAATAAATACAATGGAAGCATTGGGTATTTAGCAGGCGGTTTACCTTTTCCTAATCTGTTATGGGAGCGTTCTGCGACATATGAAATTGGATTAGAGTCGCGTTTATTGGACAGAGTTGATTTTTCTGTTGCTTACTATGATCGTAAAACAACAGATAAGATCTCAAGCTTCACATTGCCTGCAACTTCTGGTTTTACCTCATTAACTACAAATAATGGTAGTATGCAAAACAAAGGTGTTGAAGTTGATCTGAATTATAATGTTCTTCGCAAACGCGACTTGAGCATTAATTTTTCTGCAAACATGGCTTACAATACCAATAAGGTATTAAAGCTGCCAGAAAATGGATTGCTTAATAACCGTATCGGTGGATTTGAAGTTTATGATCCGAAAAGCGGACAATTGATATTTGTGGGAGGAACTCAACAAGGTCAGGATCCGAACGTTGCTTATGCTTACGTTGCTCAGAATCTTTACAGAACGCAGACCGACCTTGATGTGGATGCAAACAGAAGAGATCTTTTAGGTGCAAAAGTATTAGTCGGGCCGGGTATATATAGTGGAATGACAACAGCACAAAAAGCAACTGTTTTCCCGATCGCCTTAGGTGACGTGAAATGGCAGGATGTGAATGGTGACGGAATTATCAACTCTTTCGACAGGGTTAAGATGGGAAGTACTGTACCCAAATGGATTGGTGGCTTTGGAGCAAACCTCAAATGGAAAAACCTTTCTTTATATTCCCGGTTTGATTATGCATTGGGATTTGTTCAATACGACGGACCGAGATCTTGGTTTTTAAGTAATGCACAGGGAACATTTAATACGACAGACGATGTATTTGATACTTACACTCCCGAGAATACAAATGCTACTTTCCCAACCTATTACTGGGCTGATCAGTTATATAAAAACAATACATTCAGAGAATCCAGTATGTTTTATAAAAAAGGAGATTACCTGGCATTAAGAGAGGTTAATATCACCTATTCCCTGCCATCCAAATGGGCGAATAAAATTAAAAGCCAGAACATTAATTTATCCGTTTCAGGACAAAATCTAACCTATTTCAGTCAGTCAACTTTATACTCTCCCGAGTCAGGAAGTATTGGAATTGGCGGATCAGGTGGTTATCCTTTACCGCGGACTATAATTTTTGGAGCTCAGCTAACATTTTAATGATCACCATCAAAAAATATAATAAAAAGATGAAAAAGATATATAGAAGTATTTTAAGCATTGTGCTGATCCTGACATTCAGCGCATGCCAAAAGCTGGATTTAACTCCTGAAGATTATTTCGCCAGCGAAAGTTTTTGGAAAACAACATCACAGGTTGATGGGGCAATGGTGGGACTGCATAACCAGTTAAGAGGCTTTCAATTCACTTTCTTCACATTGGGTGAATTAAGAGGTGGAACCCTTCGTGAGGGAACCAGCTTTACAGGAACAGCATCCTTGAACTCTGCCGCAGTAATCCGTCAGGATATTCGTGAATCATCTCCCGGAATCAGTGAATGGGCAGGTTTGTATGGCCCGATATTTCAGGTTAACAATTTTATTTTTCAGGTAGAAAAGGCAGATTACTTAAGCGCTGCTGATAAATCATATTATTTAGGACAGGCTTATGGATTGAGAGCATATTATTACTTTCACCTTTATCGTACCTATGGGAGAGTGCCCCTGGCTCTTGAACCGAAAGTGATAACTAATACCCCAGCCACATCCAGGGACGCATATCTAGCACGTGCTAAAACTGAGAAGGAAACCTTGGATTTTATCAAGAGTGATGTGAATAAATCGGTCAGCAGTTTTGCAGCAAATTACTCTATTAAATTCCAAAAAGCTCAGTGGTCATTAGCTGCCAGTCAGATGTTGCAAACAGAAGTTTATTTATGGTCGGCTAAAGTTAAAATTGATGGAGGTGCCCCAACAACCACTGCAGCAGATTTGGCAACTGCCCGTGCAGCTGTTGAACAGGTTATTGCTAAATACAGCTTACAGCCTTCATTTGCTAATGTTTTTAATTCAGCAGCTGTAGCTTCAAGTCGTGGTAACAATGAGATCATCTTTGCCCTGAGATATCAGCAGGGAGAAGCAACTAACAGCTATGGACAGTTTATCTATGCTATTACTGACCCTTTAAGTGGTTATGTTGATGATAAAGGTGTTGCAATTCCTTCTAACGATCCCCTGCAGGTTGCAGGTGGCGGTACTATCATTCGCTATGAATACAAATATGAGCTTTATGCCAAATATGCTACTACTGATACACGTGCGAATGCAACTTTTTTAAACTTTAATAAGGGGACAGTTAAAGCACTTAATTTACGAAAGTTTCTTGGAACTTTTGTTGAAGGTGCTCGCAGTTTTTCGGATGATTTCCCGATCTACCGTTTGGCAGAAGCTTATCTTCTGTTAGCTGAAATAAAAAATAAACAAGGACAAAGTCCTGCTGCTGAAATCAACATGATAAGGGTTCGCGCCCATGGAGCTTTAGCTGCACCAATCTTTATCGGTGGATCATTTGAGCAAAATGAGCTGGCTATTTTTGAGGAAAGAGGGAAGGAGTTCGTTGCTGAAGGGAAACGCTGGTACGATCTTCGCCGCATGCAGGATGGTTCTGCTGAACCTCTGGTTTTCAGGAAAGATCTTCCGCTTGTAGGTGTACTTAATATAGCTACTGAAGCTCATAAAGTACTATGGCCTATCGACAGGAGCACTCTGGCTAGTGATGAAACTTTGAAAAATGATCAAAATGCAGGTTATCCTGGAACCTGATCAGTATAATAAATTGCAGGAGTTGAAAAACAGCTTCTGCAATTTATATTATTCCGATTGATAATCAGATCGCTACGGTACTGATAAGGTCAGTGAAGATTCAATAGGTGCGAAATGAACGAACCGTATTGATAATCCTGATAAATAGTTTTAATATAGCTTAGCATATTTTAGGTGCTTAAATTAATTATATAAAATGAAAGACCATTTACAAGGTTTAATATCTGCCCCCTTTACTCCATTTGATAGTATGGGTAAGCTAAATCTGTCATTAATTCCAGATTATTATAAATTTTTAAAGTCGAATGGCGTTACCGGTGCCTTTATTTGCGGATCTACCGGTGAGGGTGTTTCGTTAACACTTGCCGAGAAAAAAGCTGTCGCAGAGGCATGGGCAGCATCTTCAAATCATGACGAAGAGTTTAAAGTCATGATGTTTCTGGGTGGAACATGTATTGCCGATTGTATCGATCTCGCAAGGCATGCCCAACAAATTGGATTATATGCCGTGTCATTTACCGGACCATTCTATTTCAAGCCTTCAAATGCAGAGATGCTCGCACGTTCATGCAAAGCAGTAGCAGAACAGGTTCCGGATATGCCTTTCTATTATTATCACATACCTGTTCTAACAGGAGTGAATATTGCCATGTATGACCTGTTAAAGGCTGTTGATGGGCAGATTCCGAACTTTGCCGGAATAAAATATACACATGAAGATTTTATGGATTTTCAATCCTGTATGAATTTCCAGAATGGCAAATATGATATGATGTGGGGACGCGATGAGAATATGCTTTCCGCTCTGGCACTTGGAACAAAGGCCTCGGTAGGAAGCACATTTAATTATATCGCTCCGCTTTATTATGCGCTGATCAATGCATTTATTACGAATGATTTGGAAAAGGCTGGTGAATTACAGCAAAAATCGATTGATTTTATTCGCTTATTGGGCAAATATGGTGGGATATCTGTTGGGAAAGCATATATGAAATTGGCGGGCATAGACTGTGGTGAATTCAGGCTTCCGGTTAAAAATATGAGCAGTAAAGATTTCGAAGCATTTAAACTCGATGTTGAAGCGCTTGGTTTCGATAAATTCAGGTCCAGCAGAGACTAGTTAATTAATTATGAATAAGTTTTTATTCTCTCTTTCTCTTTTTATCATGCTAATAGACCTAGAGACCTTTTCTCAAGAAAAAGCTTTTGCAACTATTCAATGGGAGAAGATTGCTACTCTGGAAAATGCAGATGGGAGCAAGTCAATAGGTGTTGCAGGTGCTATAAGTGCTGTTAATGGTCGTGCATTACTTATAGCTGGTGGAGCTAATTTCCCTGATAAAATGCCATGGGAAGGTGGGAAAAAACATTATTCAGATGAAATTAATATCCTTCAAAAACTTGAAAGTAAGTATGTCTGGAACAAAAAAATAAAAACAAAGTTACCTGAACCAATAGCATATTGCGGGAATACATCCACCAAGTTAGGTATTGTTTATGCAGGCGGTGAAAATGAAGCCGGACTTTCTAAAAAGGCCTTTTTGATCAAATTTAGTTCCAAGGAAGAATGGCTGCTGATTTTTTCACTCCCTGATTTGCCAAATCCTTTAACTAACATTTTTCTGACCAATATCGGGAATGTGGTATATGCAATTGGAGGTGATGGACCAAGCGTTTCATCCAAGGCTTTTTTAAGTCTTGATCTGGATAAAAAGGAGGAAGGATGGAATCAACTTCCGGAACTGCCCATTGCCCTGGCAAATTCAGCGGCAGTAGTGCAAAATGGCTCGGATGGAGTAAATATTTATGTTATTGGTGGTCGTTCAAAGGATCCATCAGGCATCAGTGAACTGCACAATACCTTGTACATCTACAATCCGCAAACAAAGATATGGAAAAGCGGATCTCCTATTTCTGACGGTTCAATCACTTTGAATTTTTCAGCAGGTTCAGCAATTGCAGTCTCTGATCATTTATTATTAATCGCAGGCGGGGATAATGGCAGCATTTTTCACAAAATTGAAACCTACATGAATCAGATTGCCCAATCTAAATCGGCCGAAGAAAAGGAAGCTCTTACTGCTAAGAAAAATCAATTAGTAATCAATCACCAGGGTTTCGATAGAGGACTCTTAGTATATGATACAAGAGCAAATGCATGGAATAAGATCGGAAAACTTCCATTTCCCGCACATGTAACTACTACCGCGATTAAATGGGGTGACTCCATCGTTTTATCAAGTGGCGAAATTAAGCCGGGGATCAGAACACCAAATATTATGTTGGGGAAGCCTGTCTTTTAGGAATCTTATACAGATATGAACTCGAAAAATTATCCCTGGATACTGGTTGGCTTACTCTGGGTAGTTGCTCTCCTGAATTACATGGACAGGCAGATACTGGCAACCATGCGCCCTGCCATGCAAATTGATATTTCAGAACTTCAATCTGCTTTTAGTTTTGGATATCTAATGGCTATATTTCTCTGGGTTTATGGCTTTATGAGTCCTATTTCGGGCATTATTGCTGATAAATTCAGTCGTAAATGGCTAATAATCACTAGTCTATTTGTCTGGTCAGCAGTAACTTTTGCCATGGGATATGCTACCACCTTTAATCAGCTCTATGTATTAAGAGCGATTATGGGAGTTAGTGAGGCTTTATATCTTCCTGCAGGCTTATCCTTAATTGCCGACTTCCATAGCACCAAGACAAGGTCGCTCGCTATTGGAATTCATATGACAGGTTTGTACATGGGGCAGGCTTTAGGAGGCTTTGGGGCAACAGTGGCAAATGCCTACTCATGGCAAACGACCTTTCACACATTCGGATTTATTGGTATCATTTATTCAATGATTCTGATATTCTTTTTGCGTGATAAATCAACAGCTGAACAAGTTGTGGAGGGTTCTGACCAGATTCATTTGAAGGAAGAATCTTCGCTTTTCAGCGGTTTGGCCTTGCTTTTTACTAATGTTTCATTTTGGATCATCCTCTTTTATTTCGCTATTCCTAGTCTACCGGGCTGGGCGACCAAAAACTGGCTCCCTACCTTATTTGCGGAGAACTTAGATATTCCAATGACCCTGGCAGGCCCATTGTCAACCATTACCATTGCTGCCTCTTCATTTATAGGCGTAATTTTCGGTGGAATTCTTTCAGACCGATGGGTTCAGAAAAATCTGAAGGGGAGAATTTATACCAGTGCAATCGGACTTGGGCTGACCATTCCTTCCTTACTTTTATTAGGGTTTGGTAATAGCCTTGTACATGTGATTGGGGCTGGGATTTGCTTTGGGATTGGATTTGGAATGTTCGATGCCAATAATATGCCGATACTCTGCCAGTTTGTTTCTGTCAAATACCGGGCAACAGCCTATGGTGTTATGAACATGACCGGTGTTTTTGCCGGAGCTTATATTACCAACCTTTTAGGGAAATCAACCGATGCGGGTAATCTGGGTAAGGACTTTGCTATGCTTGCGGGAATTGTACTTGTAGCGTTGATCATACAGATCTCCTTTTTGCAGCCTAAACACAACGACTTTACAGCGTAGGAAAGTCAATAATTCTTTGAATTTAAAATCATGACAATGAAGAATAAAACTTTTAATATTCCCCTGCTATTTCTGGTATTAGTCATTTCAGCCTGCTCACCAATAAACAAAGCTACAGATACTTCAATTCCGCAACTTTCAGCGATTTATGCAGATATTCCTTTAATTATCCGCGATACTTACAATGAGGCCATTCAGATACGTATTTATGTAAATGAAGGCAAAGAAGTCAACTATAAGAGTGTTCAATGCTTACTGGATGAGAATGCCGTAAATGCACTTGAAAGGATTGATGTTTATATCCGGAAGGATAATGAACGCTTTTTTTTAACTGGTGCAACTCTGCTTGGATCGGTTAAAGATCTTTCAGGTAAGGTCAACATTCCCATTGATATTAATTTTAAGGCCGGCTTGCATACAATATGGATCAGTCCGGTGTTGAAAAGCACTGCCGATTTAACAAAACAGCTGACAATTCGTACTTTTGCTTTAAGTAAAGGAACATCCGAACAAAAAATAAGCAACGTTCTGAATAGCTCAGGCGGGAAGGCCAATTTTACAAAAAGATCGGGCATCGCTTTCCGTAAGGCAGGTGATGATGGCGTTCATACCTACCGCATTCCAGGGCTTGCCACCACAGAAAAGGGAACCCTGATCTCCGTGTATGATATTCGCTATGTAAATTCTCATGATCTTCCTGCAAATATTGATGTAGGGATGAGTCGCAGTACCGATGGTGGGCAGACTTGGGAGCCGATGAAGGTAATTATGGATATGGGCCCTCCTCATGAAAACAGTGGAATTGGAGATCCTGCCATATTGATCGATCCGTTTACCAAAAAAATATGGGTGGCCGCATTATGGAGTAAAGGTAACCGTTCAATTGCCGGATCAGAGCCCGGACTTTCGCCGGAGACAACTGGTCAGCTGGTGCTGGTTAGCAGCGATGATGATGGTAAAACATGGTCGAAGCCATATAATATCACTTCCCAGGTTAAAGATCCCAAATGGCATATTTATTTCAATGGCCCGGGTAATGGAATGGTCATGCAAAATGGAACTCTTGTTTTCCCTTCCCAATATTGGGATGAAAGTAAAAAACCTGGTATGCCCCATTCCTCTATTATTTATAGTGAAGACCATGGAAAGACCTGGAAAAGCGGAATAGGTGCCAAATCAAATACGACCGAAAGTCAGGTTGTTGAAACTACCCCTGGTACCCTGATGCTTAATATGCGCGATAACCGTGGGAAATTCAGAAGAGTTGCAACCACCAGGGATATGGGGAAAACCTGGTTGGAACATCCCACCTCCAATGAAGTTCTTCCTGATCCTGTTTGCATGGCTAGCCTGATTAAATGTGAAGTGAATGTGAATGGCAGAATGAGTGAGGTTTTATTCTTTAGTAATGTGGCTAGTCAGACTGCCAGGAAAAATATGACGATTAAGGCTAGTCTTAATCTGGGCAATACATGGCTTTCAGCAAATGAATTGTTATTAGACAATCGAAACTGCTATGGATATTCTTCCTTAACAATGATTGATGAAAACACTTTAGGTATAGTTTATGAAGGTTCAGGTGATCTTTATTTTATGAGAGTGCCGGTAAGTGATGTTTTAAAATAAGCATATTGACTTCGCGTCAATATTAATTAATGCGGAGGTCAATTTATGATTACTTTCACTTATCTAGATTTTGCCTTTATGCCAAGCTGTTCAGCCAAATTCAATACTTCCTGCATAATGGTTGGCTCAATCGATTCTTTCCATTTTGCAGGCAGTCCGAATGCCATTTGTGAAGTATGACCTTCATACCCACCTTCACGCAGAATTTCAACAGTTGGAATATAGGCCATCACATCATTTGAATATCCCATCACAAACAAGTCAGGGCCGAAGATCTTTTTAAGTTTGATAGCATAATCCACAACAGGCTCACCTCCAAGAGCAACCACCGACTGATCGCCCAATTGCCAGAACTGAACGGGATAGGGATAGTTGCTCAATATGCGTTCTCCCTTTTCGTATTTCCGGATCATTTCAAGAGCCCAGTTCCTGATGTAGCCACTTTCTTTAACTAGCATTTGGTTTAACTCTTCCTTGCTCGGTGGGTTTTCAAAATCAATATTTACTTCTGAATAGGCGGTTTTCAAACGAGGTTCGAGTTCCCTCATTTCCCCTTCCAGCACGGCTTCCACAGCCAATGCAAGCTCCTGACCATATTGTTTGGCCAGTGGAATTGATTTGCGGGGCAATGCATTCTGGTTACCTCCGCAGCCCTGAAAAAATAAGGCCGTGGCTCCGGGATGAGCTT
>Ga0154020_10008405_pt1 | contig 11969 bp, 10 predicted proteins | sample Klosneuvirus_201_FD_109709 | JGI IMG/M metagenome (GOLD analysis project Ga0154020, IMG submission 109709) | Active sludge microbial communities from wastewater, Klosterneuburg, Austria - Klosneuvirus_20160825_MG | ecosystem: Engineered > WWTP > Aerobic digester > Activated sludge | place... | reverse complement strand
GAACAGGACAGTGAAACACCTCAGCGCCGATGATAGTGCGCATTCGCGTGTGAAAGTAGGTCATCGTCAGGCTCCTATCCCCCCAACCCCCTCAGTCAGTCGGCTGCAGGGGGTTTGGTTTTTTTCAGATGCATGTCTGTTCAGAGGTGCACGGAGCCCACGTGCCGACCTGAGAGCTGGGAAAGGGAGCTTTGTGCGGAGTCGCCCAGCGTCATCCCAACGGATCGACCCTGACGAGCGCCAATGAAAGGTTGTCGCCACCGCCACGTGCGCGCTGGCGTGCTTTGCTGATCAGCATCTTGCTGGCATCGCGGGGGCGCAGTGCATTGACGATCGTGCCCAACTCCCGCGACGTGAAGTAGTGCCAAAGTCCATCGCTGCAGACCATGACGGAGTCGCCCTCCCGCAGCTGATCAACGCGCGCTGGGGTGATCGGTGGTTCTTCGTCTGAGCCCAGACATCCGGTCAGCAAGTGGGCGTGGGGATGGTCATTGGCTTCTTCCTCCGAGATTTCGCCCTGCTCCACCAAGCGTTGTACCAGGGAGTGATCCATCGAGCGAATCAACAGCTGTGAGCCGCGGAACACATAGACCCTGGAGTCACCAGCATGGATGATGTGGCACTCCCGGTTGGGCAGCACCAAAGCGGCCGCGATGGTGCTGTGAGGTTCTTGTTCCGAGGTGATGGCGGTCAATCGGATCATCAGGTGTGACTCCTGAACGATCTGCTTCAACAGCTCGGCCGCTGGGTCCCGGCCAGGCACAAAGCGCTCGAACAGCTGGCGCGCGATCAGGAGAACCTGGTCTGCTGCCTTGCGGCCACCGCTCTTTCCGCCCATCCCATCGGCCAAAACAGCCAGCAAGCAGCCTGCGGCGCGGGGATGGGGATAAACCTCGACCTGATCTTGCTGGTAGAGGCGATCACCACGGTCGATGCCGGTAGCGGCCGACAATCTGTGACCGAGAGACTGGGAAGACATGTCGAAAACTATAATCGTTCCCACGATGCATTCGCGGGGATGCGCGTTGACGATGCACGAGGATGGACGAGAACCTGCACTCCGCACAACGGCGTCTGATCGAGATGCGCATCGAGCATGCCGATTTGGACAGCCTGATCGATCGGGCCATGCTTGAGCCAAGTCCAGATGAGCTGGTGATGCGGCGCATGAAGAAGCGTCGCTTGTTGTTGCGCGACCAAATCGCGCGCCTGGAGCTGCAGCTCGATCCTCCCGAGTCTGCGTGAAGATGGCTGCTGGCTCAGTACAACCGCGCTGGTTGCATGGGAGTGTCCACGCGGCCGGTTGGCTTCGCGATGAAGTGGCTCTGGCGTTCTCCAGCAGTGGCACCTTGTCGCAAGCTGATCCGCAGTACCGGCAGCGCGACCAACAGACCGACTTGGCGGATGCGGTGTCTGAGGCGCTGGAGCACCGCAGCGTGCTGGTGGCCGAGGCTGGCACCGGTGTTGGCAAGACCTACGCGTACCTGGTGCCGCTGCTTCTGTCCGGACTTCGGGCGATGGTGAGCACTGCGACCAAGGGCCTTCAGGACCAGCTCTACCTGCGCGACTTGCCTCGTCTCGTGGCCGCCTTCGGGCTGCCACTGCGCACCGCTTTGCTCAAGGGGCGCTCTTCCTATCTTTGCCCTCATCGCATGAACCTGGCGAGACAGAGCGCAATGCTGCCCGATCGCCATTCAGTGCGCCAATTGGCGAGGGTGGAGGAGTGGGCCGCCACCACTGTGCGTGGTGATCTGGCCGAGCTGCCTTCGCTGGACGAGCGCTCGCCGGTGATTCCGCTCGTGACTTCCACTCGAGAGAATTGCCTGGGATCGGACTGCCCCAGTCTGCGGGACTGTCACCTGATGAACGCTCGCCGCGAGGCCCTGCAGGCGGATGTGGTTGTGGTGAACCACCATCTGTTCTTTGCAGACTTGATGGTGCGCGACACCGGCATGGCCGAGTTGCTGCCCAAGGTGGATGCGGTGGTCTTTGACGAGGCCCATCAGCTCAACGAGGCCGGCGTGCAGTTCCTGGGAAGGCAGTTGGGAAGTGGTCAGTTGATGGACCTCTCGCGCGATGTGCTGGCCACTGGCTTGGCGCAGGCACGCGGCCTGCAGGACTGGCAGGAGCTGGCAGGGAAACTGGAGCATGCGGCTCGCACCTTGCGTCTGGCATGTGTGCCGTCCCAGAGGACGGCAGCAGGGGGCGGTTTCGGCGGCCGACTTCGGTGGGAAACGTTGGCGTCTGACCCGGAGTTCCTCTCGGCGTTGAACTCGGTGCTGGAGGCCTGTGGTGTTGTTCTTGCCGGACTGAGGGTGGTAGCAGGTGCCAGTGCCGACCTTGACAAACTGGGCGAGCGCTGCGCGCAGTTGCAGGATCTCGCGAGGGGGTTCAGTCGACCCACTCCACCGGGCGAAGTTCGATGGGTCGACATCGGCCTGAACCAGGCCCGCCTGGCGCAGGCCCCCCTGGACATTCGTGATGCCATGCGAGAACAGGTGGAAGAGGTTCGGCGCGCGTGGATCTTCACTTCCGCAACGTTGGGTGATGACGATGCACTGACCTGGTTCACCCGAAGCATCGGTGTCGAGGACGCTCGGACCTTGAGGCTGGGCAGCCCTTTCAACTACCCAGACCATGCCAGGTTGTTGGTGCCCTCGCATTTCCCCCGGCCCAGCGAGCCCGGCCATGGCGAGTCCGTTGTCCGACTTGCGGCGGATTGCGCCGAAGCGCTGGGTGGACGGAGTTTTGTGCTGACCACCACATTGCGTGCGTTACAGACCATTGGCGCTGGACTGCGCGATCGGCTGGGCAAGCTGACGCCTCCGATCGAGGTACTGGTGCAGGGTGAGGCGTCAAAGCGGGCCCTTCTGGCGCAATTCCTGTCGCGACCCAGGGCGGTCCTGGTGGGGTCGCACAGTTTCTGGGAGGGCATCGATGTGCCTGGCACTGCCCTCCAGTGCGTGTTGATCGACAAGTTGCCCTTTCCTCCGCCGAACGATCCGCTGGCCGAGGCGCGGGCTCGCGTCATCGAGTCCGAGGGCGGCAGCGCATTCGATGACTACTTCGTGCCGGAGGCGGCCATCGCCTTGAAGCAGGGGGCCGGCCGCTTGATTCGAAGCGAAACCGACCGGGGCTTGTTGGTCATCTGCGACCGACGGCTCTTGGGCATGCCGTACGGACGGCGGCTTCTTGGAGCGCTCCCGCCCATGGGGCTGCTGGATCGTCCGGAAGCAGCCATGGCATGGCTCAAACTCCTGAACGACGGTTCGTCCGCTGCCGCCCACAGCACCCGTGCCGAGGCTGTGGGTGGCGATGGCCGATGATCCTGCCGCGTGCTGGCGCGCTCAGGGCTGTCGCAGCTGCCCCTGAGGCAGCCATGCGCTGTCGGGATGATTGGTCTTGAGCACACGAAGCGCATCGTCGCGTAGGTCGTTCAGCCCCAGGCGGTCATAGCTGGCTGCCATCAGGTAGAGGGCTTCTTCCGAAGCGGCAACGCCACGGAACTCCTGCACCGCCTGCTGAGCGCGGTTGACCGCCGCGACATAAGCACCCCTCCGATAGTAGTAGCGCGCCACATGCACCTCATAGGCCGCCAGCGTTCCCACGATGTACTTCATCCGTGCGATGGCGTCGGGTGCATAGCGGGACTCGGGAAATCGATCGACCAATTGTCGGAAGGCAGCGTAGGAGTCTCTTGAGGCCTGCTGATCCCGCTCGGACAGGTCGCGCGGAAACCAGCTGCCGAACAGTCCCAGATCGTCATTGAAATGGATCAGGCCCTGCAGGTACAGCGCATAGTCGGCCGCAGGGCTGGCCGGATGGAGCCTCAGGAAGCGCTCGACCACCGCCAAAGCCCGTGCGTTCTCACGCTGCCGATACAACAGATAGGCCTGTTCCAGTTGGGCCTGCTGGGACAGCAGCGTTCCAGCCGCACGGGCTTCCAGTCTTTCATAGAGTTTGATCGCCGGTTCGTAGGCGCCGGCGGCGGCCTCTTCCCTGGCGTCTTCGTACAATTGCGAAATGCTCTTGGCGTCGTCAATGGCCTTCTTCGGGTCGGTTCCACAGGCGCCCAGAAGCGCCGACGCGACGATCACCGCCACCAGGGCCTTGGCGCGCGGGCGCCTTGCAAAGTTGAGCTCAAGCATTCTTTTCCTGACCTGCCATTCGGCGCTGCCGCCTGCGGCCGACTTGACCGTGAATCAATTGATTATAGGAATCCATCGATGAGTGCTGCCCGCGGGAAGCGCAGCCGATCAGTCGTACTGGATTCCGCCGTGCCCGTGCCAGTGCCAGTGCCCGTGCACATGAACAGGGTGTTGGCGCCGGCATCTGGTGCTGAGCAGGCAGGCCCGGTCTTGGAGGGGGGTGACGACTCCGACGATCCGATGTCCTTCCAGCCGGGTGAGCTCCCGGCCCTGGTCGCTGAGCCCGGGGCGTCTGCGTTGCCTGAGAGCGAGCAGCGGCGGGCAAAGGTGGATGTGGCCCAGCATGGTCAACGCCTGGATCGATGGCTGGTGGAGCTGGCGCCGGAGTTCTCACGCAGTCATCTGCAGAGCCTGATCGCTGACGGACTGGTGAGCAGCGCTCAAAATGTGCTCAAGCAGGCCTCAAGGAAGGTGTCGGCGGGCGAGGAGATCGAGGTGCTGCTGCGGCCCACGGCCCAGAGCAGTGCTTTCCGGGCCGAGCCGGTTCCGTTGGACATCGTCTACCAGGATGAGCACCTGATGGTGCTGCACAAACCTGCCGGATTGGTGGTCCACCCGGCGGCCGGCAACTGGTCTGGGACGCTGCTCAATGGCCTGTTGGCGCACGATCCCAGGGCGGCGCTGCTGCCGCGTGCGGGCATCGTGCACCGGCTGGACAAGGACACCTCAGGGCTGATGGTGGTCGCGCGCACACTGCGGGCGCACACGGCGCTGGTGCGGGCGATCGCGGCTCGAGAAGTCAAGCGCGAGTATGTCGCGATCGCCCATGGCAGAGGGCGGCCGGGCTGGCAGCGCATCGATCGCCCACTGGGGCGCGATCCGAAGTCGCGGATTCGCATGGCCATCGTGGCTTCGGGAAAAGAATCCGTCACCGACGCCTTTTGCCTGACCAGTGCAGAGCTTGCGGGCGAGACCGGAGTTCCATCGACCGGTGTGAGTGCCTGGTTGTGCCGCCTGCACACGGGCCGAACTCACCAGATTCGGGTTCACCTGGCCTCACTGGGCCATCCATTGCTGGGTGACGTGCTCTACGGCGGGCGATCCGCACTGGGGTTGAACCGACAGGCGCTGCATGCGATCCGCTTGAGTTTTGTTCACCCGGTTGAAGGTGGCTCCCGTGTCTTTTCCGCTGCACTTCCTCCCGACTTGGCCGCAGCCTGGGCCCAGCTTGCGGGTGCGGCCAGCGAGATCTCTTCGGTGATCGCTACAATGAGCGACATCGACTGATAGCCATGCCCGTGCTGGGCAGCCTCGGAGTTGGGCCAGCTCTTGAAGGATGCTTGGGCCAGTCAGGGATCAACCGACTCACAGGTTTGTCGGGTGCGGCCCGGCGGGGTCCTTCCCAGTGGGAAAAGAAGATAACGTACCAGGCTTGCCTGCGCCTACTGAGCGTTTCCGGGGCGCGTGAGTTGAACTGAATCCGACTCCAAATCAGTTACACGGCTGCGAAGCAGTCCAACCCGGGGCCGTGGGGCCGACCAGGAAGTCAATCGACGGATGGATACGAGGGATGCGAAGCGCGTCCTTGAGACGGCGCTCATTTGCGCACAGCAGCCGTTGCCGCTGCGCGAGATGCGCGCCTTGTTTGATGGTGCGATAGGAGCTGACACCCTGCGCGGTCTTCTGGACGATTTGGTGCGTGACTGGAACGGCCGGGGCGTCGAACTGGTCTGTGTTGCCAGCGGATGGCGGTTCCAGAGCCGACCGGAGATGCGGGTCTTCCTCGACCGGCTGCACCCGGAGAAGCCGCCGAAGTACTCGCGCGCCGCCCTGGAGACCCTGGCGATCATCGCGTACCGGCAGCCTGTGACCCGGGGTGACATCGAGGAGATCCGCGGTGTCACCGTCAGCAGCCAGATCGTCAAGCAGTTGGAGGATCGAGGCTGGATCGACAGCATTGGATATCGGGAGGCGCCGGGGCGCCCTGCGTTGTACGCCACGACCCGGCAGTTTCTGGACGACCTGGGCTTGAAGTCGTTGGAGCAGTTGCCCGCCCTGGTCGGTGCCGGCGTGGTCAGCGCTGCGGCTGGGTTGGGCGAGAAACTGCCACAACAGGCCTCGTTGTTGGACGAGGCGCTGATCGAGGACGTCGAGCGGATGGAGGAGAGGGTTGCTGTGGGGCAGGAGAACCTGCATCAACGGCGCCCGGATGAACCAGAGGGGCGGGTCGTGGCCCCTGCGACCTATGAACCCGTGAGCATGGCCGCCGACCCGGCCCTGATTGAGGCCGTTGCGGCCGGCAACCCGCTGAATGGCAGTGGGTCCTCGGAAGCTCTCCGGCCGGACGAAGCACTGGGCCCCTTGGAGTGAGGCCACAAGATGAATGAGATGAACCCAGACGAATCCCTGCCGCAAGGCGCAACCGCCGATGCCTCTGCAGGTGCTGAACTGCCGAAGCGCCGCCGCGCCCCTCGCAAGACCGCGGTTGAGGCCGTGTCGGCTGAAGCGCCCGCCACGCCTGCGGATCTGACCCCGGTTGTGGCCGAAGAAGAGGTCCTGGCCAAACCCAAGCGTACCCGCAAGCCCAAGGCCGCGGCGCAGGCTGCTGAAGAGGGGGCCGTGGTGGCCGTTGAGGCCGTGCTTCCGGCAGTGGCCGAAGCCGTTGCACCGGTGGTGGTAGAAGTCGCCGCAGAGGTGCCGCCGCCCAAGCGTCCGACGCGTTCCCGCAAGAAGCCGGCAGAACCGGTTGCGGTGGAGGTCGTCGAGACGGGAGCGGTCGAGCCGACGCGCTCTGAGCCGGCTTCGGTCACCGTTGCTGCAACTCCGGCCCTGAGCACCGTCGAGGAAGCGGGCGGGGCGCCATCTGGCGAGGTCGAGTCCACCGTGTCGGAGGACGATTCGGAGTCCACGGCGGGACCCAACGGACGCCGCCGCAATCGCGGCCGCCGTGGTCGCGGCGGATCGAGCCGTCTCGAAGGGGCCGCGCAGCAGGCCGCCGCGGTTGCTGCGGAGCCATCGGAGACTCCCGCACCCGCCGAGGCGCCCTTTTTTACGCTGGGTGATGTGGACGAAGAAGTTCCTTCGGCGGCTTCCGAGCCTGCCCCGGTGGTCGACGCCGGGGCACTGTTCACCGAGGTGCTTTCGGGTGCCTACGACCAGTCGGCCGAGGGTGACGTCTCCGAAGAGTTGGGCAAGCGCGTTCTGCGCCCGGAACCCGAAGCCCCCAAACTGCACAAGGTGCTGGCGCAGTCCGGCATTGGTTCGCGCCGCGACATGGAGGACCTGATCGAGCAGGGCCAGGTCACCGTCAACGGTGAGGTGGCCCACGTGGGCATGCGGGTGGCCCGGGGGGATCAAGTCAAGATTGCCGGCCGGCCGGTCAAGATCCGCATCGCGCCACCGCCTGCCCGAGTGATCGCGTACCACAAGCCAGTCGGTGAGGTGGTCACGCACCACGACCCTGAAGGGCGTCCGACGGTGTTCCGCAACCTGCCTCGGCTGCCAAATGGGAAGTGGCTGTCGGTGGGGCGGCTGGACATCAACACCGAAGGCCTGTTGCTCTTCACGAATTCGGGTGACCTGGCCAACCAGCTGATGCATCCCCGGTTCGGCGTTGAGCGAGAGTATGCGGCTCGAGTGCTCGGGACGCTTGACGAGGCGGCACGAGCGAAGCTGCTCAGCGGCGTCGAGATCGACGGCCAGTCGGCAGCCTTCAAGTCCATCGAGGATGGTGGCGGAGAGGGGGCGAACCACTGGTACCGCGTGGTGATCAATGAGGGGCGCAACCGAGAGGTTCGCAAGCTCTTCGAAAGCATCGGCATGGCGGTGAGCCGGCTGATCCGCATCCGCTACGGTACCGTGGTGCTGCCGCGCGGTCTCAAGCGCGGCGTCTGGGTGGAGCTGGACGAGGACGATGTGCGCGCGATCCGGCGCCTGGCTGCGCCAGAGGCGGGTCTTCGCCAGGGCCAGAGCCAAGGTCAGGTTCAGGGTCAGGGTCAGCCGCAGCTCGACAAGGGCCGGGGGCGCGGTGCGCAGCATGGCGGCGCCATGCCCAAGGGCGGGGCGCCGGGTCCGCAGGGACAGGCGGGACGCGGCGCGCAGGGCGGGCAAGGCGGGCAGGGCGGGCAGGGCGGGCAGGGCGGCAAGCAGCGTGGCAAGGCGGGGCCGGGTGGCTTCGAGCGCCGGGATGAACGCCGAGATGAGCGGCGAGACGATCGTCGGGAGGAGCGGCGTGAACCTCGCTCTGCGGACGACGACGACGACATCCCGCAGCGCATCCCCAATCCGCTGGAGCAAACCTTCGACCGGCGCTTTGCCACCGGCTCCAAGCGCATCACCTCCGGATTCGGTCGGCCGATGGAAGAAGACCGTGGGCCGCAGGGCGGCCGGGGACAGAAAGGGGGCGGGCCCAAGCAGCCCGACCCGATGCAGACCTCTGTGGGCTACATCGGTGCCGACGCCTACTTCAGCCGGCCGGGCCAAGGCGGCAAGAACCGCGGTGGCCGCCGTCGTTGAGTGAATCCCGGCCCGCTCCTCTGCGCGGCCGCAGGCTCCGCCTGAAGGCCAGTGGCGGGTCGGGTCTGCGGCCACCTGGGTGAAACCCTGGGTGGCTACAATCACGGGTTTTGTTCCTCGTGGCGGCGTCGTCTGCCACGGCCCACCTCCAGGAGAATTTCATGGCCATCGAACGCACCCTGTCCATCATCAAGCCCGACGCCGTTGCCAAGAACGTGATCGGTCAGATCTACGCCCGTTTCGAAGGCGCTGGCCTGAAGATCGCTGCGGCCAAGCTGGTGCATCTGTCGCGTGCCGATGCCGAGCAGTTCTACGCTGTGCACAAGGCTCGCCCGTTCTTCAACGATCTCGTGAACTTCATGATCTCCGGCCCGGTGATGATCCAGGTGCTGGAAGGTGAGAACGCCATCCTGAAGAACCGCGAACTGATGGGCGCCACCGATCCGAAGAAGGCCGAGAAGGGCACCATCCGTGCCGACTTTGCCGACTCGATCGACGCCAATGCCGTACACGGCTCCGACGCCGCCGAAACCGCTGCGGTGGAAGTGGCCTTCTTCTTCCCTGGCATGAACGTCTACAGCCGCTGAAGCGACGCTGCTTCGCGCAGCACCGCCTGTGCTCGGTTGTTCGGGTGAAGGGCGGTGCTCCCGCGGGAGGCTCGTGCGGGCTGTACATTGCGCATCTTCGACCTCCCGCTGACCATGACTGCGGTCAACCTACTTGATTTTGATCTCGACGGCCTCGCTGCCTTCTGCGAGCGGCTGGGCGAGAAGCGCTTCCGGGCTGTGCAGCTGATGCGCTGGATTCACCAGCGTGGTGAATCGGAATTCGAGCGCATGAGTGATCTGGCCAAGGCCTTTCGCGCCAAATTGGCCGGCGCAGCTGAAGTGCGCGCTCTGCCAGTGATCTCCGAGCACCGATCTGCGGATGGCACGGTCAAGTGGCTGTTCGATGTGGGGGCGGGCAACGCCATCGAGACGGTCTTCATCCCCGAGGACGATCGAGGCACGTTGTGTGTGTCTTCCCAGGCCGGTTGTGCGGTGGGGTGTCGCTTCTGTTCCACCGGACACCAGGGCTTTTCGCGCAACCTCAGCACGGGCGAGATCCTGGCCCAACTCTGGCATGCCGAACACAGCCTGAGGCGTTTGGGTGTTGGGCGTTCCGGTCCCGACCCCCGCGTCATCACCAACGTGGTGATGATGGGCATGGGCGAGCCGCTTCAGAACTATGCTGCCGTGATCCCGGCACTGCGCGTGATGCTGGATGACCACGCCTACGGTCTGTCGCGGCGCAGGGTCACGGTGTCCACCTCCGGCATGGTGGCCAAGATCGACACCCTGCGCGACGAATGCCCGGTGGCGCTGGCGGTGTCGCTGCACGCCCCGGATGACGAGTTGCGCAACGATTTGGTGCCGCTCAACCGCAAGGACGGGCTGGCGGCTTTGCTGCGGGCCTGCAAGCGATACTTGGAGCGAGCGCCCCGGGACTTCATCACCTTCGAATACTGCATGCTCGATGGTGTGAACGACAGCGATGCCCACGCTCGTGCGCTGCTGGAGTTGGTTTCCGCGCGAGGGCCTGCCGGGCGGCTGCCCTGCAAGTTCAACCTGATCCCCTTCAATCCCTTCCCGCAGTCCGGTCTGCGCAGATCTGCAGCCCCCAGAGTCCAGGCTTTTGCCAAGCTGTTGCTGGACGGAGGGATCGTCACCACCGTGCGGAAGACCCGCGGCGACGACATCGATGCGGCCTGCGGTCAGCTCGCTGGCGAGGTGCAGGACCGCACACGTGTGGAGGTGCGCATGCAGCGAGGGCGCGAGCGTCTGTCGACCGATGGCAAGGTGGCTGCGCCTGTGCGCCCCCTGGCTCCCGAGGGACCTCTGGCATGACGGCATCACGGCGATGGGTATGCCCCCCCGCGTGGCGGGACTTGGCTCCGTTTCTGGGGGCCGGCCTGATGTTGAGCCTGTGTGGGATCCTGGGGGGCTGCGTTTCCTCCTCCGATGTGTCGGGGTCATCCAGCTCCTCGAACCGTCTGGCGCGTTCGCCTGACAGTCAGGACCTGGTCACGGCGTCCGACGAGACCGACCATGCCAGGCGGGCCCGCATCCGCCTGGAGCTGGCCTCGGCCTACTTTGCCCAGGGGCAGTCCGCCACGGCCCTGGATGAAGTGAAGCGGGCGCTGGCAGTCGATCCCGAGCTGGTGGCGGGATACAACCTGCGCGGGTTGATCTATGCCAGCCTGGGCGAGCCGGTGCTGGCGGAAAGCAGCTTTCAGCGGGCACTGTCGTTGCGGCGCGATGACGCCGATGTCTTGCAGAACTTCGGCTGGTTCCTGTGCCAGCAAAGGCGCTACGAGGAAGCGCTGCGCCAGTTCAAGGCGGCGCTGGCCTCGCCGGGCCAACGTGAGCCGCAGAAGACCCTCCTGGCGCAGGGCATCTGCGAAGCCCGCAAGGGCGACTGGGGCGCAGCGGAGAAGTCGCTGCTCGCCAGCTACGAGCTCGACGCCGGCAACCCTGCCACCGCAGTCAACCTGGCGGAGGTGCTCTTGCGGCTGGGGCAGCCGGACCGCGCGCGCTTTTATGTGCAACGGGTCAATCAGACGGCGGAGTGGGTGAACGCGCAGACGCTCTGGCTGGCTGCCCGGATCGAGAGGCGTCGCGGCAATCGAGACGGTACCAATGAATGGGGGCAGCAACTGCGCACGCGCTTCCCCGGCTCACGTGAGGCTGCGGCCTTTGACCAAGGAAGGTTCGATGAGTGAGTTTGACAAGGCAGGCAGCACTGATGAAAGCGATGTGCCTGCTGTGCCTCCAGCCGGTGCCGGTGCTCTCCTGCGGCAGGCTCGGGAGGCGCAGGGGCTCGAGCTGGATCAGCTGGCCCAGTTGCTGAAGGTGCCGGTGCGCAAGTTGGCGGCGCTGGAGTCCGAGCGCTTCGAGGAATTGCCGGGAAATGCCTTTGTACGCGGGTTGGCCATGTCGGTGGCTCGGCAGCTCGGACTGGACCCTCAGGCTGTATTGGCGGCACTGCCGCAGTCTGTGCCCGCGCCTGCGGCGCTGGAGAGTGTGTCGCGCGGCCTGGCCACGCCCTATCGCGAGCCGGACGGGCGGGTGCAGGTCGGTGGTTGGCCCGAGTGGTTGCGACCCGGTGTTCTCGCGCCGGCGATCCTGCTGATCGGTGCCTTGTTGCTCTGGTTTGCACCTCCTATGCGGACGTTGTTCAGTGCCGTGGGCAGTGGGGTGGCCACAAGCGCGCAGGAGGCCGCCAGCCAGGCGGGGGCGTTGTCCGCATCCAGCGTGGAGCTGGTGG
>Ga0154020_10008404_pt1 | contig 11969 bp, 17 predicted proteins | sample Klosneuvirus_201_FD_109709 | JGI IMG/M metagenome (GOLD analysis project Ga0154020, IMG submission 109709) | Active sludge microbial communities from wastewater, Klosterneuburg, Austria - Klosneuvirus_20160825_MG | ecosystem: Engineered > WWTP > Aerobic digester > Activated sludge | place... | reverse complement strand
GGTTTGAGTGATGAACTTGGGATCGGTCATTCTGCTTTCCGTGTCGTGAAGGGACTGCCTTTGTACCGTGCTGTCGGATGTGGTGATATTCAATATTTGCACTGGGGACATTTCGAATGCCTCCGTACTTGCGCTCCCCTATGAAACATCCGCTGGTTCTTCTCAGCCTGCATTTTCTCCTGCTCATCGATTCCTTCTCTAGTTACAAAGAACTCAAGTGGATTATCCGCGAGTGTGAAGTGCTCTTCGCTGACTCTTTACTGCTCGACTCGAACCCTACGGACAACTCGACCCTCACAGAGTTCACGACGACGACCTTGTCCAATTCCTCTCAGAGCTTCCACGTGCAGCCCGCCAAGAAAGAGATCCTGAAGATGGCTGCCATCATTGAGGAGCAGCACAAGCCCGCCTTGAGCGAGAGGGAGAAGAGTCTCACTGGCCGACCGAAGGTCGCTCAGCCCTCTGGAGAAGGCGAGCAGCTCAAGAAGGCGACTCTGGCGCCGCTGCAGCACTGCTCTTTTGATCTTAAAGATTCTCTTCATACCGACAAGGACGGGCCCTCGCCGACCTCTAGCGATGCGGCTGAAGGGAAACAGACTAAAGATGATCTGGCCTCAAGAGAAAGCTCGACAGACGGCAAGGGAAAGGTCAAGGGCAAGGACGCCATGGCCCACCATCGGCGGAGGAGTAGCCACCACCATAGTAAGCGATCCAGCCACCGCGGCTCTGAAGATCCTGTATGTCATTCTCTGTTCATCTCATAACTTGTAGTGCTGACTTGTTTATGATAGCATAAGCGGCCAAAGCGGGAGAGGAAGGAAGACAAGGCGGCGACGTTGCTCTCTAATCACATATCGAATGACACCACTGCGCATCCTCTGAAAGCGTTGGACTCCGCCACCCATGTATGATTTCCTTTTTCTCTCCTTGTTTGCCTCCTTGTCATCGTTGCTGCCATCTAGATCGACGACAAGGCAAAGGATCCATCTCAGATCGAATTTGACAAGTGGTTCTCTGATATTGTCGGGGTGACTGAGCCTGAACTTCGCGAGGTCTGCTTCATTATCTCGGTCTTTTCATGTGGTGATTATAATGTGTTTAATTGTAGTCCCCGCAAGACTTCCTGAAACTAAAAGCGGACGGTGAGTGGTCCGTGGTGTCGAACTCTGGTAAAACCTTCAATGGTGGAAAATTCAGAACCGCGTCGATAAGCAATCTCCTCGCCGAGTTTGGCGAGGACCTCTCTTTTTTCGTCCACAAGGAAAAAGAAGAGAAGGAGAGGGAAAAGGAGAATGCCAAGAACAAAGGAAAGGGGAAGGAGAAGGAGAAAGACAAAGGGAAAGGGAAGGGAAAGGATGCGCCAAGAAAGCCCGTGCCAATTGAGGTTATCACTCGCAAAGACAAAGGTATCTTCTGATAGGAGTATGTTGTCAGATTGATCTCATATCCTCTCCTCTTAGAATCGATCAAATTTGTGGACGTGGCGTACTTGCAAAGCATCAAGGAGCACCGAGACGCGTGCTTCCAGATCGCCTCCAATTTCAATTGCCTTGAGGTCATCACCGAGCTTACCACTCCTGACGAGCCAAAGTTCACCGAGAAGTATACTCGCGATAGGACTCAAGGTGAACAGGATGCTCTTTTGTGGAGATGGACTCGACTTCTCATTCTTGCGTTCTGTAGGCCCTGCGGCGTCGGTGTCCGCTGGCCCTGGCGCGATTGTTCGCGTTCACTGCGTTTTCTACGACCCCAACATCCAGCCGAAGCAGTGGCGTCAGACCAGCGCTCACCAGGTCAACCTGCTCGAAGACGTTCACAAGCACTTCCCAGTGAAGAACGGCTACATCAACTTAACCGGCAGCGAGCCCAAGTTCCCCAAGACGCGCGACAAAGACTTCTACAAGCTGCTCGGGAAAGTCGAGGCACGATACTCGCTTCCATGCATTTGCCTCGATCTTCTTTTCCTGATTGTGTGTTGTAGGTTGGCTATCATAAGGACATCCAAGTCACGAGTGGCCATCGGTCAACAACCTTGGAGAAGGTCGTTGACAAGGATCAGCAGGTCGATCAAGTCTTTTGCGCTGCTCTCAATATCTTGCAGGTGTGCTCTCCACCTTCTTGATCGCTCGCTTTCATTCACTGACTCCATCGATGACTAGGGCCCAAGTGGATTGAAGAATGCTCAGTGTCACGATGCCGAGTGGAAGTGTCAGTTCATCCTCGAGGCCATGTACACGGGCACCTACCTTGCCGCTATCCACGCCAAGGTGAGTCGCCTTGTCATCATCATCCTCCTCCTCCTCCTCTCGTCCTCATCTCATATTATAGCGGAAGCACCTCTTCTTGACATTAGTTGGCGGTGGTGCCTTTGGTAATGAGAAGGATTGGATCTACGGCGCCATTTTCCGCGCTCACATGCGTTTCACTACTCACCCCAAGAATACCATTGAGAAGGTCACCATTGCTCTCTTCAACGACTCGGTACCTTCTCCCCTCCTCTCCTTACTCCTCCTTCCTCCTCTTCCTCTTCCCCTCTCGTCCTTTCTCTTACTCCGGTCGCCTTTGTAGGACCTGTGGCCCGGAACGTTCCGAACGATGATGGCGCTGCACATTCCTTATCAATTCATTGTTTTCAGCGCATGCAAACCCGAAGTCATTCGCGACTACTCAGGGGAGGGCGAAGAGGACGAGCCTAAGAAGGCCTAATTTGATAGACTGCGACGCCCTGCCTTTCTTTCCCTTCTCTCTCACCTCCAGATCATCCACCAATTTTGGCACATTTGAATTATTTGAAAAATATATACTTAATTCTTATATTATGCTATTTTAATGTAAGTCTATTATCTCATAGAGAGCCAAGGAGACTGAAAGAAGGTCATTCTTCCTTCAGTCGCTTTTCTGGCTCGGACTGTCATCGCTTTTGTTGTCTGTACTTGTACTTCTCGTATCGCTCATATACGGCAATAAAATGATGCTCATATACGGCAATAAAATGATGGTTTTTCAAACAGATAGGAATATGAACCTCGGAAACCTTTATCGTATATAAAACCGTATATGAACAGCGGCTGTATATAAACGAAGTGTTATTGTGATCCTGCGCTCGCCACGATGGCATCCGTGCCCAATCCACTGGCACTTCACGTTTGACAATCACTGATGTTCCCTATCGCCATCTTTACCATATTTGCATTAGATTTGCATCTCCATTGATATTACACGCTTCTATGAGGGAGAGGCACGGCCGAGCGTCGCTCCTCTTCCTCTTCCTTCTCCTCCTTCCCAATGGAGTAATCTCGCGTGTGCCGGCAAGCACTGAATATTCTAATAATATAAACGATGAGGGAGGAATAGCAGGGCAGGCTGCGTCCTCGCTCGACTTTGCCAATGTCACCGCCTTCCTCGACGACCATCCGCTCATCATTGGTACGCGCCCCCTTGGCCATCTCCTGTGTCCAATCCATTGCCATTATTATAAATATTATTATTTAATGGATATATTTATTACTTTCCTCCTCTTACTTCCCAGGTCGTACCGAGAGGGCAGTCCAGAGAACGCCCGCTGATTCAAGGTGAGAGGCGCCTTCATGGAACATTTCAGGGAGTAATATTTAATATCGCGACGGCGTGACGATGATAACGTTGGATAACTTCGATAGGAAACATCTCGAACCAAGGGGTGGCGCTTCTCATCGGCGACCGCAGTGGCAATCTGCTCCGCTACCATCGTGCCAAAGGTGACTCCCTCGGCTGACTTCTCATCGATTATTGATTGCACTTTTATCCATTTCGAAATTAGGGAATTGGAGCGAGTCGAGCTATTCAATAATTGCATCAGGGTCGAAGATCATGGTCGCCTCAATCGTTCACCAGCTCGTCCTTCAAGTCCCTCGTGACTGCTCCATTCAATCATTCAGAGACTGAGCATCATGCTGTCATTTGTTTTAGGGTAAGATGAGTTGGGACGATCACCCTCAAAAGTATATTCGCTCCTGGTCGACCGACCCGAGTGACCCGCGATCGCACATTACCGTGAAGCACCTCCTCTCTATGACGAGTGGTGCCTCTTTCATTTCCCTCCTCCTCCTTCATCTTTCAATCACAGAGTAACATAATTGTAAGAGATTCTAGAGTATAAGAGATAGATAGTCAGTGAAGGAAGCCATGCAGAGGGGCAATACTGAGAAAAACCTCTGCTAAGAAGCTAATGAGACAAGGGGCAAGGGCCCAACGGGCGGTATTTTCAACACGGGAGTTAAAGGGGTCGAATTCGTGGCAATTTTGGTGGGACGCGCGCCCTCCGTGAGGCTCTCCTACATACATGAGATTCAGGGGGCAGGATGAAGTCCTCTTGGGATGATGAGGACTAATCTTCTCCATCTCCTCCTCCTCCTCCTTTTCATCCTCCTCCTGACGAATGATACTGCATCAAGGATTCATTGGCGATTTCAGTAAGATGAATCCCGTTCCCTCGACTTGCTCCAACTTGTCGAGATTCATACTGTACCATATCTGACATCCTCAATGATACCGTCGTGTCTGAGGTGGCTTGTTAATAGTGTGGACTGTGTGTGGTTCATATATAACTATTGCCACGTTTACAACAGCACGGGCATGTACTTTGACTACGGCACCAACCACTACCTCATCCTCCAACTCATGATTCTCCGTGCCACTGGATATCGCTCTTGGGAGGATGTGCGCCCCTGTGACTCATTGGGGAATGGCGGTTTCTGATCGTCATCTGCTAGGTTGGAAAGGAATACATTTCGAAGAAATTCAACCTCGCAAAGAATGTAACTTACTTTGTGCAAGCAGGAGTGACGACTCTTATTGACGCCATCAACTATGAGCAGTTCTACATTGAGATGTTCCGCAAGAACCCTCTTTATTATTCAGGTCAGTTCTCCTTGTTTTTTGAGTAGCGAATTGCAAATGGTTGGTATTCATTCATTCCCCTCCCACTCCACCTCAAAGTGTTCTTAGATTTGATCGACGATGATTTCGTTCCACCATCGGTGACCATTGCCTTCGAGCCCAATAGTCGTGATTTTCCAAGGGTACTTCTAGAGGCCTTCTCACTTCGCTGTTGTCCTCGACTCGCTGATGCTGGTCTGCTGCGATAGGATAAGTTTGGCGATTGGCATTATGGTCTCGGACATTGGTTCGAGTGTCCCTACAATCCCTTCAATACTTCGTGTCACCGTGGTCCCCTCTTTTCGGGAGTCGGCAAGATGGGCTTCCATCCTTGGATGGACCGCGAGAACGATTACTACGCCATCTTGTCCATTTTCGACCATCGTGGTGAAATTGGAGCCATCGTATGAATTCTGTTTTCATGGAATTGTTATGATGATGACGGTTGTTCTTCAGATTACTAAGCATGTTGGGCACGCTATTCGGCCGCTAATTTTGGAGGCGCTTAAGAAAGCTCGCGAAAAGTCTCCGAAGTACAAACCCCCACCAATTCACATGTCCTCCTATCAACCCCAATCATCCCTCCAGAAGCCTTCTGTCCAACTCCCTTCCTCCACTCCCAATTCTTCACCTCCACCTTCACCTGCCGACTATTTCTCTTTTATACGGCCGCCTTCAACTTTGCCACTTGTTGAGGGCTCTCGTGAGAACCCTTTTACACCTCAATCTGCTTCCATTGATAAGAAACCACAAAATGTCAACCATCACCACGTCTTCGAAGAAGGCGGAGAGGCGCCAACGTGGTCAAGTGGGGCATACTTTCTAATCCTCCTCCTCTCCTCCGTCCTTTTTGGCTTCTTCTCATTCCGCAAGAGGCTCAAGGGTTTCCTATCTCCTCTGCTTCCAATCTAGCCATCTTGTATTCTTGTGACAATATTATTAGGAGCCTCCTAGGATCGTCTCGAAGTGCTGCCGTCAGCTGACAGCTGTCTTTTCGCAACCCCCTACCGCCGGGAAAAAAGCGGGTCTTCTGGTTCCCGTCGTCGGTCGTCCGGTCGTCCCCAAGTTGTCATTGTTCTGTGGATTTTTCGCACCATGGTCGAGGCAGTTCGGGCGGAATGGGGCTCGCACAAGGGCAAATTACTCTTCTTCATCGCCGTGGTGTACCTCGATGTGCTCGCGAGCTTTGTCCAGTATGGACTCGTCGAGGGCTGGACCTGGGCCGCTTGGACTCCCTCCACGTTCTTCTCCTCGCTAGCGCAATTTAATGACACGTACGTTGTGCTTCTATGCCGTGTGCGTGGTGGAGGCCGTGACTAATCATGCGTCATTGTTTCGCGCTCGTCCTCTTGTCTTTCGCGGACTTCTCGCTGTCTCGTTCCTCTTCCTCGCCACCTGAAAACGATGTCTGCCTTAGAACTTCAGACACAGTAATATTGAGTGTTGTACGTGCGATTTTGGTGCCAGTGCTGCTGGTTCTGTCGATCAAAGCTGGCAACCCGCTCGCTGCCGTTCAGAGGCTGAGTGTCGAGCGTCGTCGACAAACCAAGCTCGACCGCAGCTACTCCTCCAAATCCAACACTGGCGGTAACGTTTGGATTGGTCTTTTTATATTCGATTTTGTTGGACAATTTTTCCTTTTAGACGACCAGCCGCTCCTAGCCGCGCAAGACCTCGAGTCCGGCAAGTTACCAAAGGCCGAGCCCTCGGACGACGCCGAGATCACCGAGAAGGAGAAGAAGGTGGTCAAGAAGAGCGCCGAGTACCAAAAGAATATTTACTTGGTACCCATTTTCCCGCGGAGAAAAATTTTTGCGTCTCGCAGTGAATAATCCAGTACCGTTTAATAGGGCATCATCTTCGTCGTTCTCACAGCTTGCCAAATCCACACTGGTGTCAAAGGTGCGCTGTCGTGGAATTTCGATGTTATTTGGTATATTTTCTCAGCCTCTTCTTTAGCGATTGTGTTTCCATTCGAAGGCACGTTATCACGCGTGAACTACATTGCCGCAGCTGCGTCCGTCTCCTCGCTGGTCCTGTGGATGACGCTAGAGCTCTTTGTCAGTCGATCGCTCGCCGATGCCTTGACGAAGGACAAGGGCGAACTCTTCCCTCAAATTCACCCACATCCCCTCTACTACGATGACACCATCGCCGGCCACAATTGCGACAACTGCAGAAGGAGGGGTCTGAGGGAAGCCTTCCGCTGCAACGACTGCGACTACGATCTTGTTCGGACTCTTTCGTTTCCTCGGTGAGTCTTGGGGGTTTCCCATCATATTTGTGTTTACAGTGCATCGAGTGCACCAAGAAGAAGAATAAGGCTCGAGGAGAGGGCCTCCTTCGCGGCGACAAGGTATACCTTTCTCCTCACACGTGCTCTTTCTTGTCATTTTCTGCCCTTTTCCGCACAGGGCGTTCGCGAGGAGAAGGAGTTCAGCGACTGGGATTATATGAAACGTGGCCTCTCCTTTGCCAAACCACATATTTTGTTGATCTTGCTCGCCATTGTGATGATGCTTGGCAGCTCTGGCGCACAGCTCATCTTGCCCAACTACCAAGGCAAGATTCTCGACGACGTTATCAAGGGGGATTACCCCACCTTCGCCTTCGACATCAAGCTCTTTTTGGGATTCACGATTGCTGTTGGTATCCTTGGTGGCATTCGCAACATTTGCTTCAACTTGGTCGGCCAGAAGATGGCGAACGAGATTCGCAATCGCCTCTTCCGCTCGGTCATCATTCAGGATATCGTCTATTTCGATGGAACCACTACCGGTGGTATGGCGCTCATCATTGCTGAAATCATCTTTTTTGTTTTGTTTTGATATATTAGAACATTCTAATTCCTCTCATTCAAGATCTGGTTTCTCGCCTATCACAAGACACGAGCGCCATGGTCTCACCAACGCGTACTCTGCTGTCCAACTTTTTGTCGTCGGTCTTGTACTTGGTTGGTGCGCCTCATCTTCTTCCTAACGGACGGTTTTTGTTGGTCGCCTCATATTTCGATTCATAAGGTGGTCTCGCCATGTGCTTGTACACCTCGTGGAGGCTCAGTGTGTTAGCCTTCACGACCATTGGCCCCATCGTTCTCATCTATCGCGTTTACTCGCGTTGGTCCCGCAAGATCAACTCGGAGATTTGGGCTGCTCTCGGTGACGCGAGCGACGTTGCCACACAAGCTATCGGCAACATTCGTACGGTCCGTGCCTTTGGTATGGAGCCTCATGAGGAGGAGCAGTATCAGCACGCGACGGGCGAGGCGCTCGATCGCGGAATCCGAGATGCTTGGGCTGGCGCTGGCACCTTTGCATTGACCAACTATATCGACCTCGGTATTTCTGTGCTCCTTCTCTGGTACGGAGGCACGGTGGTGATGGTGCGATATAACTCTCGTATAATGGTGATTGATATTACTCCTCTGAATCTGTTTTCTCCACAGGCCAATGATCATCGTTTGACGATTGGCAGCCTCATTACCTTCCAGCTGTACTGGGGCATGATCAACAACGCATATAACGGTTTGTCAGACATTCTTTCGCAATTCACTCGTGCTGGCGGTGCTGCCCAACGTGTTCTCAATCTAATGGAGGTCCCTCCTGCCCTTTTTTCCATGTTGCCTCTCTCCCAGGCTGACGAATTTGCTTCAGCACTTGCCCGATATCGATCCCACCATCGGTTCCGTTGTGCCCACTCTGAAGGGAGATATTAAGCTCGAGAACGTTGAATTCGTTTACCAGATGCGCCCCGACGAGAAGGTTCAGCTCCTTTCAATTGTTATGCTGTTCATTGTCGATGGAGCTTATTATTGGATTTGATTTAGGTGCTTAAAGGTGTCAACCTCTCCATTGAAGGAGGCAAGACGCTGGCCTTGGTCGGTCGCTCTGGAGGTGGCAAATCGACGCTGATCCATCTTTTGCTTCGCTATTACAATCCCACCAATGGCACCATCTACATTGACGGCAAGAAGCTCGTCGATCTCAACCCTATCAGCTACAGGAAGCATATCGGCATTGTCGCCCAGGAGACTCAACTCTTTAATACAACAATTGAGGTAAGATCCTTTCTCCGTCATTGATTGAGGGTGGTGGGCTGTCCGCTTGATGTCTAGGAAAACATTGCCTATGGAGTTGAGAATTACAGCCAAGAGGAGTTGATTGACGCGGCCAAGCAAGCCAACGCGCACGAGTTCATCCTCAAGTTCGAGGATGGCTATAAGACGCGCGTCGGTGAGCGTGGAGTGCGATTGAGCGGCGGTCAGAAGCAGCGCCTTGCCATTGCTCGCGCCTTCTTGCGCAAACCGAAGCTGCTCTTCCTGGACGAGGCAACCTCCGCTCTGGACGCTGAGTCGGAGGCTCTGGTGCAGGACGCGATTGACAAGCTCATTCGCACGTCTGGCTGCACGGTCATCCTGGTCGCCCATCGCCTGTCGACCGTCATTAACGCCGACAAGATTGCTGTGATTGACAAGGGCACTGTGGTCGAGCAAGGTCGCCACGAGGAGCTGCTCGAGGCCAATGGCGTCTACGCTAAGCTCGTGAGTCGACAAGTGTCACGCATCCAGAACACTCTCGACCTCGGCAAGGACCCCTCCAAGGAGAAGGTTGATGTCGTCGACAAGCTCTTGGAAGGACTATAAGGAGACAAACTTATGACACATTGTTCGATTATTGTTTTGGCTACAATTTACATGGAGTATGTATGATGAGATTCAAGAAGGGCTCAATGGCGGCGATCGCGGGCGCTGGCGAGCGTGAGCAGCATGCGGTCGCGCTCAGCCGCGACCTCCGCGTCGGTGAGTGCTCGAGGGTCTCTCAGCGCATGTTGCTCGCTGCTGTGGAAGAGTTGGCGATAAGAGTCGAGCACGGTTCCCCACACTTGGCGGTCCCATTGTTGAGGGAAGGCGTCAGTCATGGGGACAGTGCCCTCGGCGAGAGCAGTCTCGAATTCTTCGGACGAGGGAAAATCGCGGCGAAAGGCGAAGACGGGGTGCGCCAATCGGAGGTGATGAGCGACTTCACTTCCACTCCCTTCAAAGTCACAAAAATACAATGCCGAGCACGGACACGCCAGGATCGTGTCGACCTTGCAACATACCTCATTGTGCTATCATCATTTTTCTATTAGAAGCGGCTCGGATAAAAAGATAGGGAAAAGGCGTACCGAATCCTCATGTGACTGATATAAGTGTCGCGGCAGTTCACGCGGACAGAAAGCGCAAGAGACTCTCCAAGAATTGCATTGACTCTCCATATGACGATGCAAGGCGACCAGCTCCCTCGTTGAGAAGGTGCAGCCCAAGGCGGAGCAAGGACAGCGACGAATTCGATTCACGCAAACATCCGCGTGGTCCTTCACTCAAGCAATAAGAAGGAAAGTACAATAATAACAACGGCAAGAGAAGGGAGGTACTTCCAATGACAGCGTCTCCCAGTTGCAATCGGGGCACACGATCTCCTTGCGATCGGGCGCCACCTCCACAATGCCAATGGCGTCCGGTATCGAGCGCTCTTCGGCGGCCGCTCCGAGCGAGTACTTGGTATTGAGCGGGCGCTGTCGCTGCACGACGGTTACCTTGACATGCGGCTTGTGCTTGCTGAACACAGCCAGAGCTTGCTCAGTGCGAGCGTATTCGCGCGGAATGATGAGATGAGTGAGGCTTCGCAGGTTCTCGAGAGAGGGAATGCGTCGAGGGTCCGTGTCGATCTCCAGCGTCTCAATCGACGGTGAGTTGACAAGTGCGCGGAAGTCGACGTCTAGCATCATGTTGGCTATCGTGCCCGAGTAGCCGAGATGTTCCACCGACTCGTGATGGAACACAAGCTTGCCGACATTCAACTCGGGCAGGAAGGCGAAGAGGGGAATGGCGGCCGTCACGTTCATAAGAGTGAGCGTGCGGAGACTCGTACACGCGTCTGAGAAGAGGGACAAGGGCTGCTCCTTGGTCTGCACCTCATTCCACAGACGCGCGCGATCCAACGAGCCACGACAACTGCGCAGCACGAGCTCCTCTAAGGACGGGATCGCTATCGGAATGATCTGCAATGCGGGAAGGAGTCAATACCATGTACAGCGATCCAGCTCATCGAATCGGAGGCAACGTACACCAAATGAGATGGGCAGACTCGCCTTGCGAGCGATCTCAGGATTGATGGTGCTCCTATCGAATTCGAGATATCGCAAAGTGGCGAATCGCTTCCACGAGTGCGTGTGGAGAGGAGGGAAGTCGTGCGGGGAGAGGCCCTGCCATAGGAGAAGGGGTCAGCGAGGTCGATAACCGTCGAAGCTCAACGAAAAAGATAAAAATGCGATAAATATTTTCTGATAATGGAGGAGGACGAGCGGACCCTGATGGTGAGCCTTTGAAGGTTTGGGAAAGCCGTAGGACATAGCGTCAAGAACTCGACGATCCCTAAAACAATTCAAACACATTGATAATGGCATATAATAGTAATATATTAACGGCATACCAGTGGAGGAGCGATTGAGCTCGAGGGAGCGAAGGGTGGGGATGGAGAGCTTGCCGAGGTCGATGGCCATCGCCCTCGAGGTAATGTCGAGGATGAGCTGCTCGAGGCGATCGACCCTCTGGCACCCACTGCACACGTATACCCTCATAAATACCGAATATAAAAACTATATTAAATAAGATATTATAGTACAAAAATAGGGAGTCGTGGGAGACGTTGATGCAGCGGAGGAGTTGGAGGCGGCGGATGTGGGTGAGGTTGAGCAAGGTCGAGCGCACATGACGGTCTTTGAGCACAAAGTACTCGTTGTGCGTCCCTCCAAATACCAGATTCGGTACTCTTATAAAATCAAAATATATTTTGAGCCATCCATACAATTCTCGGGCTTGGGTAACTCAGGGGCGCCGTACACGAGGGGGTCAAGAGAGATCTCCCTCCACTCGCGAGAGACGAGGCGAACGGACCAGAAGATGTCGCTCTGAGTGAGCGCCGCAAAGATCTCCGCCAACACTTCACGCGGAATGTCCGACAGCGACGTCACCGACACGCTGCCGCTCATGCTTGATTAGGCGCGAGATG
>Ga0154020_10008403_pt1 | contig 11969 bp, 7 predicted proteins | sample Klosneuvirus_201_FD_109709 | JGI IMG/M metagenome (GOLD analysis project Ga0154020, IMG submission 109709) | Active sludge microbial communities from wastewater, Klosterneuburg, Austria - Klosneuvirus_20160825_MG | ecosystem: Engineered > WWTP > Aerobic digester > Activated sludge | place... | reverse complement strand
GGCGCCGCGGTGCCACACTGACTGTCGACGAGGCAGCCGATGCACTGCTTGGTGACCGGGTCGCAGAACGGCCGCGAGGTGCCGGCGCAGTCGGCATCGCCGGCGCAGCCGACGCACGCCCCCGTCGCCGTGTCGCACTTGGGCGCGTCGCCGGAGCACGAGGTCGCGGTGCACACGGGCTTACACGTGTGGTCGCGCGGCGTGCACGCGGGCGCGGAGGCGGGGCAGTCCGCGTTGGAGGCGCACAGCTCGCACTTGCCGAGCAGGCACCGCGGGCGACCGGCCGGACACGCCGCATCGTTGGCGCAGTCGACGCAACCCAGTGTCGGGTCGCATGTTTGTGGTGCGGTGCAGCCCTTGCCACAAGCACCGCCGAGCCCCGCGCCGCCGGGGTCGATCGAGGTGGAGGACGAACAGGCGAAGGCCAGTGCGCCCATCGTGCCCAGGACCAGCGCCAAGGAGAAAAGACGATGCGTCATGCTGCCCCTGTACCGAGATGCCCCATCCATCAGGCAGCCCACTTGCAAAGTTCCGTCAGAACAGGAATCTCGCCCCGATTCCTCCGGACCAACCAAGGACAGAAAGCGTTCCGCGATCCTCGTCTCCCACCTTCACCCTCGTGCGCGGCAAGGTGAGCACGGGACCGGTCTCTCCGACGATCGAGAAGCGCGCGCCGAGCGCGTACGACAGGTGCACGAACGGAGCGACCTCGAGCACCCACCGCGACCGGGAGAGGTCGCCCTCGGGCCGGTGTTGCTCGACCCATTGGCGACCGATCGCGACGTCGGCGCCCAGCGCGACGCGAAACCGCGCTCGGTCGAGGACGAACCCCGCGCCGCCCACCGAGAGCTGCGCACCGAGGACCTCCATGGCGGCGCGGCTGCTCGTCCCGAAGCGGAATCCCATCGAGGCTCGTAGCCACCCCTCGTCGAACCGCAGGAACGCCCCCGTCCGCACACCGAAGGAGCCTTCGTCCGCATCGAACCCGTGCGCACCCTGGATCAGGAGATCGAGGCCGTACGCGAGCCGCCCGCTCCTTGCCGGCGCGGCCGGCCTCGCTGCGGCGACGGCTCCCTCGAGCATGGAGGAGAGCACGAGCCCCACGGTGCGGCCCCGTTCGCTCTCGACGTCGGACGAGGTGAAGCTGAGATCCCGGTCGGCGAAGTCCTTTCCTCCCGTCCCGACGTGCAGGTGCACGCTCGCGTGGTCGGGGTGACTCCACGCGATCTCGACGACCGCGGTCGAGCCGGTCGAAGTCCGGAGCGCCACGAGCTTGTCGTCGTCGAGGGGCTTCTGCACCTCGCGGACGAGCACCTGCTCGCCGGCGATCAAGGTGCCCCTCATGGCCACGATCGCTGCGTCGGCGGGGGGGCAGTGGAGCTCTCCCGCAGACAGCACGACCACGACGACGATGGTGCCGGGCATCGCAGGAAACCTAGCTCGGCCCTCGGGTCATGGCGTAGGACAGCTCGTCGCCTCGATGCAAATGGGGCTCCCACCGCTCGAGAGCGGTGGACAGCAGCGGGGGCGATCACCCGTGCAAGCGGCGCAGGGGCACGCCTTGCAGAACGCGGCGCCGACGTACTCGCGGCACTCGCCGGCCACGCACACGCGATCGACGTCGCACTTGCGACCGCACTCGCCGCAGTGGGCGTTGCTCGTCAGGAGGTCCACGCACGACCCCGCGCACTCGGTGAGGCTCCCCGCGCACTTCGCGCCGCAGGCGCTGCCCGAGCACACGAGGCTGCCACCGCACGCCTTGCCGCACCCACCGCAGTGCGCGGGATCGTTCCGGGTGTCGACGCAGGTGCCGCCGCAGTTGGTGGCGTTCGGTCGACAGGTGCACGCGCTCCCCACGCACATCTCTCCGGCCGCACACCGCTTGCCGCAGGCGCCGCAGTGGTCCGCGTTGCTCGTGACGTCGGTGCAGGTCGCGCCGACGCCTCCGCACTTGCCGCTCGCGGGACAGCCGCAGCTTCCGCCGAGGCAGGCCGGGGTCGCGCCGCTGCAGACCTTCCCGCAGGCGCCGCAGTTCGCCGGGTCGGAGGTGGTGTCCACGCACAGCGCACCACACACGGTCGCCGTACACCCCGCGTCGGTGGCGTCGGATGCCGCCGAGTCGCTCGTCTCGCTCGCGCTGGAGTCTTCCACCGCCGCCGTGTCTCCGGGACCGGTGTCTTCGGCGGGAAAGACGAGGTCGGCGCCACTGCAACCCCCATTCACGCCGGCGAGCACGAGGCCCACCAGCTGCGCCGCCCACCTACCTGCCCGCTGCATTCACCTGCTCAGTACCACCGAGAAGCGCCTGACAGGCACCAGAACCGCCTGATGTCGCGAGGGTCGCGGTACCATGCAGATGTGCCGGCCCGCCCTGCCCTCCGACTCGTGCCCCCCGCTCCGGGGGGGGGTGCCGTTCCGTCGGACGACGAGGCGCCGGAGTCCTTCGTCCAGAAGGGAGGCGGGGAAGATCGCCGCCCCACCCTCGACGACCTCGAGATCGTCAACGGCATCCTCGCGGGTGACCCGTCCGTCGCCACGGCCTTCCACGACCGCGCACGGCCTCGCATCGACGCGACGATCGTGCGGCTCCTCGGCCGTCGTGAGGTCGACCACGAGGACTCGGTCCAGAACGTCCTGATCGCGATCGTCGATTCTCTGCCCCGCTTCCGCGGCGAGTGCTCGCTCGACACGTGGGTCGCCCGCATCACGGCGCACACGATCTGGAAGGAGCTCCGTCGCCGCACCACCGCGCGGAAGATCTTCGACCCGGCCGAGCTCGACCCGGAGTCGCTGATGGGCGAACCCGACCTCGAGCACCGCATCGGCACCAAGAACCTCCTCGGCAAGGTGCGCGAGCACCTCGCGGCCCTCGACCCCCAGAAGTCGTGGACGTTGGTCCTCCACGACGTCGCGGGGTTCGACCTGCGCGAGGTGGCCGAGATCACCGAGGTGAGCGTGGCGGCTGCGCAGTCGCGCCTCGTGCGTGGACGCCGCGACCTCGAAGAGCGCCTCCGCGACGACCCCGAGTTCCGCGATCTCATGCAGCGAGGTGGCCGATGAGCGATCGTCCTCTCTTCGCCAAGCTGGCCACCGACGCCCTCGCGAAGGCCGCGCCAGCGGAGACCCGTGCCCCTACCGAGCTCGAACGCGCGCGCGCCATCGCGGTGGCCGCGGCGGCGATCGCGCAGGCCAAGCGGGTCCGCGACGCGCGCCGGCGGCGCCTGGTCGGGGGCGGAGTCGCGCTCGCGGTGGCCGCCGCGGCGGCGTCGATCTTCCTCGTGCGTACGCACACCACCCCGAGCACGCCGATCGCCGCCACGTCGGTGCGCGCGCGGGCCGTCGCAGGAGAGCCGACCGTCTGGCGCATGGGCATGTCCGAGCCGCTGCACGGGGACGTCACGCTGCAGGCAGGCGATCGCGTGCGGGCGATGGCCGGTGGCGCCGCACAGCTGCAGATGTCGACGGGGAGCCAGGTCGCGCTCGAGGAGGGCGGCGACCTCACGCTGGTCGGCGTGCAGAGCGCCGACGTGCTCGCGCTCTCGGCGGGCGCGGCGCGCTTCCAGGTGGCCAAGGTGAGCACGGGCCGGCGATTCCTCGTGCGCACCGGAGACACCGAGATCGAGGTGCGGGGCACCGCGTTCCGGGTGAGCGTGGTGCCGCTCGATCCTTCGTGCGAGGTCGCCTCGCCGACGCGCGTCGAGGTCACGGAGGGGCGGGTCGTCGTGCGCTTCCACGGGGTCGAGACCGTCCTGAACGCGGGCGGCAAGTGGCCGGCGGGCTGCAGCATGGTCGCTGCGGCGCCCGCGGCGAAGGGCGCGACCGTCGCGGGATCCCCGGGGTCGGAGCCGCTGCCGTCTCCGCCCTTGCCGCCGTCGGAGCCAGCCTTCCAGCCGAAATCGCCGCTCCACCCGAAAGCGTCGCTCTTCGCACCGACGCCGTCGCCTGCGCCGACGATGACCGCGGCGCCGGCGGCGACCGTCGAGGCCGCGCCCACGGCGCTCACGACGGCGGTCGCCAAGAAGTCGTCCGACCTCGGCGCGCAGAACGATCTGTTCACGCTCGGCATCGACAAGAAGAAGGCGGGCGACTTCGGCGGCGCGCGCGCGGCGTTCGATCGCTACCTCGCGCTCTACCCGGACGGCGCGCTCGTGGAGAGCGCCACGGTGGAGAAGATGCGGCTCTCGAGCGGCGCCGCGCAGAAGAGCGTCGCCGGCAGCTACCTCGCGCGCTGGCCCAAGGGCTTCGCCCGCGCCGAGGCCCAGGCCGTCCTGGAGAAGTGAACGGAGCGAGCCGCAGGCGAGCGCAGTGAACTGCGGCCGCCTCCACCGGCGGCCGCAACAGGCTCAGGGCTTCTTGGGCGCGGCGCTCGGGGCGGGTGAGGCGGCGGGGGACACCGCTTCCATCTCTTCGGCCGTGGGCCAGCGGCCTTTCGCCTTCCAGTGCACCCAGCGCGCGACGAGGTCGATCTCGTCCCGGAGGTCGACGTTCTTCGCGAACGCGGGCATGTGGTTCTTCCTGGTCGAGGCCTCGGGCTTGTACGTCTGACCGTCGGCCGGGTCGGCGATCTGCGCGCGCAGCCAGCGGTAGCTGCCCCAGCCGGTGAGATCGGGGGCGAGCTCGCTGTCGTCGCCTCCCTTGCCGTCCTTCTTGTGGCAGCCCTCGCAGGCGCGCCCGTACACCTCGGCCCCCTTCGCGTCCGACGCGCCGGCGACGTACGACGCGACGGCCTTGATCTCGGCCTCCGGCATCGCCTTGAACTCGCTCTCCTTGCCGGGCGGCGCCTTGGTCACGCTCGGCATCTCCCCCTTCAACGGCGAGCGACCGAAGCGGTGGTTGCCGTCGGGGTCGCGCATCGTCTCCTCGACCCACGCCGGCGAGCCCCATCCCTGCAGATCGGGCGCCGTGGTCTCGTCCTTCGCGCCGGGCGCGACCGGGCCGAGCCGGTGACAGGTCGCGCAGGCCTTGTTCCAGAGCTCCTGACCGCGCAGCTGCGGGTCGCGCGCGAGCATCACGAGCGGGCCCTCCGGCGGGACACCCTTCTTCGCGAGCTCGTTCGCATACGCTGCGCGCTCGTCGGCGAGCTTGCGTGCCTCGAGGTACTTCTTGTCCTTCGCGTCGCCGGCGCGCGCGAGCATCGTCAACGCGGCCACGCCCGCGAGGCCGAGCCCGAGGAGCGCGAGCCACGGGAGGCGCGCCCGCACCGCCGTGGTCGGGCTGCGATCCAGGAACGGCAGCGCGACGAGGAAGCCCCCCGCCACGCCGGGCACGACGAGCGTGCCGACGATCTCGAGCGGACCGTGGAAGTACTTGAGCAGCTGGAACAGCGCGAGGAAGTACCACTCGGGCCGCGCGGGGTAGTCGCTCGAAGGGTCGGCCGGCGCGTCGAGGTCGGCGCCGTGGTGCCGGAGCACGAGGGCCAGCACCACGCCGAGCACCGCGCACGCGGCGAGCACGTCGAGGGCGAGCTGCTTCGGGTAGAATCGGTCGACCTTGGCGAGGTCCGCGCCCGAAGGGGGGGTGACGCCGTGCTTGCGGAACAGCGCGACGTGGATGGCGATCGCGACCATCATCGCCATCGGCAGGACCCCGACGTGCAGCGCGTAGAACCGCGTCAAGGTCAGGTGCCCGTACTGGTTTCCGCCCTGCGCGAGGCGCTGCACCTGCACGCCGACGCCCGGGATCGTGCCGAAGATGTTGGTGGCGACGCGCGTCGCCCAGTAGCCCTTCTGGTCCCAGGGGAGCAGGTACCCGGTGAGTGACAGACCGAGCACCAGCCCGAACAGCACGAGGCCGAAGTACCAGTTGCCCTCGCGCGGGCGCTTGTACGCGCCGTAGATCGCGGTCTGCAGCAGGTGCGCCCCGAGCAGCACCACCGTCGCGCCCGAGCCGAAGTGGTGGAGGCCGCGCACGAGCCAGCCGCCCGGCAGCGCGTGCTGGATGTGGTGGACGCTCGCCCAGGCCGTCGTCGCCGACGGTGCGTACGCGGTCATGAGGAGGAGGCCGGTCGCGAGCTGCACGAGGATGCAGACCAGGAGCGCGCTGCCGAAGACGTACCCGAAGCGCGCGCCGCCAGGGATCGGCTCGTCGAGCGCCTCGCGCAGGAGCTTGCGGTGACCGAGGCGTTCGTCGACGGCGTCGCCGATGCGGGAGAACAGGCTCATCCGATCTCCTCCTGCTTCTCGACGCCGATCCGGTAGCGCTTCCAGGTGACGGTCAGCGCGCCGTCGGCGGCGATCTCGACGGGCAGCGCGTCCATGCCGCGCGGCGAAGGACCGGAGAGGCGCGCGCCGGCGAGGGCGAAGCCGCTCTCGTGACAGGGACAGGCAAAGCCCGGCGCCTTGCCTGCCTCGCCGGACTGCACGTCGATCGAGCAGCCGAGGTGGGGGCAGATCGCGGACAGCGCCTGCACCTCGCGCGGGCCGGTGCGCAGCAGCCACACCGCCCCGAGCTTGCGCTTCTCCGCGCGCGTGAAGGCGTCGACCTCGTCGCCGATCAGCGTGACCTTGGTGGGCACGCCCTGGGTGAGGTCGTCCAGCTTGCCGACGGCGAACCTCCGACCCCCGCTGCCCTTGTCGGCGAGCGGCGCGGCGACGAACACCGCGCCGGGACCGGCCACGGCCGCGGCGATCGCGCAGCTCCCGGTGACGGCGACGGCGACGAACAGGCGGCGATTCTTGTCGGGCACGTCTTCGGCCATGGCGGGCGAGACTACCCGCGATCGTCGACGCTCGATCGCCCTACCAGGAGCTCAGCGGTGGGAGCCCGGAATGCGCGGCTTCGGCTTCTGCTGCTCGGCCCTGGTGCGGACCTCGACCTCGGCCTCCTTGCGCGCGAGCGCGCGGGCGACGCGGTCGAGGGTCTCGCGGAGCTCCGGATCAGCGACGCGGTGCACCGCGGCGACCAGCGGCGCGGGTGCCTCGACCGTACGGGCCCGGGCGAGCTCAGGTCGGCTCGGCGCGAGGATGCCGCCGCGATCCATCTCCGGCACCTCGCCCACGCGGGCCCGCAGGTGCTGGACCTCCACCCCGCGCGCGCGAAGCCGCTCCACCAGGGTGCGCTCGGCGATGGCGAGCTCCTGCGCCCAGCCGCTCGAGGAGACGACCACGTACAGGGTCCCGCGCGAGAGCCGATCCGGCATCGTCCGCCGCGCGAACGCGACGCCGGCCACCTGCTCCCAGAGGGCGCGGGTGACCAGCACCTCGGTCGCGGCCTTGCCCGCGGGGGTGGCGGAAAGCAGCGCCCCCAGGGTCGTCGGGGCGCTGTTCCGGCGCCGTTTGCCGCTCCGCGCCACTGCCACGCGTCGACGTTATCACGTCGCGTCAGCGCGGGCGTTCCGGACGACCGTCCAGATCCTTTACACACGAAGTTTCACCTTCTCGTCGCCCCGCCTGCGTGCGAGCATCCGCGCTCGCCCGGAAGGCCCGGGTCGTCGCCGAGAGAGATCGATGGAATCCAACGTCGGACCTGCTTCCCTTCCGCCCTCCGTCTCCAACCTCGTCCCCGCTCCCGTCGCCGTCGGCCACCCGCTCCTCGCGGTCGTGCGCGGCGAGCTCGAGCGGCTGTTCTCGCTCGAGGACATGCAGGGGATCGCCAGCGGCTCGCTGGGGCTCGACCCCGAGCAGATCGGCGGGACCTCGGCGAAGGGCTCGTTCGCCCGCGCCCTCGTGGATCACTGCGCGCAGATCGACGCGGTCGAGGCGCTCGTCGACGCGCTCCTGATCCACAAGGCGGACATCGACCCGCGGGTTCGCGAGATCGCGGCCGTCGGCCTGGCCCACGCCGACGAGCTCTCGCCCGGCACCGAGATCGGCGCCTTCACCATCCAGAAGAAGATCGGCGAGGGCGGCGCCGGCGTCGTCTACCTCGCCTCGCGCAAGGAGAGCGGCAACCGCCAGACCGCCCTCAAGCTCGTCAAGCGCGAGATGGCGCGCGACACGCGGTCGTTGCACCGCTTCATGACGGCGAACCGCCTCGTCGGGACCGTGCAGCACCCCGGCCTTCCGCGCAACATCGAGACCGGCGCGTTCCCCGACGGCCGGATGTACATCAGCTACGACTACATCGACGGCCAGTCGCTCGCCGCGCGCCTCTCCCGCACGGGCCCCATGCACCTCAACGAGGCGCGCCCGCTGCTCCGCGCGATCCTCGAGGCGCTCGCCGCCATGCACGAGAAGCGCCTCGCCCACGGCGACCTCAAGACCGAGAACGTGCTGCTCGCCAAGGCAGATGCGGGCGCCCCGCCCCGCGCCGTGCTCGTCGACTTCGGCACCGACCGCCTCCGTGCGCGCGGCCGCACGACCCAGAACCAGACCGGCATCCTCGCCATCTACGGCAGCGCCAAGGCCATCGCGCCCGAGCTCGTGCGCGGCAACGTCGCCGACGGCAAGAGCGACGTCTACGCGTTCGGCGCGCTCCTCTTCGAGGTGCTCACCGGCAAGGCGCTGTTCGCCAAGGACGGCAAGACGTCGCTCGAGGTCGCCCTCGCTCACCTCGCGACCGTCCCCGAGCCTCCCAGCGCGACCGCCCCGCGCGGGTGGGTCAGCAAGGAGATCGACACCTTCGTCGCCGGCTTGCTCGCCAAGGAGCCTTCGGGCCGTCCGGTCGACGCGCGCGCCGTGCTCGAGGCGTTCGACCGCCTCGGCCGCGGCGCCGCCACGGCGCAGACCCAGCAGAAGAAGCTCTCCGACGACGACGTCGATCTGCGCATCGCCGAGCTCGTCGAGAAGCCCGAGGACGGCGAGGCCGCCGCGAACCTCGAGAAGGCCCTCGAGGAGGGCGGCGACGCGAACCGCATCGCGGACGGCTTCTTCCAGGTCGCCGAGGGCATCGAGGACGCGGCCAAGAAGGACATCCGCACCTCGCTGCTGTTCCGCTCGGCGCGCATCTTCGAGGCCAACGCCAAGAACCCCGAGCGCGCCGAGGGCGTCTACAAGCGCCTCCTCGAGCTCGACCCCGAGGACGACATCGCGCAGGCGGCGTTCGAGGAGCTCAAGAAGGCGACCGGCCAGTGGTCCGACGTCGTCGAGATGATGCTCTCGCGCGTCGACAACGTGCACCACGGGCGCGAGCGCGCGCTGGTCTACGCCGAGATCGGTCGCCTCTACGAGATCGAGCTCGAGGACGCCGACAACGCCTTCGTGGCCTACGTGCAGGCCTGGTGCGAGGAGCCCCGCGAGGGCGACTACTCGTACGAGGTGGAGCGGCTCGCCGGCATCAACGAGGAGAAGTGGGACGAGGCGCTCGGTCAGGGCGCGCACAAGGTGCAGGTCGACGGCGTCTCGGGGGAGGACAAGCTCGCCCTGTTCGTGCAGATGGGCAAGTGGTTCGTCAGCAAGGTCAACCGGCTCGACCTCGCCCTGCCCTCGTACCAGGCAGCGATCAAGCTCGACCCCGCCAACGAGGCGGCGCTCGAGGGCATGTGCGACGTCTACAAGAAGGCGCAGCAGTGGCCCGAGCTAGGCACCGTGCTGATGAAGCGCGCCGACGCGGCGGCCACCCCGGGCCGCGCCCGCGACCTGCGCGCGCAGGCGGCCGACATCCTCGAGACCAAGCTCTCCGACGCCAACAAGGCCAAGGACCTCTACCAGCAGATCCTCGCCGAGGACCCGGGCCACCCGCAGGCGGCCGACGGCATCGAGCGCATCTGCACGCGCAGCGGCGACTTCGTCTCGGTGGTCAAGATCTTCGAGGCCCGCGCCTCTTCGGTCCGCGGCCCCGAGCGCGCCGAGGTGCTCGCCAAGATCGGCGAGCTCTACGAGGACCAGATCGGCGACATGACCGAGGCGATGAAGCGCTTCGAGTCCGTGCTCCAGATCGACCCGCGCAACCTCGTCGCCCTCAAGGGCCTCGACCGCATCTACAACCGCACGGGCCGCTACAAGGAGCTGCTCGCGAACCTCGATACCCAGATCAGCGTCGCGGCCACCCCGCGCCAGCGGATCGGCCTCCTCGAGCGCATCGCCGCGATCCACGACGAGGAGTTCCTCGACCACGAGCGCGCCGCCGAGTCCTACGAGGCCATCCTCAAGATCGACTCCGCCAACGACCACGCGCTCGTCTCGCTCGGGCGCCACTACCGCGCCCTCGACCGCTGGGAGGACGTCGCGGCCCTCATCGAGCGCCACCTCAAGGTGGTCGAGGACAACGGCCGTCGCGTCGAGCTCCTGCTCTCGCGTGGTCGGGTGCTCTCCGAGCAGATCGGCTCGCCCGAGCGCGCCATGCACACGTTCGAGAAGGTCCTCGAGATCCAGCCCGAGCACGCGGGCGCCCTCGAGGCCCTCGCCCACCTCCGCGAGTCGTCGGGCGACGCCAACGCCGCCGTGGCCGCCGTCGAGGCGCTCGCCGCCAAGGCCGCGACGCCCGAGGCGAAGGCCGAGCAGTACACCCGCGCGGCGCGCATGCTCGAGACGCGCGGCGACAAGGACGGCGCGATCGAGCGCTACAAGCTGGCCCTCGACGCGAACCCCAACGACAAGGGCGCGGCGGCCGCGCTGCGCGGCGCCTACGCGGCCCGCGGCGACGTCGCGGCGGCCATCTCCATGATCGAGCGCGAGGTGGCGATCACCGAGAGCCCGCTGCAGAAGGCCCGGCTGTTCGCCGAGATGGCGAAGGTCGCGCGCGAGAAGCTCAAGGACAGCGAGAAGGCCCGCGAGGCCGCCCTCAAGGCCCTCGACCACGAGGGCACCAACGTGGCCGCCCTCATGGTCCTCGGCGAGACGGCGTTCGAGGCCGACAACTTCGTCGAGGCCGCGCGCCGGCTCGAGCTCGTGACCCAGCGCGCCGACACCCTCGGCCGCGATGAGGCCGTGCGCATCCTGCTCCGCTACGTCGACGCGCTCGTGCGCACCGGCGCGAGCGACAAGGCGGTCAAGGCGGTCGAGCGGCTCCGCGCCCTCGCCCCCGACGACCCCGAGGCGCTGCGCCGGGTGGGTCAGATCACCTTCGACCACGGCGACCCGAAGGCCGCCCGCGAGATCCACGTCACGCTCATCGACAAGTTCGGCGAGCACTTCGTCGGCTACGAGCGCGCCGAGATCCTGTTCCGCCTCGGCGAGTCCGCGCGTCGCGTCGGCGACCACGAGCGCGCCCACCTCGCCCTCGAGGAGGCCGCCGATCTCGACCCCACCAGCTCCGCGCCCCTCGAGGCCCTGGCCAAGCTGCACGAGGCGCGCGAGGAGTGGACCGACGTCGTCGCCGCCAAGAAGCGCCTGCTCGAGTCCGCCGCGGGCGACGAGCGGTTCAAGCTGATCGTCGAGCTCGGCGACGTGCTCGGCAGCAAGCTCAAGGACCGCACGAGCGCCGCGAAGCAGTACGTCGCGGCCCTCGACGAGCGCCCGGACGACCGCGCCGTGATGCTCAAGCTGATGCAGCTCTACAGCGAGGGCGAGGACTGGTCGAAGCTGGTCGAGGTCGTGCTCCGCCTCGGCGATCTCACGACCGATCCCAAGGCCAAGGGCAAGTACCTGATGACCGCCGCGATCGTCACCGACCGGCAGCTCAAGCACCCGACCGACGCCGCCGACCTCTACGAGCGCGTCGTCGACGCCGACCCCTCGAACGACAAGGCCCTCGAGGAGGCGATCCGCCTGCGCAAGGAGCAGGGCGATCACGCCGCCAACGAGCGGCTGCTCCGCACCCGCCACACGCGCGCCAAGGCCGCGGGCGACAAGGTCGGCCAGCTCGCCGCGCTCGACGCGCTCGGCGACCTCTACCACCGCCAGCTCGGTCAGGTGGACGAGGCCATCGAGGCCTACGAGCAGGCGCAGGCCCTCGACCCCGAGAACCACGACCGCAACGAGATCCTCGCCACGATCTACGCCTCGGACGCCTCGCGCTTCCTCGAGAAGGCGGTCAAGGCGCAGACGGCGATCCTCAAGAAGAACCCCTACCGCGCCGAGTCGTTCAAGCTGCTCCGCAAGCTCTACACGCAGGCCAAGCGCGCCGACGCGGCCTGGTGCATGTGCCAGGTG
>Ga0154020_10008402_pt1 | contig 11970 bp, 14 predicted proteins | sample Klosneuvirus_201_FD_109709 | JGI IMG/M metagenome (GOLD analysis project Ga0154020, IMG submission 109709) | Active sludge microbial communities from wastewater, Klosterneuburg, Austria - Klosneuvirus_20160825_MG | ecosystem: Engineered > WWTP > Aerobic digester > Activated sludge | place... | reverse complement strand
GCCCAAACCGCGCCAGCTACACCCGAATTCATGGAAGCGCGCTACCTGCCCGGCAAGGACACCGACGGCAAGCGCGACTTCCTCGTCCTGCGCCAGAGCGACTTCGCCGCGCGCAATGCCTTCGAGCTCGCCTCGCGCGGCACGCACTATCGCTTGCGACTCAATCGCGCGGTGAAAAAGGGCACGGACTGGATCGCCATGCGCTTCGAGGTGGATAACAAACGCTGAGCTTGTGGCTCAGCGCGCGGCGCGCTTCCTTCTCGCCGTCATGGGGTCCGCCACCAGCGGACGATAGATTTCCACCCGGTCATTAGCTTGCAATATTGTTTGCAGGCTGGCGCGTTTTCCAAAAATGCCGACAAGCTGCGCTGTGCAGTTTCTGTCCAGTAAAAATTCTTCAATACCAGATAGCGCGATTGCCTGCTCAATTGTTGTGCCCGCAGCGACCTCAAGTTTTCTCAGGAACTGGTGCTGAGGAAGCGCGCAGGCAATCTCAATTGAAATGTGAGTCGATGGATTAACCGGTTGTGCCATAAACTGCTTCCGCTCGCGCAACAAAAGCTTCTACAAAATTGTTGGCAATCAAATAAAAAACCGGGCCAACCACTTTTTCCAGCAATTTGTGCGAGAAGGTGTAATGCAGGCTGAATTCAATTTTGCAGGCATTATCTGAGAGAGGTATGAAACGCCAGTGCCCATCGAGTTTCTCAAAAGGTCCCTCCAGTAGCTCCATCTGGATCAATTCAGGTGGTTTTCGGGTATTTTTGGTGGTAAAGCTATGTTTAATATGGTGATAATTGATATTAATCGTGGCGTGCGCCACTCCATCATCTTGCATCTGCATGGAAGCGCCAGAACACCACGGTAGAAAAACCGGATAATTTTCTACGGTGTCTACCAGATTAAACATCTGTGCCGCAGAGTAACCTACCAGCACGGATTTTTCTATTTCAGCCATACATTAAATTACCTTTTGCGAATAGTGTTAAACAAAAAGAAACTCAGAGCAAATTGCAGCGCAACCTTGTTCGACCATTTTTCAGCTTGTGCTAAAAACTGCTACACTAAACGAAATTTTTCCAAAAGTCATATTCCTTTTCCTCGTGCAGGTTTTCGATGAGCATTGCGCAGAATAAAAAAGCCTTTCACGATTATTTTATCGAAGAAAAACATGAAACTGGCTTGGTACTCGAAGGCTGGGAGGTCAAGGCCATTCGTGCGGGACGCGTTCAATTGAAAGAAGCTTATGTTGTTATTCGGCGTGGTGAATTATTTCTGATCGGTTGCCACATTAGCCCTTTGTCTGCTGCGTCTACCCATATTCATCCGGATCCAGTCAGAACGCGCAAGCTATTGCTGCACGCCGCTGAAATCAGCAGACTTATCGGCAATGTTGAACGCGCCGGTTATACCCTTGTGCCGTTGGACATGCATTATAAAACAGGTAGAATAAAACTGGAAATTGGTCTGGCAAAGGGAAAGAAACAGCATGACAAACGTGAGAGCGAAAAAAATAAAGAATGGGAGCGTGACCGGCAGCGTTTAATGCGCATGCGCCACAGTTCTTGATTAATAATTAATTTTGACACCCATGCATACCACCTCACCCGCCATGAAAATATCCACAACCTCAGCTCTGCCAGGACGTCAATCTACCGCCATTGCTGTCTGGTTACTGGTTTGCTGTGCACTGGTTTTTGCGATGGTTATTGTCGGTGGAGTAACTCGATTAACCGGTTCAGGGTTGTCGATTGTCGAGTGGCAGCCTTTAATTGGTACTATTCCGCCGCTCTCTGATCAGGATTGGACAGTGCTGTTTGAGAAATACCAGCAAATTCCACAATACGAACTGGTGAATAAGGGTATGTCGCTGGATGCATTCAAGGGTATATTCTGGTGGGAATACTTTCATCGTTTGCTTGGGCGGTTGATTGGAGTGGTCTATTTTATACCCCTGGTTTATTTCATCGTGCGCAAGCAAGTTGATCGAGTACTCGGTCTCAAGCTGTTCGGTATTTTTGTACTGGGGGGGCTGCAAGGATTGATGGGTTGGTATATGGTAATGAGTGGTTTGTCAGATAATGTTCATGTCAGTCAATACCGGTTGACAGCCCATCTGGGATTGGCATTTGTCATCTACGCTGCCATGTTCTGGGTAGCAACCGGGTTGTTATCATCGAAATCAAATGTAAGCAGTGATGCCAGCAATGCAGACTCTACCAATTCTCCGGTTAAACTGCGCCGTTTCTCGCTGGCACTGACCGGGCTGATTTTTATTATGGTGCTGTCTGGTGGATTGGTGGCCGGGATCCACGCCGGCAAGGCCTACAATACCTTTCCACTGATGGATGGTTCTTGGATTCCACCGGCCCTGTTCGTGCTTGACCCTTGGTATCGGAATTTTTTCGATAATATTACAACGGTGCAATTCGATCATCGCTTAATCGCCTGGATGCTGATCTTTTTAGTGCCCTATTTCTGGTTCAAAGCTATCCGCACGATAGCCTTGTCGTCTTCTGCCCGTCTGGCATGCCACTTATTCCTGCTCGCATTGATGATACAGGTGGGGTTGGGAATTACCACTCTGCTGCTAAAGGTCCCGTTAACCTACGCTGCTGCACATCAGGCTGGTGCTGTCCTGCTGTTCACCGCAGCACTGTGGTGTACACGTAAATTAAATGGATAGTGTTTGCGGTCAGTTTACAATTGAAGACAAAGGTAAGGTCACTGGATAACGTACATTTTTCGATGGAAAGAGAGACGCCAGGATTGGGTCGCCGCATGCTGGCTTTATGCTATGAATTCATTCTGTTGCTTGGTGTGTGGTTTGTGGTCAGCGTGCTGTTTCATCTTGCCTTGCGTGACCCCGACGCTGCTTATTTCAGGCCATTGTTTCAGTTTTACCTGCTTTCAATCGGTGGTATATATTTCGCCTGGTTCTGGACACATGGTGGTCAAACACTGGCCATGCAGACCTGGCGGATGAAACTGGTATCGATCGAAGCAACTGGCGATGACCGGGTTACAGCCCAGCAAGCAATCAAACGCTATGTTATTGCCGTCATAGGCATCAGTTTTTTTGGAATCGGATTATGGTGGGCGTGGTTTGATCGTGATCACCAGTTTTTGCATGACCGGTTGGCTCATACACGCATTGTTAAGCACAGCAATTAGTCACAAGGATGTTTCAGGAAAGAAATATCGTAATTTGCCATGAATTGATTAATGGTCGGCACGACTGGTTTTGTTGGTCAGTCACTTGTAGCAAACTTGCGAGAAACGAGGCATTTTTCTATTACTCAGGCAATAGATGACAATCAATACAATACTGGTGATTGATGACTCACCAACAGATCGGCATATCCTGAGCAGAATGCTGACCCAAAGCGGTTATCAGGTGGGAACGGCTGAAAGTGGCGAGGAGGGTGTGCTTAAGATTAAGCAAGATATGCCGGATCTGGTGTTAATGGATGTGGTGATGCCGGGAATCAATGGTTTTCAGGCTATCCGTATGTTGGCGCGGGATGATGAAACACGACATATTCCCGTTATTCTCTGTACCTCCAAGGATCAGGAAACCGATAAAATATGGGGTCTACGGCAGGGAGCCCGGGGGTACATAACCAAGCCGATAAAAATCGAAGATTTATTACAAAAAATTAAAAGTCTTGACTTTTAATGCGAAAAAAAACCAGCATCATGTTGGACTATCAACTGGCATTGAACGCGCAAATTGACAGAATCAATCCGAGCCAACCGACGACTACTCCGGTATTGGGATTTGTGATTGGCAATGATCGCTGGCTTGTTGGTATGAATGAAATCGGTGAAGTATTGCCTGTTCCCAAAATTACACCGGTCTTTCTGACACGCCCATGGTTTCTCGGTATGATCAATGTGCATGGTAATCTTTATGGATTATGCGATCTTGCTCAATTTATCGGAGATGCGCCAACTGGGTCGGATGTCAGAAACCGGGTCATTCTGGTTACTTCACGTCTATATTCCAACTGTGCCATTTTGACAGGCAGTATGCTCGGCATCAGGAGTATGGCTGAATTCACGCTGGTAACAGATAACGAGGATCTTCACCCCTTTGTAATCGGCATCTATCATGATCGACAGGGTCGGACATGGCGAGAGCTGAGTCTTGCCAGACTGGTACGATTGCAATCCTTTTATCAGGTTGCTGAATAGATAAATAACGCTGTCAACTGAAAGTACAATCTTATGCTGAATTCTGTTACAGCCAATGAAAAGGCAAGAACCCTTGCTGAAGCGCTTCCTTATATTCGTCGTTTTCACGACAAGACTATCGTTATTAAGTATGGTGGCAACGCCATGGTTGATGAAGCGCTCAAGCAGAGCTTCGCCAGCGATGTGGTATTGCTCAAGCTGGTCGGAATGAATCCGGTTATTGTTCACGGTGGGGGGCCACAGATTGACCAGATGTTGAAGCGTGTTGGCAAGGAGGGTGTTTTTATCCAGGGAATGCGCGTCACTGACGATGAAACGATGGCTGTGGTCGAAATGGTCCTCGGTGGGCTCGTTAATAAGGAAATTGTCAATCTGATCAACCGGCATGGTGGACATGCGGTTGGATTGACCGGCAAGGACGGAGCTTTTATCCGCGCAAAGCGAATGCTGATGGCGGATCAGGAAAGGCCAGGCGAGTGGCTCAATATTGGTCAAGTCGGAGAGATCGAGAAAATTGACCCATCCTTGATCGCGTTATTGGATAGTCGTGATTTTATTCCCGTAATCGCCCCAATTGGGGTAGGTCAGGATGGGGAGTCTTACAATATCAATGCAGATCTGGTTGCCGGAAAACTCGCTGAGACGCTCAAAGCGGAGAAATTGATCCTGCTGACCAACACCCCCGGCGTATTGGATAAAAGTGGCAATCTGCTGACAGGTTTAACTGCAAGCCGAGTCGATGAACTGTTTGCCGATGGCACGATTTCCGGCGGCATGCTTCCAAAGATCAGCTCCGCGCTTGATGCTGTCAAACATGGCGTCAAATCTTGTCATATCATAGATGGCCGGGTGAAACATGCCTTGTTGCTGGAGATTCTGACCGATGAAGGCGTGGGCACTTTAATCCGAGCAGATGAATGATGCCATTTCTGATTTGCCTGATCAGTTGGATGTTATCTTTTGATAAATCAAGCGATAAGCCAGCGCACTTTTTTTCCAGCTGAAGTCCTGGTGCATGGCATTGCGTTGCAGGCTGCGCCATAATCGGCGATTAGTGTAGGTAGTCAGAGCACGCTCAATTGCGGCCAGAAAAGATTGAGGGGTCATGACATCAAAAACAAACCCGCTGGCGGTCTCGTTGGCAATAGTTTTGGTCGTCGTATCTACGACAGTATCCTGTAGCCCTCCTGTTGCATGGACCAGCGGCAATGTGCCGTAGCGTTGGCTGTACATCTGGTTCAAGCCGCAAGGTTCAAAACGGGACGGCATCAGAAAGCAGTCAGCACCCGCTTCGATCTGGTGTGACAGCGGCTCATGGTAGCCAATACGGACTGCAATATTGTTTGAAAATGCCTGCTGTAGGGCGATCAACTGATTTTCCAGTGCAGTATCTCCACTGCCAAGCACAACCAGCTGCGCAGACCATTTCTCCAGCATGGGAGCAATCTGCAACAATAGATCGTAGCCTTTCTGGTGACTGATACGGCTGATGGCAGCAAACAGGGGAATGGAAATATTGGCTTCCAGTCCGAGCGATTGCTGCAAGGCGAGCTTATTGGCAGATTTGGCGGCCAGTGTTCTGATCGAATAATTTTTGCAGATATAGGGGTCCGTCTGTGGATTCCATACGGCTGTGTCAATCCCATTGAGGATACCGGACAGATTATTTCGGCGTTCAGACAATAATCCCTGCATACCAAAACCCAGGGTTGCATGCTGTATCTCCTCGGCGTAGCTGGGGCTGACAGTAGTAATGTGATCAGCATAAAAGATACCTGCCTTGAGGAATGACATATTTCCGTAATACTCAAGCCCGTGCATGCTCAGGCTTTCTGGTGGCAATCCAAGCCTGTTGACCTCTACGGGTGGGAAGCAACCCTGAAAGGCCAGATTGTGTAGCGTCATGAGACTGGCGGCTTTTTTTCCATCATGAAAATGTAGATAAGCTGGTGTCAGTCCACTCTGCCAGTCATTACAGTGGACAAGCTCAGGTATCCAGGTCAATGGACTGGCGTCACTTGCCAGCAGGGCGCCGATTTTTGATAGCAGACCAAAGCGAAGGGCATTATCCGGCCAGTCTTCTCCGGTAGAGTCGCTGTAAGGGCCGCCTGCCCGTTGATATAATTCCGGGCAATCTATGAGATAGACGGGAATATGAGCGTTTGCATTAACCTGTAGTCGGGATGCAATCAGCGTGGTAGCGGGGAAATGCGGTGGGAGATTGAATTCGGCTAGTTTACGCTTCGTTTCCAACCCGGATAACACAGAGGGGTAACCTGGTAATAAAATACGGACATCGATGTTGAGATCGTGTAGTGCTGCAGGCAGCGCAGCACTGACATCGCCGAGCCCCCCGGTTTTGCATAACGGAAAAATTTCAGAGGTGATGAACAGTACGCGCAATTTGGGGCGAGAAGAAGCATTCACGGCAATCAAGCTCAAAAAGTGCGTATTGTAGCGAAATGATTATTAGCGTATCGCACCAATTGGTTGTCAGGAATGCTGCAATCTAACGGCCAGCACATCACACTTGGCGTAGTGTAGTACGCCATTGGCGGTGGATCCCAGCAGCAGAGCCAGGCCATGTCTGCCATGTGAGCCTACGACAATAAGATCGACATTTTCCTGCTCGGCAATCCGAACAATTTCCTGTTTGGGTTCGCCCCACACCAGCCAGCGCTGCGCAGGCTCGATTGCCATTATCTCACTCAGTTTATTCAGCCTTTCTTTTTCAGCTTCAAGCATGGCATAAGCTGTTTTTGCGTCAAGAGGAATCACGGTTCCATAAGGAGTATCCGGCATGGGAATATCGTCCAGCACGTGAATGACGCTCACTTTGGCATTTGTTAGGATGGCCAGACTGCGCGCCTTCTGCAGAACGTAATCATCTTGATCCGAAAAGTCTACTGCCAGTAAAATATGCTGATAGCCAGTCATAATAGTCACATAAAACGTGAATTTAAAATAAGGTAAATGCAGTAGAGAAGCAAAATAAGGTGGCAGTAAAAACTTCAGATACACTTCAGTCTCTCCCAGATACAGCCTCAATCAATTTTCTACCACTCATGAAAAAATGGGATGCAGGGATTTCAGTATTGCGGCATCCAGATTGTCCAGTATTTTTCTTGAGTTCTGTATTCTAGGGCAGGAATGAGGGTGCCGCAAATCTTGACGTATATAATGGCGGATTAAGCTGCTTTTCGCTGGTTTTTCATGATTTTCCTTTGAGATATTCATGGGATACTCGGTTAATTGATAATAATACCTATTATTTTTATGTATCGAGAAACATCAGATTCAGGAAAATTGCAGCATGTGGTTTTATCCCGGCTATTATCAGCTAGTCTGGTAGTCGTTAGTATTGGTTTGTCTGGATGTGCATCTTATCAATCAGATTCGGGGGGTGTTGGCAATGTTAAGACTGCTCCTGTCCCTAAAAGAATAACGACACGCTGGCCGAGCCAGCGCGTCGTTATTCCTGTTCCGGAAAGAATGCCGACGGTTAAAGTGTATCAGCATGAAATTGTTAGATTAAAGCAGTTATTGGCTGAAAAGGATAAACTCATCCAGGGCCAGGCCGCCAAAGAACAGAATCCGTTGCAAACCCAGGAGCAGGTTTTACGGGGCCAGGCAAGTGGTGTTGATCAGTCGAAAGGTCAGCAGTATCGACTTGCCACGAAACCTGAAACTGCCTCCAAAATTGCTGAAGTTGAAGTTTCATTGAGTATGCTGAAACAGTCTGATGCAGCTACACGCAACCCTTCATTACTAACGCTTGCGCAATCTCTACTTGATGTCGCTCTGCAGGCTTATGAGCGCGCAGATTTCAGTCAAGCTATGAGTTATGCCGCGCAATCTCAGGAATGTATCGAAATGACCGCCAGGTTGACCGAAAAGACATACGAGCAACAGCCGACCGCTGTGGTATTACGTACCCCGCTGCTCTTGCAAACCAGGAAAAAGGAATCGCTGAGAACTGCGCCAGGCAATCAGGCAGACACACAAGGCATGCTGGCACAGAACACCGCTGTAACTGCTACCACTTATCATGGATACTGGTTACGGATTGAAACCCGCGATGGTCGCTCGGGGTGGATATGGAATCAGTCTATTGATGCCAGAGTTAATCCACCTGCCTTGCCTGAGCGATAAAATGAAAATTGAATTGCGACTTCGCTTATTTCCAAAAAAGAACTTTTATGTTTATGTGCGGACACTGGTGATACGGGATGTTAGTAACCGGGTAACCGCGTAACCGAGCGATAGTACAACCGAGGTGAAACGAACGAAACTCAGGTTATCGCTTCCCGCCCAGTATGCTTCCCAGTACGCCGCGAATAATCTGACGGCCAACGCCACTTGCCATGCCGCGAACGACGCTCTTCGCCATGCTTTGTACCAGCCCATCGTATTGCCCGCCACGGGGGCCGGTACGGCCAAACAGGGTTTCGTTGATGATGGTGCCCAATCCTCCTTCAGTCTGGGAGGATTTCGAGTTTGCTGTACCTGCACGAGTATCTGTAGCTCCTGATCTCGCCCGTGTATGTGCTTGCAGCATTTCATAAGCGCTTTCACGATCCACCATATTCTCATACACGTCGGCAACCAGGGAGTTCCGCAGTAGCTGCTGGCGTTGATCTGGCGTGATTGGGCCAAGTTGACTTCCAGGTGGAAGCACGTAGACACGCTCGGTCTCACATGGTCTGCCTTTGGTATCCAAAAAGCTGATCAGCGCTTCACCGACAGCCAGTTCAGTAATAGCCGTTTCGAGATTGAGACCCGCCTTGGGGCGCATGGTTTGTGCGGCCGCTTTAACTGCCCTCTGGTCACGTGGTGTAAATGCACGCAATGCATGCTGGATACGATTGCCTAGTTGACCCAGGACGCTATCGGGGATATCCAGCGGGTTCTGGGTGACGAAATAGACTCCGATTCCTTTGGAGCGAATCAGCCTGACGACGAGCTCAATACGTTCCACCAATACCTTGGGCGCGTCGTTGAACAGTAGATGCGCTTCATCAAAAAAGAAAACCAGTCTGGGTTTTTCTGGATCGCCAATCTCGGGCAGTTGCTCAAATAATTCAGAGAGCATCCATAGCAGAAAGGCAGCATAGAGTTGCGGGGAGTGCATCAGTTTATCAGCAGCCAGTATATTGACCACGCCTTTGCCATCTACTGTCTGCATCAGGTCACTGATATTGAGCATGGGCTCACCAAAAAAATGATCACCGCCCTGTTGTTCTATTTGCATTAATCCGCGCTGAATTGCGCCGATGCTGGCAGTGCTGATATTGCCGTACTCGGTGGTGAACTGCTTGGCGTTATCTCCAATATATTGGAGCATGGCGCGGAGGTCTTTCATATCAAGCAGGAGCAGACCATTGTCATCAGCAATCTTAAACACCAGATTCAGCACGCCTGTCTGGGTATCATTGAGACTGAGCATGCGCGCCAGCAACAGTGGTCCCATGTCGCTGATGGTTGCGCGCACGGGGTGTCCTTGCTCCCCGAAGATATCCCACAGGGTAACTGGGCAGGCTTGCAGCTGAGGTATCGCGATGCCGCGCTCTTGCAAAATAGTGCGGATCTTTTCAGAAAAGCTGCCAGATTGGCTGATTCCGGTGAGATCACCTTTGATATCTGCCATGAATACCGGTACACCAATAGCAGAAAACTGTTCAGCAAGCGTTTGTAACGTCACCGTCTTGCCGGTTCCGGTTGCTCCGGTGATCAAGCCATGACGATTGGCCAGATTGGGTAGCAGCTCGCAGGTAACGGTAGAATTCTGTGCAATCAGCATGGGGTTAATCATCATGTCTATCCTTTGGGCGAAAACGCCAATAGTAATCTATCTATTTGTACTTTCAGTACTTTTGATCATAACTGACCGATTGATCGAATAGCGATGCTGCCAGTTGCAAAAACGCTCAAGAAACAATGCATGGTTACGTGCTAAAACGGCAGTTGTTGCCAAAGTTCATCTATTCGTGCTTTAACTGCGGGATCCATTGCAATCGTTCGTCCCCATTCCCGGGTGGTTTCTCCCGGCCATTTATGCGTGGCATCCAGCCCCATCTTGCCGCCTAATCCCGAGATCGGACTGGCGAAATCAAGGTAATCAATTGGGGTGTTTTCAACAATCAATGTGTCTCTGGCGGGATCTACGCGGGTGGTGATTGCCCAAATCACTTCTTTCCAATCACGAATATCAATATCATCATCGGTAACAATAATGAATTTAGTGTACATGAACTGACGCAAAAAACTCCATACACCAAACATGACGCGCTTAGCGTGGCCAGCATACTGTTTTTTAATACTGACAACAGCCAATCGGTAGGAACAGCCTTCTGGTGGCAGATAAAAATCCGCTATCTCGCTGAACTGTTTCTGCAACAGGGGTACGAAAACCTCGTTAAGTGCAACGCCGAGAATCGCAGGTTCGTCCGGTGGTTTGCCGGTATAAGTGGAGTGATAGAGGGGATTGCGGCGCATGGTCATGCGCTCGATCGTGAATACCGGGAAGGTATCCTGTTCGTTGTAATAGCCGGTATGATCACCAAATGGCCCTTCTACTGCAGTCTCATCGGGATGAATGTAGCCTTCCAGAACAATTTCCGCGTTTGCTGGCACCTGCAGATCATGGGTGAGGCAGCGCGCCACTTCGGTACGGGCACCGCGCAGCAGCCCGGCAAACTGGTATTCGCTCAGGCTATCGGGAACCGGCGTCACTGCTCCAAGAATAGTGGCGGGATCAGCACCCAATGCAACGGCTACGGGATAGGGCTGCCCGGGATTGACCATGCAGAAATCCCGAAAATCAAGCGCGCCACCGCGATGCGCCAGCCAACGCATGATGACCTTGTTGCGCCCGATTACCTGTTGGCGATAGATACCCAGATTCTGTCGAGTCTTGTGAGGGCCGCGCGTTACCGTCAATCCCCAGGTAATCAGCGGGGCCACGTCCTCTGGCCAACAGGTCTGAATGGGTAAGCGAGCCAGATCAACCGCCTCGCCTTCCCAGACAATTTCCTGGCAAACCGGACTGGCAACAATCTTGGGTGCCATATTTAGTACTTGTTTCAGTATGGGCAGTTTTTCCCAGGCATCTCGAAATCCCTTGGGAGGATCTGGCTCCTTGAGGTAGGCAAGTAGTTTACCAACCTCGCGTAAAGCAGCGACCGACGACTGCCCCATGCCCAGTGCAACACGTTGCGGCGTGCCAAACAGATTACCCAGAACGGGCATGGTGTGGCCTTTGGGATGCTCGAATAAAACCGCTGGGCCAGCTTGTTTCAGCAAACGATCACAGATCTCGGTCATTTCCAGACGAGGGTCAATTTCGATATCGACGCGCTTTAATTCTCCGCGTTGTTCGAGTTGCGATAGAAAGTCGCGTAAATCCTGATATTGCATGAATTACCTTACATATTGATTAATCAGGAAAGTGCTGTATCCAGCGCTATGCCAATAAATACGGTTGCTCCTACAGCGTTATTATCCAGAAACGCTCGGAAACAGCTTGAGGGGTCCCGGTGGCGGATTAATTGATACTGGTGCAGTACCAGGCCTGCTACCATCAGCAAGGCTGCATAGAACCAGATACCACGCTGTGTCGCTAATCCGACATAAACCAGCAGGCTTAGAAAAGCCAAGTAACACAGCATGATGCCTGCTATGTCGAAACGCCCTAACGTAATCGCTGATGTCTTGATGCCTATTTTAAGATCATCTTCCCGATCGACCATTGCGTATTCGGTATCGTAGGCAATG
>Ga0154020_10008401_pt1 | contig 11971 bp, 8 predicted proteins | sample Klosneuvirus_201_FD_109709 | JGI IMG/M metagenome (GOLD analysis project Ga0154020, IMG submission 109709) | Active sludge microbial communities from wastewater, Klosterneuburg, Austria - Klosneuvirus_20160825_MG | ecosystem: Engineered > WWTP > Aerobic digester > Activated sludge | place... | reverse complement strand
GGATAATGAGTATATCAGCGGAGCACTTATAATCTTTTTAATTGTTTATGCTTCATATGCTGCTCCAAAATTACCCCCATACATTCTTAAGTTATTCGATAACCCTCTCTTCAAACTTTTGATATTCTTCCTCATTGTTTATTCTGCTAAGAAGAATCCCACAGTTGCCATCATTGCGGCTGTTGGTTTGATGGTGACCATACATGCTCTTAATAAACTTAAATTAGACCAAATGCTCATGCGCGCAGTTCAAAGAGAAAATATGGATGATCTCGCAATGATGCAACAACCTAGAAGATTAATGGTTGAAGACGCTTATAGTTCAGAAGAAATGATTCCTGAAAGTGCTGTAGCTGCTATTGGTGAAGAAGTTAAAAGTCAACCAGGATGTGTTAAAAAATCTAAATACCGCAATGAATTCTATCCTCAATATGTTAATTTGAACCCTGAAGCATATATGGCTAGATATAACGGAAAGGATGTTGACGGATATGATGTTAACGCCGATTACGTTAAATTCGATATCTAAACATTTTATAGTGTATAAAATTTATAATCTATTGTAAAGAATATGAATTCAATTATAAATATAAATAGTTGTGATCTCGCAATGATTACATTATTTTTCATTATAATATTTGCATTTGGTATTTATAAATATATGCATAATGAGAAACCATATAATGATTTAGATAAACAAGTCGATGAGATTCTTAATAGAACAGACACGATTATTAAACAACAAATAAAAACAGAAATTCCAAAAAATCTAGATGTTGATGATTATCGTATTCCAGAATTTCTAATTAATAGTGATAGCGCGTCAGCTTTAGAACATGAAACTAAAAGTAGATTGTAAAATTTTATTTATTGTAGTTTATATATTCTAAGTAATTATATATAGATCATGGATCATTTTATAAATAATAAATTTGATATAGCGGCCATTGTCATTTTTGGTTTTATATTAATTATAATTACAATATTACGTTCATATAAAACTATTAATTCTGATGATTTGGATAAACAAGTCGATGAAATATTAAATAAAAAAGAAAAATTCATTGTGTCAGATGCTGATGATATTCATCATTATAGAGAAATAAGAGCAGAAGAAATGAAAGAAAAAGATTCATTTCCTGATCAAGAAATAAATTATAAACCAGTTCCTACATATGACTACACATTACAATATGTTGAAGATGGCCTGCCAATACATATAGCTAACAGAGATGATCCGAAAACAGTCATAACAAAAAATGAATACAGTTGGATTGCTCCTCAACCAGCTGTATCCTGTTCAAATAGCTCTATAAATAATAGATTTTTAACAGGTAAGAAGAGGATTATGCCATATGAAATTGCATGCGGTTATCCTAACAAGATTACCTATGAAAATTATTATAAGGGAAATTTTATGGCATGGCCTGCTAAATTAGAAGACGATGAAGTAAAAGGGGATAATTATTTAGAATATGAAAAATGGCCACGTCCGCAAAAATCTAATGTTCGTATTTTATCACAAAATACTAAAGGATTACCTCCATCAGAAATGATATATAAAAATATTCCAGTTGGGGCTAATTATGCATTTAATACGCCAGTATTACCAATGCCTTAATTTTATTTATTACCACAATTATTTTTATAATATCATGTATATTATAAGATATGACTAGTTTGTCAATTAATAATGAAATTTCATATAATAATTCCGAACAACAAGGCGGAATTAATAATTTTTCATTTTCATCATTTTTCGCGAAATTTATTCCTGATAAATTATCGAAAAAGAACGCTGATGAAAAATTATTTAATCGATATTGTAAAAGTCATAAGTATTATCCAGTTATTTTACCAAAACGAAATAGAATAATTGCAATTGGAGATTTACACGGTGATTTTGATTTAACAATCAGATCATTAAAACTTGCGGAAGTCATTGATGATAATAATAATTGGATTGGAAGAGATACTGTTGTTGTACAAGTTGGCGATCAATTAGATAGTAGAAGAGATAATACAGATCCTGCATCATCATATTCTGATAATACTCCTGAAGATATTAAAGTTTTAGAATTTATGACAGAATTAAACGTAAAGGCCATGGATAAAGGCGGATTTGTAATATCTTTACTCGGAAACCATGAAATTATGAACGTTTTAGGTGATATGAGATATGTGTCGAAAAAAGATTTAAGAGATACACGAAAAGAAGATTTTAAACAAGGGAATAAATATGCTAAATTAATGGCATGTACTAGAGTTCCAGCTGTTATTATTGGAAGTTTTATTTTTGTACATGCAGGATTAATTAACGAATTCTTAAAAATTGTAAATGTAAAGGAAAGGAACGATTTATATAGAATTAGTTACATTATGAGAAAATGGTTATTAGGTATTATTGATAAAGACAATGTTGGTAATATAATTGCAGCACATAAAGAATCATTATTTTGGGATAGAATATTGGGCTCTATTCCTCCAAATATGAGCAATGAACATGAAAAATGTGCTGATTATCTTGATGATGTATTAGAATTATTTCAAGTTAATAAAATGGTAATTGGTCATACACCCCAATATTTTATAAACAAGGAGGGAATTAATAAAACATGTGATGATAGGTTATGGAGAGTTGATATTGGAGCATCTTTTGGATTTAATAACTTTGATAAAGATTTTGTGCATACCCATAAAGTAAATGAATTAAGGAATGCGCAAGTTTTAGAAATATTAGATGATAAAATCATTAATATTCTTAAAGAATAATGTTTTATTTATAAATCAACAAAACCATTGCTAACAGATGGATTTGATACGGATAACATTGGAAATTGAGTATATTTATCAGTAGCGAGAGAATGTCTAACTAATAAGACTAAATCTTTCCATGAAGTTTTGATTGTTGGTGTGTTAGCCAATGATTTAATTAATGCCATTGTTAACGCCCCCATTGCTTGTCTTTTTTGTGCATTCCATGAATCAGCACTAGTCTGATTGTCCTTGCAACCACTAATCAATAGAATATCATCAGATTGGCGTTCTGGAGCACTAACCTGGGTAAAATTTTCATTATTTTTCCATAAATATTCCAGGTCTAATGCTGAACCACTATGACAGCAATCAAAAAATACTCTTAATTTTGCTCCAATAGGAATCTTATTTACTAAATTTTCCTTTAATATATCATCAGAAATGAATCCATCTTCCCATGAATATTTATTAAAATCACAAGGACATAAACAATCATCTTCGCCAGGTGTATCTGGATTATTTTTCTCATCGTTATCTTTTGAAATGACTTGTGTACCATGACCAGAATAATGTACAAATAAAGTGTCTCCTGATTTTACTAACGCAACAGCTTTATTAATTTGATCCAATATGTTTTGTTTAGTTGGTTCCATTACCCCGGATTGATCATCAGACATTAAAATAATGTTTTCAGCCTTATAACCAAATGTTGAAATAAGAAGATCTTTAATGCTTTTAACGTCATTGATACAACCGTTTAATCCATTCGATGGGTTTTTAATGTAATTAATACCGATTAATAAAGCTCTTTTAATTCCGGAACTAATTGGAATCGATGGTTGTGCTGGAACTTGTGGTTTAGATGGTTGTGCTGGAACTTGTGGTTTAGGTGGTTGTGCTGGAACTTGTGGTTTAGGTGGTTGTGGTTTAGGTGGTTGTGGTTTAGGTGGTTGTGGTTTAGGTGGTTGTGGTTTAGGTGGTTGTGGTTTTGTCGTACCAAATCCAAAAAGACTTCCGATAAATTTTTCTTTATTTTGTTTTTGTTCTTCTTTCTTCTCTTTTTTGTGACTATGTTTATGATGGCGATGTTTGTGTTCATGATCTTTTCCAGTAATTGTTCGTATAGGTTTCATGTATTATATATAAAATTTAGAATATTATATTTATAACTTATAATATTTTAGAAATTCAATTCAACTATTTATTTTGAAGCTTTTTTCTCAGCAATAAGTCTTTCAGCCTCGGCAAGTTTGTTCTTTCTTTCTTCAGGTGATTGTTTGTCAAAAAGCTCTTTGGCTTTCTTGGCTGCTTCGATTGGGCTAATACCAGGATTCTTAGCCTTGATTTCGGAATTATATAAACCAGCTAATTTAAGAAGTACAGGACCAAATTTAATATTCAACTTGTCTTTAATATGGTTAGCAAGGCCACGGAATGCTTCTGACGCGGCTTTAGCCGCTGGGGGCATTTCGCGTTTTTTCTTTTGAGGTTCACCATCTACCATTCTACCTCTTGATTTTCTGGATCCTTTGCGTGATTTTCTGGAGCCCTTTTTAGAACCTTTTTTGGAACCTTTTTTGGAACCTTTTTTGGAACCCTTTTTAGAAGATTTACGGGAACGTTTTCCACCACTCATTTTCTTAGATCCCTTGCGTGATTTTCTGGAACCTTTTTTAGACCCTTTACGTGATCCTTTGCGTTTGCCACCCCATGACATCTTTTTGGATCCTTTTCTTGAACCTTTCTTTGAACCTTTCTTTGAATTACGTGAGCGACGTTTTCCACCAAAGAGATTATTTAATTGAACATTTTCACCCTTTTGCATTTTGTTTTTAAGTTGAGCAATTTCAGATGGAGTTGAGATTGATAGCATTTCAGCATTGTCTTCAGACATATTGTATGTATATATTTATTGAAAGAAAAGAATTATTTATAATATATAAAATTCATATATAAAAAATTTGATTTATTTATATAAACTAGATAAAGAGTAATTAGTTAAATATTATATAATGGGAGTTCCCGGATTTTTTGCATGGTTACTTAAAAAATATAAAAAAAATAATAATATTATTATACAATCTATTAACCAATCTGTTGATTGGTTATATCTTGATTCAAATTGTTTATTTCATCCACAGTGTCACAAAATATTAGCATATTATATTGATAAAAATAAGAAGATAGAATTAGAAAGATTAGAAGAAAAAATGATTAAAAGAATACTAAACTATATCGATTTTTTAATTGCGTTTACCAACCCTCAGAAAGGAATTTTCATATCAGTTGATGGAGTTGCGCCGTGTGCTAAAATTAATCAACAAAGAAGTAGAAGATTCAAATCAATGTATGATAACAAATTAAGGGATCTTATTAAACAAAAATATAATAAAAATGTGTCTGATATATGGAACAATACAACAATTACACCAGGCACCCAATTTATGGAAAAATTACATCTAGCTATATTAAATCATATTAAAGAAATTAAAACACAACTTACATATATTTACTCTTCATATCATACCAGAGGAGAAGGAGAACATAAAATTTTACAACATATCAAAACTAATAATGACAAGGTCGTCGTTATCTATGGGTTAGATGCAGATTTATTATTTTTAGCATTGGCTACTAATAAGGATAATCTCTATTTATTGAGAGAAGAAACTTTTTTAAACAATACACACGAACCTAAATCAGAAATTATAGATATTGTCAAAGATGTTAGTGAAAAATTAAACTTCGTTTCTATAAATGAAACAAAATTATGTATCAATGAACAATTTAAATCTATGATATGTGACCGGATCGAAGTAGAAACAAGTTTTAATAACATTGATTTCACAAAAGATTTTATTGTCTTATGTTATTTTTTGGGTAATGATTTTATACCAAACATTCCTTCAATTGAAATAAAAAACGACGGATTAGACTTTTTATTAAATATATATGTGGATACATACTTAACTCTTAATCACAATAGGATTATTAATGATAAAAATGAAATCAATAATATTTTTCTTGCGTTGTATTTAAAAAATTTATCACAATATGAAGACTATTATTTCAAAGTTAAATATCCAAAATATATTGAACGAATACAAAAGAGATCATGTCTATCAGATGATCCATACGAACAGGCTATTTGGAATATGGAGAATTCACCATTGTTTAATACAGAAGATCCAATTAAACTAGGTCAGGATACACCCGAAGTGTACAAATATAGATTTTATGAACACAATTATGGGATTAGTTTGAACCAACAAGAATATGTAAATAATATATGTCAAGAATATTTAACTGGAATAAAATGGACAATAATGTATTATTTTGATAAATGTCCAGCGTGGGATTGGTATTATCATTACAGACATACTCCATTTGTATCGGATATTGTTTCATTTTTAAAAACAAATTTTGATATCAATAAAGTAAAATTTATTGATAAATTTAATATTACACCATTTACCCAATTATTAATGGTATTACCGCCTCAATGTTATAATCTTCTGCCGATAAATTATAGTCAATTAATGATTACTTCGACATCTCCTATAATAGATTTGTATCCAGTAAATATAAAAATAGATTTTCTCTACAAAGACAGTTACCATAAATGTGTTCCTATGATTCCAAATATTGATATAAAGAGAATTCTGAACGCAGTAGATAGAATACAGATTTCTAAAGATGAAAATCAAAGAAATATGATTTTAGATAATTTTATTATAAATAAATAAGTTCAAATATGTTTTTTTTTATATATATTATAAATATCGGATTTATCATAAAATAATGTCAAATATAGAGAAATCAATTATGTCTCATCAAGATGAGCGAAAGTATGATAGTATTCCATATAGGTTGGAATTTATAAAAAATTTATTAGAAGATAACGAATTACAACCTGCAATCGATTTTGATAATTTAGATACTGAATCGTTTGTTCATCCAAATGGGTATACGTCAAGTAATGATTCAAGTGGTAATAAATTTGAAGGAAGTACACGCGATAGTAAAAGTAATGAAAGTACACATGATATAAGATCTATTTTAAATAAAAAAAAATATGACTTTTATAAAGTTATTAATCATATAGGAGGAAAATTAAAATATATTAAAAGTGGAACTACTGGCCATACATTTAAAGGTATGATTGGTTGTGACGATGGAGCTTCCATTAATTATGCTGTCAAAGTAGTAGCATATTCAAAAAAAGAAAGATACGGTGATATTAATGATATCAGAAGACCCGAAAATGCAGAATTAATGATGATTCGATTATTGAGTTATTTTGTTGTTAAAAAACAAACTCCGCATATTATTTTACCAATCGGAACATTTTATACTGGTATAACACCTTTTTTACATTTAGCTAAAGGTAATCATGTTGATAAAGAAAAAGATAAAAGGTATTTTGAATTTATAGAAAAATATGAAAAAGGAGAATATCATGAAAACGTTTCTATTTTAATCAGCGAATGGGCCAATCGTGGCGATTTACTTGATTTTATAAAGAACAATTATAGAGAATTTACGACTTTACATTGGAAAGTTGTTTTTTTTCAGATCATTTCTGTTCTTGCTGTTATTCAAAGCAAATTTCCATCATTCAGACATAATGATTTAAAAGCAAATAATATTCTAATTCACAAAATTGAGAAAAAGGAGAGAACAACATTATATACGTATACAGTTTCAAGGAAAAAATATTTAGTACCGAATATTGGATATTTAATTAAATTATGTGATTTTGATTTTGCATGTATTCCAGGTATTGTGGAAAATGCCAAAGTTAGCGCAGATTGGACAGATACAATTAATGTCAAACCTATCCAAAATAGATATTATGATTTGCATTATTTTTTTAATACCTTAATTAAAAAGGGCTTTTTTCCAGAGTTATTACAAGATCCATCAATTTCTATTGAAATAAAAAATTTTGTAAATAGAATAGTACCTTCTAAATATCAATCAGGTGAATTAGTTACAAATAAAGGAAGAATATTGGTAGACGATGAATATATATTACCTAATAATGTGTTATTAAACGACCCTTTTTTTGAAGATTTCAGAAAACCTAAGAAAATTAAAAATGATACTGTATCAACACAAGAAACAAAGAAAAAATATATTTTAAGTTCGGAATAATTTTATTATAATACTATAATATTATAATAAATGAGTAACAAATATGATAATATAGATTATTGTTTAAATATGCTTTATGACTTTGTATACACCAGACCATCAGAATGTTATGAATTAAAATATGTTTCATCTGATCAAATTCAATTAGACCAATTGAAAAAACAGTCGGAGTTTGATGTATCATCAATATTAAAAGAAAAAATTGTATTTGAAGAAAAAATTGGTGACAAATTAATTTTTAAACGATCATCGTCCACTGGTTATCCTTCAATGATTCGTGTATCATTGTATTCAAAAAATAACCTAAATTATAATGATTTAAATAGAGAAGAATTAATTGATATGAAAGCAAATTACTTATTAAGTGGTTTGGCAATTAATGACATATTTAAATATGTTTTATTTCCAATCATGAACTTTGATGTAAAATTAAGTGATATTAAAAATAAAGATGTTGTTGACGAAATCAATAAGAATTTTAAAAATATTGATGCAGATGATACGTTATGTATACAGGTTTTCGAACATTATTTTAAATTAAGAACGTTAAAAGATTATTTGAATGAAAATTATAAGAAATTTAAAAAACTTCATTGGCAAGTATTAGTATTTCAAATTATATATGCACTATATAAAATTCAAAAAACATATCCATCATTTAGACATAATAATTTAAATCTGGAATCAATATACGTTTATGTTAAAAATGAATCAAAAGAAACAAATCAAGCAAAAATTGGAGATATATTATTTGATATTCCAAACATGGGTTTTGAAATTAAAATAACAAACTTCTATAAAAGCTATATTGACAACACAATTACCAATAAAAACATAAAAGCAACAGAAAATCAATATTATGATATCTACAGCATCATAAATTCTATTTCTTTATATTTGACTAAAAATAATATAAAAGAGTATAGTTTACTTACATTTATTGATGAAGTAATTCCAGAGAAAATTAAATCGGAAACTATAGAATTAGATGAAGAATATTATTTTAAATATATAACTAATATTTTGAGTCCATTAATAATTCTAAGCAAAAATAATTTCTTTATAGATCTTATAAATAAAATGAAATCGTCCATATCGAATAACCCTCGTGACTTGGATTCATATAAAATGAAAGATAGTTCCATTGAGTATTTATTATCTTCATCATCATTAACTGAAACTGGTTATGGCGCTAGACCATCAATGCTTGGTAAATCAAATAATAAAAAAACAATTACCGGACAAAGAACTTTAGCAGTATCATCTAAATATAATAAAACAGGTGGCGCAAGTAAAAGACAAGTTTTTAATGATTATGGTGAATTGGAAACAGAAAAAGAACTCGTTGGTGGACGTAAAAAATCTAGAAAGATTAACAAAACTAGACACGAACCTGCACCAATGTTTGATTCGTCAGATGAAGAGGAAATGAAAAAAAAGAAAGAAAAGAAAGAAGAGTCAAGTGAAGAACTTTCCGAAGAAGTTAAAGAAGTGGAAGACATTAAAGAAGTGGAAGAAGATGTTGAAGCAGAAGAAGCTGCTGAAGAAGGAGACGAAGAAGCCGAAGATAATGAAGCTGAAGATGCTGACGAAGATGCAGAAGATGCTGATGAAGATTTAGAAAATTTAGAAGAACCTAAAACCGAAGGACCTCCTGTATCAGGAACAGGTGCGTTTTTCAGAATGTTATCTAAGAAACCTCCTATGAAATCTGCTGAGATTGAACGAATTCAAAGTAAGAAATCCGGTAAAACTAAACGCAAATCAAAGAGTCCAAAGCGTAAATCCGGAAAAAGCAAACCAATGTCGCGTGCGCACAAAGAGTTATTAAACAAATTACCTGAAAATTTTGAAGGCATGTTACCTGATTGGATGCAAAACCTAATTCCTCAACCCCAACTTAATCAGGCCCAGGGACAAATGCAAGGATTAGACCAACTATCTGATGCTAGTTTCTTACAAGGACAAATGATGCCCCCACAAATGCAACAAATGCAACAAATGCAACAAATGCCACAAATGATGCAACAAATGCCACAAATGATGCCACAACAAATGGATCAAATGTCACAACAAATGCAATTCTCTGATACATCTAACAAACTTCCACAATACTCTGCAAACTTTACGGAGACTTCTGCTAATATGAATAATATGTCTGATTTATTTGAACCATCTGCAAATGCAAATGTAAATACAAAAAAGTCCCAAATCTTTGAAGGTCTGGGTTCAATGAAACAAGCTTTTAGTCATACTGCAAATGAGTCTGATAATTCTAGCTTTTTACCTTCTCATTTACTGATGAACCCACAACAAGCTAAAATGATGAGTGCAAATATGCCACAACAAGGTGGTAAGGATAATTTTTTTTTTTAAAAGGGGGTGCTGAAAAAGTGATACCGCTATATCAGGAGCAAAAAAATAGTCCTTTCGTGCCCAATATCCAAAAAAAAATTTACGATCAAGAAAAACCAAAATTTGAAAAACCAACAGACCAGGAAAGGATACCCGGACAAGAAAAATTTCTTCCTCCAGCAGCTGCTGCTAAGTATCAACCACAACCCTTAGTAGATTTACAAGTTTATAATCCACCTAGACCACCTCCAAAAAAGAAACCAGAAATTAGTCCTGCCATGTATATGCCTATTCCCGGACAAACTCCATATTTTCCTCCACAATTTAATCCAATGTGGCCATATTTTTATTCTCCGCAAATGGTTAGTCCTGTTATTAAACAATATAGTATTAATGATGGCCCATTCGTTAATTATTCAACATTGTCTGTTGTCAAAGAGGATTCTTTACCTGGACAATTTGATAACACATCTAATTCCTTAGGGGAACGAATTAATATGTATAATTTTGTTAGATCAGTTTTTATTAAACATTATGATGGAGAAGATATTGATTTAGACGGTAAAGGTAGCAATAGTTTATTAAGTTATCTTAAATTTTTGGAACTTAATCCATATCATAAATCAGTTGACACAAAAAATCCATACAGAGGTTTACCTAATGATATGGTTATCTATAGATCATGTTATCCAATTAGATATGATGAAAAGACAAACAGTGTTCAATGCGCTATTAACTCTATTGGTATGAACATTAGAATTTACAAATTATCATTTGCTGAATATAATATCAAAAAATTAAAAGATACTAACTTTTATGATTATGATGTTTGGAGAGAGCTTGCTTATTATGAATACATTCGCGAACAAATTGTTAAAAGAAAAATATGTCCAAATTTTGCAGTATTATATTGTTATTACATTTCCGAAAATTGTAATGTTGATTTCAATAAAGTTAAAACATTAAAAGGATCACAATTAACAATGAATGAGGTAAGAAAAACAGTAGAGAAAAGCAATATGATACAACAAATGAGAGATGTAACTGCTAATAAGATCGCAAATAATCCTATTCTACCTCCACCAATTACAGATTTCCTATCTAAACCCCAAGATAGAATTGAACCACCTTGTTATGATGGAAAACCACAACCAGATCTTGAAACATATAGTGGTAGAGCTCTTGTAGCATTAACTGAAGCTCCTACATATAATATTTACGGATGGTCATCAAGAAAATATACTCAAACCGGAAATGTTCATAAGATGATAAATACTGGTTATCATACTAGTGAAGTATGGATATCAGTATTATTCCAAATTATGTCTGCTATGTATACATTACAATTGCATAAAATTGCCTTTAAGAAATTCACAATTGAAGATAATGTTTATATCAAAGATACAACACAACACGAAAATGTTGTAACTTATTGGAAATATGTGATAAATAATTTCGAATATTATGTTCCCAATTATGGATATTTGGCTATGATTGATAGTAATTATAAAGATATTGAGAATCATTACACTCTTGGACAACATAGTAAAGAGAAAGATCATAAGATTTATAGTAATATTTTTAGAGATGAAGCTTACGACGACAAGGATATTGAACAATGTTGTTTTGGAGCATTCAAAGAAGCTCTTAATCCTAATACATTTTCTAATGCTTTTACTAATTATGGCGGAACACCTCCTCC
>Ga0154020_10008399_pt1 | contig 11972 bp, 11 predicted proteins | sample Klosneuvirus_201_FD_109709 | JGI IMG/M metagenome (GOLD analysis project Ga0154020, IMG submission 109709) | Active sludge microbial communities from wastewater, Klosterneuburg, Austria - Klosneuvirus_20160825_MG | ecosystem: Engineered > WWTP > Aerobic digester > Activated sludge | place... | reverse complement strand
TGGGTATGTAAAACGGTCAGTATTTGGTCGGAACGCTAGATAATTGCGGGAATATGACTGGCAAGTTGGGCGATCTTAGCCCGCTGGTGGGCCGTTGAAAACTTATGGCCTATAACGAGGGCATCGCCCTGGGTTTAGGATCTCGGAACTCGGGAGCCCTGAAGGGGCGAAACAACGTGTATCGTGTCGCCCTTTCAGGGCTGGGTGGCTTTGGGGGGAATCGGTTTCCTGGGGCGTTGCCCCAGGCTTTCATATTGTGCCCTTTCAGGGCGGAGGACATGTCGTGCATTACAGTTCTCCACTGAACGCCTGGTGCAGCAGTGACTTTTTCAAATCGTCGAGCGCGGCGAGTTTTTGCTGGTAGATGGATTCGAGACGCTGAGTTTCGGCTGAAAGTTCGTCGAGTTGGTCCGCAATTCTTATCTGTTGTTTCACCGGCGGTTTTGGGAATTGGAAATCCTTGATCTGTTGGCCGCTGATGTGCGGAACGCCGATGCCAGTCTGAACACCGAGGATATGCCGGGTAAAAGCCTGGGAACTGATTAACAGAAGCAAGAACCGATTTTGCAGAGTCCCGTTTCCCCGGAGCCGTGCGGTTCGCTGAACCAGCAAACAAGGTAAATCATCGGATGTGATTTGTGCCCGTTTCAGTCCTGCTTTGACCCACGGGCGATCCATTGCAAGCACGACATCACCGGTGCCAAGTTGGTAGCGTTCGTAGTCTTCAGCGTCCGACACAGGCCACCGTTTAACATCGTCCCAACGCAACGAGCCCTGGACGATGTTGTCGCCTCGCAGCAGACGAATATCGTTTTCTGACGCCGTATATTGCTTGCTCTTGAACGCAAAACCCGCGAGAAGATCGACTTCTTTGCCCAGCGTCGTCTCCACCCAGCCATCGCCGCGTTGGGTGAAGACGGATTGGAGGTGGCTTTCGAAGAGGGCGCGGGCGTTTTGGAGGTTCTTTTCGGCGTTGGCTTTGGCGGTGGCGATGCCCTCAAACGCTTCGTCGAGGATGCCGACGATCCGCCGCTGCTCGGCGAGCGGGGGAATGCAAACGTGAAACGCCTTTACTTCAGGAAAGTAAATCGTTTGGTGAACTGCTCCACTTGAGAACCTGCGAAACGCGCCATTTTCAGCGATCAAGAGATTCTTCAAGAACTGATGGTCCAGCTTCTCGGAACAGACCCAGTTCACAAAGTCTTGGCTGGTTGCCATTTCCTGTCCCATCACCACGACATAGCCAACGGATGCGGTGCGCGATAGGCAGACGGTGTCTTTCGGAAGAAGTCTGGCGGACGAATTTGCGATCCCCAACGCATTTGTGTGTTCCGATGTGTGGATGATCACACTGCCGTGATTCGGTCGGGCGTCAGTGAGGCAGAGCCAAGGGAGTGAACCGTCCCAGTATTCAGGATGCTTTCGGCTTGGAGTGTGTCCCGATTCCAGTCGGGCAACGTCTGTCAGTTTTGTCCATTTCCAGCCAGCGGGCGGCAAGGTAGTTGGCATTCCGACGGCCAGTGCGTAATCGCCGGGGATGATGCGGGTCGTGGCTTCTCGTCCGCCCGTCGTCGTAACGGGACGCTGCTTTATCTTCATAGCAGCCCCCGGATGGACAGCAACACAGCAGCAATGGACAATTGAGAATTGACAATTGTCAATGAATCGCCGGGCTTCGTTGTCCACTGTCCATTGTGAATTGTCAATTTCATACCAGTCCCCGAATCGTCAACAGCACTTCCGCACTCTCGACGTACGTTCCATCATCCTCGCGCAGGCGGGGATCCAGTGGGATGCGGGTGGCGACTGGGTTCCCGCCTGCGCGGGAATGACGGATGGGTGGGTTCCCGCCTGCGCGGGAATGACGGATGGGTGGGTTCCCGCCTGCGCGGGAATGACGGGTGTTGCTTTTTGTCATCGTGACGTGCTCCCAGGAAGTTTGGGAAGTCGGGTGTCCGTTGTCAGCAGCCTCATTTGCTCGATCGCAAGCTGATTGAGTCGCAGCAGTCGGTCGGACTGGGGCATTTTCTCGGAGATAAACAACGCATTGAGGTTCTCCAGATTGGAAAGGCAAACCAACTGCGCTGAGTTGGCTTGGTCACGGACGTTTCCCTTCTCCCTGGGATTCTCCTGCCGCCACTGCGCCGCTGTTTTACCGAACAACGCCATGTTCAGCACGTCCGCCTCGCTGGCGTAAACCAGAGCCGCTTGCGATTTCGTCAACTGCGGCGGGATGAGGTGCGTCTGGATGGCGTCGGTGTGGATGCGGTAATTGATCTTCGCGAGGTTGCGGCGAATGTCCCAGCCGAGAGTTTGACGCTCGGTCTCTTTCAGTCGCTGGAATTCCTTGATGAGATAGAGCTTGAACTCGACAGAAATCCACGAGGCGAACTCCAGGGCAATGTCCAGATGCGCGTAGGTGCCACCATAACGCCCGGCCTTGGACTTGATGCCGATGGCACCGGTGCGTTCCGTCCATTGTTTCGCGGTGAGAATGAAGCTGTTTAGTCCGGCATCCTTTTTAATCCCATCGAATTCGATGGGATTAAAACCTGGGTTGTTGATTTGCTCCCAAATGCCGAGGAATTCGATGGTGTTGCGATTCCGCAGCCAGTTGGAGATGAGGTAGTCGGTGCGTTCTGAGTCTTTGTAGCGAGCGATGTCGGTCAGGCAGATGTAATCCTGGTCGTTGACACCGGTGAGGCGGACTTCGCGCATACCGTCATCCCCGCGCAGGCGGGGATCCAGTGGGATGCGTAGCGCAACTGGGTTCCCGCCTGCGCGGGAATGACGGTCCGGTGGGTTGCCGCTTGCGCGGGAATGACAGAAAAAGCGGAGGTGATGACTACCGGATTGAATCATACAGGTCTTTCCATTCGGGATTCTTTTCTTCAATCAGTCGCAACTTCCATTCGCGGTTCCATTTCTTCAGCCGCTTTTCACGAATGATCGCGTTTTCCATGTCGTCATGCAGCTCGAACCAGACCAGCATGTGAACCCCGTACTCTTTGGTGAACCCTTCAAATACATCGTTCTTGTGCTGCCAGATTCGTTGGACAAGGTTGCTGGTAACACCGATGTACAGTGTACCATTGCGTTGGCTCGCAAGCATGTAAACGACGGGTTGCTTCATGTTTCTGATTCTCTGTCATTCCCGCGCAGGCGGGAATCCAGTCCGGAGCAGCGGCTTTCTGGGTTCCCGCCTGCGCGGGAATGACGAGGTTTGTACTGGGTTCCCGCCTGCGCGGGAATGACGGACGGTTAGAGGAGGTTGCGGATATTTTGTAATACGGCGGCGCTCTCCGCATCGAGTGCTGAGATTTCTTCAATGATCTCAAGAGGGCTGCGGTGAATGACCTCCTCGCCGCCGTCGGGGTTCTTCACGGACAAATCAAACGTGGTCTGGTCGATTGTCGCGGCGTCCACGGTCCAGCTTTTGGGCGAGTCGGCAAACGTGGCTTGCAGTTCGATGAACTCGGCGAGGTCTTCGTCGTTCAGCGGGTTGGTTTTGCCGAGGTTTCTGCCAGGGTCGAGTTGGTAGTACCACGTCGTCCGGGTCGGCGATCCTTTCTCAAAGAACAGGACCACGGTCTTCACTCCGGCCCCCTGAAACGTACCGCCGGGGCAGTCCAGAATTGTGTGCAGGTTGCAGCTTTCCAGCAGCAGTTTGCGGAGACTCACCGATGCGTTGTCGGTGTTGGACAGGAACGTGTTCTTGATGATCACGCCCGCTCGCCCGCCTGCTTTCAGGATCTTGATGAATCGCTGCAGAAACAGAAACGCGGTTTCTCCCGTGCGGATCGGGAAGTTCTGCTGAACCTCTTTGCGTTCCTTCCCGCCGAACGGTGGATTGACCACGACCACATCGACTCGGTCTTTGTCCTGAATGTCGGCGAGGTTTTCGGCGAGCGTGTTGGTGTGGATGATGTTCGGGGCTTCAATGCCGTGCAGGATCATGTTCATGATCCCGATGACATAGGCCAGCGACTTCTTTTCTCTGCCGTAAAATGTCTTCGTCTGCAGAATCTTGTCCTGGTTGGTGGTGCGCTTTGGATTCTGTTCCTTCATGTACTCGAAGGATTCGCACAGGAAGCCGCAGGAACCGCAGGCGTCGTCGCTGATCTTCTCACCGATCTGCGGTTTGACGACGCGCACGATGGCTCGGACCAGCGGTCGGGGGCTGTAGTATTCGCCGCCGTTTCGCCCGGCGTTGCCCATGTTTTTGATCTTGGCTTCGTACAGGTGCGACAGCTCGTGCTTTTCCGTCTGGGAACGGAATCGCAGTTCGTCGATGTGGTCGAGGATCTCGCGGAGGTTGTAGCCGCTGGTGATCTTGTTTCTGATCTCGCTGAAGATCTCGCCGATCTTGTATTCAATGGTGTTCGGCCCGGTGGCTTTCTGTTTGAAGGCTTTCAGGTAGGGGAACAGCTTGTTGTCTACAAATTCCCGCAGGTCGTCGCCGGTGGTGCATTTGTTGTGGTCAATCTTGCCGTCTTTGCCTTTCGGCGCGGCCCATTGATCCCAGCGGTAGGGCTTGTCGAGTATCCAGGTGTATTTCTTCCCTTCAAGTTCAGCTTCGGTGGCTTTGTCCTGTTCCAGCCCGTCGAGATATTTCAGGAACAGCAGCCAGGAACTTTGTTCAGTGTAGTCGAGTTCCGAGGTGCAGCCGGCTTCCTTCCAGAGGATGTCATCGACGTTTTTGAAGGCTTGTTCGAACATGGGGGGTGGTGGGGTTTCGGGGTGTCGTTGGACGTTGCTGATGGCCAGCGTGGCCACAACGGAAAAGTTCTACGTCGGGATCCAGGCCGATGAAACGTCTGCCATGTTGGCCGAATTACTGACACCAGAACGGCCAAAGGTGGTAGTTGAGGTGGTAGTTGACAAAAAAAGGGTTCCCGAGTGATCGGAAACCCTTTGTTTTTCAATGTGAGCGCTGGGACTCGAACCCAGGACCTACGGATTAAAAGTCCGTTGCTCTACCAACTGAGCTACGCTCACGAGATTCAAACGAATCTGAATCGCCAGGGAACCATACAAAGAAACGGCTGATTTTCCATGCGTCAGCGGGAAGGATCGACGATTTCCCGGTGAATTCTCACGGCGAAGTAGTGGGAACGACGTGGTTTCAGCCAAGTCCCTGTTCCAGATCCATCGCTTCCGGCGGCAGTTCTTCGATAATGGCGTACTTTCCGTCCCACCACCGCATCAGATCGACCTTGCGGCAGCGGTCGCTGCAGAAGGGGCGATACGAGGGCTTTTCTGCCTCTTCGGCTTCAAGAGGTTTCTTGCAGATTGGACATGTGGCGCGTTGAATCACAGAAGATTAGCCTTTGACGGAATACTGGTCCTGGTGCTGTGTCAGAAATCTTACGACTTCCTCTACTCCTGCGGACCGGATGAGACAACGGTTGCGTCCACGGCACTGGCATACTTTTCAAAATTTTTCCGGAAGCGAGCGGCCAGTTTGCGGGAGGCTTCTTCAAACGCATCTTCCGAACGCCACGACAATCGTGGCTGCATCATTTCGGCGGGAACGCCTTCGCAAGCGGTTACGACATCCAGCCCCATAATGTTGTCTCGCACGACAGGGGCTGAAATCAGGCGACCGGAATGAATGCCGTCCACGATCGCTCGCGTGAATCTCAGCGGCATCCGACTGCCGGTGCCGTAGGAGCCTCCTGACCAGCCGGTGTTTACCAGCCAGACGTTGGCATTGTGTGTCCGGATTTTGCCTGCCAGCAATCTGGCGTAGACGCTGGGATGCCAGACGAGGAACGGTCCCCCAAAACACGGCGAAAATGTCGCTTCAGGTTCGGTAACGCCAACTTCCGTTCCAGCGACTTTGGCGGTGTATCCGCTGATGAAATAATACATGGCCTGTTCCGGAGTCAGTTTTGCGACTGGTGGCAAGACTCCAAACGCATCACAGGTCAGAAAGATAACGTCGGAAGGATGGTCCGCGACGCATGGGATTTTCGCATTCCGCATGAATTCAATTGGATACGCTCCTCGCGTATTCTGCGTGATCGACGTATCGTTGAAATCAACGTGGTGGTGTGATCTATCGTAGACCACGTTTTCAAGCACCGTTCCGAACTTCAACGCTTCAAAAATCTCCGGCTCGGTTTCCATCGTCAGATAAACGGCTTTGGCGTAGCATCCGCCTTCGATATTGAAAATCCCGGTGTCCGACCAGCCATGTTCGTCGTCACCGATCAGATATCGTTTGGGGTCTGCCGAGAGTGTTGTCTTGCCGGTGCCTGACAGTCCGAACAGAATTGAGGAGCGTCCTGTTTCGCAATCGGTCGTCGCCGAACAGTGCATCGATAAAATGTCTTTGCTCGGCAAAAAGTAGTTCATGAAAGTGAAGACCGCTTTCTTCATCTCGCCCGCGTACTCTGTACCAAGCAGGACGACTTCCCGCTTCTCCAGGCTCAAATCAACGCTCGTGCGCGACGTCATGCCAGTGGTGTAGCGGTTGGCGGGAAAAGCGCCGGCATTGTAAATCACAAAATCCGGCTCGCCGAATTCATCCAACTCAAGGTCCGTCGGCCGGATCAGCATGTTGTGCATGAACAAGGCGTGATACGGACGCGCGCAGATCACACGAACCTTGATCCGCGTCGCCGGATCCCACCCAGCATACGCATCGACACAGTAAATCTTACTGCGCGTGTTCAGATAATCGACCGCCCGCTCACGGTTGATCGAAAAGGTCATTTCGTCCAGCGGAAAATTGACCGGCCCCCACCACACATTTTGTTCAGAATCCTGATGCCGTACAACACGTTTGTCTTTGGGTGAGCGACCGGTCTTATCACCAGAATAGGCGATCAGGCATCCCGTGTCCGAAATACTCGTCCCTTGTTCGTGGCGAATCGCTTCTTCATACAGGCTGCTCGGCGAGAGATTGCGACAAACCTCTTTGACGGTAATTCCATGTTCATGCAGTGAAAACGGCGATACCATTGAGTGCTTTCATTGAGACGTTCGATCTGAACGGGTCTTCGAGTTCTAATGTTCCCGCTATCCGTTCCGAAATGTCAATCGGAATGCGGCATTTCGAGCGGCGGGGCTCAATCATCCCTTCGCCAGGAATTCCGTAATCGCCCCTGGGAGCGATGCCGCTCATGAATTACCCACAACTGATGGCAATGGACGCACGAAATGATACCGTAGGATGGACATTCCTGTCCGTCGGCCCCGGCCACCCCCAAATTAGAGTGTGGCAAAGCAAAAGAGTGTGATGCGGATTTATGAATCAAGTACTGCTGCCAAACCTGTTCTTCGAAGAAGAATTGCTGGCGTCTGCGACAGCACGCTCGCCGCAAGCCAGAAGGATTGTGGCGGATTTGGGGCCGGTGATGGGGCTCCTGTCTGGCGGCGGAATTGCTTCTCCACCGATGGGCCGGAGTTCGGATTTTCAGCGGACAATCGTCATTGTTGACAATTCCAATCGACCGACGGAACTGCCAACAATTCTTCAGGGGGTTGAATATCGCACGGCAGCGGAAGTGGCGGCAATCGTGGCAGAAACAGCAACTCGTGATTCACCGGATCCTGGCGGCTGGGAAGCTATCGCCTGGGGCTGGAGTGAGTCCGCCGTTCGAACTCTGCGAAACGCTGGCCTTCAGGTCAACGCTCCTGATCCCTCCGTCGTCCGGACGATCAACAGCCGCCAGTTTCAGGCTCAATTTGATGTGGCACTGGATTCAGGCGGCGTGGAGCAAATCGAATCCTTCGGTACTCTGTGCCGATCCATTCCGAAAGTCGTTAGCGCAGTCCAGGCTGGATACGAGTTTGCTGGACTGGGCTGGGTCATTAAGGCCGACCTGAGTCATGCCGCGCGTAATCGTTTGCTGGGAACGTCGCCGATCCTTACGGCGTCCCATCTCGCGTGGCTGGAGTCGCGATTTGCATTGGGTGAATATGTTTACGTCGAACCGTGGGTCGTGAGAATTGACGAATCCGGATTGCAATTCCAGCTGCATCCATCAAACAATGCCAGCTCGGTCGTTGAGTTTGTCGGCAAGGCACAAATGCTGACTGACAAGGTCGGTCGTTATCTGGGAAGCTTTGTGCAGAAAAACAGTGACAGAGACGAATTGTGGGAGCAGGCAATCGATCACGGGTATCGGGTCGCGGATGCCGCCGCTGCGCTCGGATACTTTGGACCGCTGGGAATCGACTGCATGTTGTTTCGCAATCCGCATTCTCGCGCTTTGACGTTGCTCCGGCTGTCTCACGACATTAACGGAAGGCTGACGATGGGGCGACTCGCCTTGTCTCTGAAAAAATTTGCAGAGCCTGAAGAAACGGTCGTCTGGATTCACGCTCCCACGAATCGGGCTGAAAATGAAAAAGACGAGTGTGATCGATATCTCGCCAGGGGAGTGCGAATTATTCCGACCAGTCCGGGGCTGATTGGAGCCGCACCACCCGCAACACGCACATTGCTCGTCGCATCAAGAAATATCGAACTGCTAAGGGCGGCATGCCGCGAAATTCCGCGGCATGACGTATAGTTATACTTCACGCGGTCAGAAGTGATGCTATGGATTTTCTTGCGATTGTCCCCTCTCCCCCGCAATTAATTTTCCAACTTGACACGTTTTCCACGGGGGGAGAGGGTTAGGGTGAGGGGGAAGAATTAACGGTTTTCTGGTTCATCATATTCACTGCAGATCAGCCCCCTCATCCGGCCTGTCGGCCACCTTCTCCCCTTGCCAGGGGGAGAAGGAACATGGAAAACGTTGCCTTCGAAAGTACCTCAGTCGGCACCGCGTGAAGTATAATCCAGGTTCAGAATTAGAACAGGAGTATTCGGGTGGCCGGGTATAATCAATCAGCCGACTCTTTCTTCGCGGCCTTCGTTTCAGATTTTGTCTCAGACTTCGCTGTGTCTGTCGTTGATGCGGATGAGACTTCGCTGGCTTTTTTCGCGGCATCGGCCCCCTTCTTGTAGGACTCGCTGCGATAGTCGGTCTGGTAAAACCCCGATCCCTTGAAAATGATTCCGCCACCGGCGCTGATGATGCGTTCAGCTTTGGCCTTTTTGCACTTCGGACACTTCTTTGTGGGTTCCGCTTTGATTGACTGGAACTCTTCCCACTTGTTATCGCAGGCGTTGCATCGGTACTCGTAGGTCGGCATAACAACACTTTTCCTGACTAAAGCTCTTGAGACACAAGGACAAGATTCACTTGGATTTCGTAGTCCCGGCAGGAGCGGCAGCAGCGATGTTTTGCTGATTTCTGTCGCCCCTGTCGGGGCTTCGGGGAATGTGTGAACGACGAACCGTGGGCTAAAGCCCACGGCTACATGCTGCCGCCACTACCGTGGCTGAATCGCAGTCGTTGGATGGATCTAGAACACGCAAAAATACTGATAGCTTGCATGAACTGGCGATGTCCAACTAAGCTTCCGGCGGGGCACAAGACACAATCACGCGCGCCGGGCGGACAACGCGATCATGCAGGCGGTAACCGATTTCGACGACCTGAACTACTGTCATGGGTTCATAATCGGCGGAGGGGATCTGTGTGAGTGCTTCGTGTAGATTTGGATCAAACGGTTTTCCCAGCGCTTCGATAGGTTCTGCCGCGTGTGCCTTGAGGATATCGCGAAACTGCTGCGAGACCATTTTGATTCCATCCAGCAATGTTTGCACGTCGCTGGTCTGCTCCGCGCTGCTGATGGCTCGATTGAGTCCATCCATCCCCGGGAGCAGATCTCGCACCAGTCCCAGGGATTCGAATTTGCGCGCTTCGTCCTGTTCACGCTGAATCCGCCGCCGAAAATTCTCCGTGTCGGCTTGCATACGGATCAGCCTCGACTGAAGGTCAGCAATCGTTGCCTGAAGTTCAGTGACGTTGACCAGCGGCGATTCAGAATCCTGAGCCAGTGCCTCGCTCATGGAATCCATTGAGGATCGATTGGGGTCGGATGGATCTCGATTGCCAGCACGTGGATTTGGTTGTGACATTTTTTGCCCTCATCGCGGAATGGGAAAACCTGAGCACGGTGAATTATTCTTCTGAATCTTCCTGCCCTGAAAACAACTGTTTCACCTTTTCGAAGAACGATTTGCTGTGAGGCATGACATCCTTGTGATCAAGCTCAGCCAGTTTTCGCAGCAGTTCTTCCTGTTCGGAGGACAACTTACGTGGCACTTCCACTTGAATCTCGAGCAGTAGATCTCCCGAACGTCCGTTGCCGCCACGCGGGTCCGGCATGCCAAAACCTCGCAGCCGATTGATCTCCCCAGGTTGTGTGCCAGGTTTGATCGTCAACGATTCCGAGCCCTTCAGTGTCGGAACTTTAATCTCGGAGCCCAGTGCCGCCTGTGCGAACGTAATGGGCAGTCGATACATCAGATCCTGCCCTTCGCGCTGAAAGAGAGGATGCTTCTTGACATCAATATCCACATACAGATCGCCACGCTGGCCGCCGTTCAAACCCGCTTCCCCCTCACCACGCATGCACATCTGCATTCCGGAATCGATCCCGGCGGGGATTGTAATTTCCCGCACGACGTCTTTCAGCATCCGGCCCTGGCCACTGCATGATGGACAGGGACTTTTCACAACCGTCCCGCTGCCCCGGCAGCCAGGGCATGCCGTTTGAATTCTAAAAAATCCCTGTGACTGAATGACCTGGCCCTGACCACCACATGTGGAACACTTGATCGGCGACGTACCCGGCTTACAACCGGAGCCCTGACAGGTGTCGCAGGCTTCGTGCCGCGAAATACGTAACTCGCGTTTGCAGCCGCTGAATGCTTCCGTCAAATCAATCCGTATTTTCGCCTGCAGGGATTCTCCCCGCGTGCCACCAGATCGACGACCACCGCGACCTCCACCGCCACCGCCGCCGCCGCCAAATTGAAACCCAAATCCTTCAAACAGATCTCCAAACGCGCCGAAAATATCGCTCACGTCCTGGAAACCTGCTCCGCCTCCAGCTCCACGAACGCCAGCATGACCGAGTCGATCGTATCGCGCCCGCTGGTCGGCGTCGTTTAGAACTTCATAGGCTTCCGAAGCTTCTTTGAACGCATTGATCGCCTCCTCATCATTTGGATTTCGATCCGGGTGATACTTCAGCGCCAGCTTCTTGTAGGCTTTCTTGAGTTCTTCCGGCGACGCATTCTTAGCCACGCCGAGAACTTCATAGTAGTCACGCTGAGCCGACATCATGGGAAACCAGAATAAAAAGTTGAAGAATCAGGCCCAACACGAATTGGTTCAACTGAATAAATGATTCAGGATTCCAGGTAACGCCGCAAACTATAAACGAATGCGGGACACCATTGCTGGTGCCCCGCAGGTTTGCGATCACATGGCGTCAATCAGTTGCCGCGAATCCGCCACGAATAACACCAGTTCTATCGGATCACACCTTCTGTGGCAGTCTTCTTACCGCCGTCAGCGTCTTCCGTTTTGGTGACAAGAACCTGAGTCGTCAGCATCAGACCGGCGATGGACGCGGCATTCGACAATGCGCTGCGCACAACCTTGGCCGGGTCCAAAATACCAGCCGCCAGCATGTCTACGTATTCATCCGTCGATGCGTCATAACCCATCGCACCTTTAAGCTGCCGAATCTCATCGACGATCACTGCACCGTCTTTGCCACAGTTGTTGGCAATTGTACGGGCGGGTGCTTCGAGAGCGCGAGCGATAATGCCGACGCCGATCGCTTCGTCCCCAGTTGCTTCCACCTTGTTGACGGCTTCAATGGCTCGCAGCAATGCGACACCGCCACCAGGAAGAATGCCTTCTTCCACAGCAGCCCGGGTTGCGTGCAGGGCGTCTTCCATGCGGGCCTTTGTCTGCTTCATTTCCGTTTCGGTGGAGGCACCGACGGAAATGACTGCAACGCCGCCTGTCAGTTTCGCGAGACGTTCCTGAAATTTTTCACGATCGTAATCGCTGTCAGTCTTTTCGATATGGTCACGAATCTGCTGCACG
>Ga0154020_10008395_pt1 | contig 11975 bp, 6 predicted proteins | sample Klosneuvirus_201_FD_109709 | JGI IMG/M metagenome (GOLD analysis project Ga0154020, IMG submission 109709) | Active sludge microbial communities from wastewater, Klosterneuburg, Austria - Klosneuvirus_20160825_MG | ecosystem: Engineered > WWTP > Aerobic digester > Activated sludge | place... | reverse complement strand
CCCTGATTGCGACTGTAGTGGATGATGTTTGGAATGGCCGCATCATAGCTGACACCTACCAGCCAATTGCGGAATTCGATTCCCGCCAACAAGCCGGCTGAATCAAAATTATACTTTCCATTGGCACCCGCACCACGACCCCAGAGGCCAAAATGAAGTGCGAAGACATTTACCTGAGTGCGCAGATTGGCACCAATTGTAGCCATATCCTGCACTCCCTGGCGAACATACATCAGGCGTGGAAATAAACTCAGATCTTCACTCAGGATCACTTTTCCACCGAGATGCGCGGTCATCTTCATTGGCAACCGAAAAGAAGCAGCAGTCAAAGTCAATATCTCGTCCCGCTTTAGAAAAGAGACTTCCGGACGAGTTAGGTGTGCAAGTGCGATGCCACCGTTAAAGCCATTGCCTTTGGAGGGATAATTAGAGTATGATATACCTACACCCTGATCGAAATACGAAAAATTGTTACCTCCCAGTACTTCACCTGTAGAGGCAGTATATCCACTCTCACCATTGAACTGATCCTCAAAAGTGACATTAGTAAAGTTGATGTTGCGCTGGATAAGACTGAGATAGAGTCCTCCGGAAAGATATTGACCCGGGCTTAGCATTTTCTTATATGAACCTGCAAGTCCCATCTCTGTATTGCCATATTGTAACAGCCCGGCCTTATCAGTGGCAAAATATAATCCGGCAGCTGCCATATCATTCGCTCTCTTACGCTTATTGAGGTCAAAACTAAGATCTACACTCAGCGCAAAAGTGCTAAAGGGATTCTCTAAGTTACGAAACCACTGGTCGCGGTAAGCCATACTAATGCGATAATTTCCATCAAAATTGCCCGTCAACGATGGGTCCATAATGAGTGGAGCGGCATAGAACTGTGTCAGGTAACGCTCCTGAGCAGTAAGCTGTAGAGTGAAGATAAAACAGCTACAGAGAAATAAAAAGTACCTTAATGTTTGCATGCGGTAGATTAATACAGAGGTCAAAAGTAATTAATGGCGGCTTTAAAACGAAATCGTCAACCGGATTAGCATACAAATAAAAATATGGAGTAATAAAGTGGAGTTAGTCCCAATCAGCAGCTACTGCTGTGAGGAGGATCACACCATTAGCATCTTTGAGTGTCATCTGATGGCCATTTATTTCCATAATAGCTGCCTCCTTCAATACTTTACCTAGGGCATCCTCAACTGACATATCATCACAAGCCATCAAAGTATTAAGAATGTCTGTAAATTCTACCTTTTGATCACCTTTCTGCTTAAACTTAAAATTGAAATTATTACATCCTGCATAAGCAGAGTAAGCATTTGGGTCGGAAAGATTGATATTAGCACGATTCTTGATCAGTTTATCCTGAGGTATATCTGCCATAGATTTAATCATCCATTCACGGTTAAAATGAATTTGATCTGCCGGAACTATCTTCTTGTGACAAGCGACGAAGATTGTTGCTGCAAGTATGGTTATTATTACTATATATTTCATGCCTCTATAAATGAATTATATGACAATTAGTTTTATGCGTAGCATGCCAGAAATTTAATTCATACTAATGCTCATTAGTTCACTGGAAATATGTGTGTCATTAGTTCCCCAATTTAAATTCCATTTCTTTTTAAATATCAGCCGCCATACTGACTTATAGTGCCCATTATTTTTTTCGCAATCTATTCACGTCAATGTAATAATTGATCTTGAGAGAGAATACATTCTCACGTCCGAAATTATTAAATAATCCGGTAAAGACGTCACGATACCCGAGCTGCAGCTGATAACCCGCTGTTCGCGAATTTGACCAGCCAAGTGAAAGATCACTTCCGGGTGCATATCGCCAGGTAAGCCTGATTAGGAAGTCAATAAAATTGAAGGAAGTAAATGCATTGAAATCATCAGGAGCTTTCAGAGTCCCAGATAATTCGCCGGCAGTATTTATCTCATGCAAGCTAAGAAAATGGACATCCGACCAATAAGTTCGCATATTTGCAATGACATTTAAATTATTGGTCAATTTAATTTGTGGATTTAATCCTATGGTATAAAACTGCAAATCTCGCTTTGAATAAATAACCGCTTGAGGATTAGCATCCGGCAATTTCAAAGTGGAATTATTACCGAAAAAACCTTCATCCAATAAACGCACCTCATATTGTAACTCACCAAACAAAGAGATGTGATCACTAAATCTGATCCTGGGAGAAAACTTAAATAAATTTTCAGACCTACCCTCTGAAGTAATGAACTTGTGAGAGTAAGTCACATCCGCAGCCAACTTCTTCCTGTAGTCACTAGAAATTCCCGGACGAATAATGGTATACGGAGGCACAAAAAATTTATGATCAAAATCAGTACCCCTGCTTTCGAAGTAATCATTGGAAGCCACCGGGCTAAAAACGACAGTGCCTATGATTGCAAAGAAATTTTGGAACAAAATAAAGGTATTGTACTCCATCAGCATCTTTCGGAATTCATCGGGCTTCAGGTAACGAGAATAAATTAATTCAAGCTCATTGGTTCGCTTTATTACCTTACCTATTTTCTTAGTGTTAATTAATTTAAGCTCGGAAGAAAGATTAGAAATATTGTAAAATGAGAAAATGCCTAAATCACCGGGATTATATTTTTTAGAGATCGCCTCATAGGCCAAGTTATATTGAAAATCTCCCGCATTTTTACCCGCTTCAATGCCATATTTATAACCCCTGCTCACATTATCCAAAAAGAAAGATTGTGTAAGTGCAGCACCTGAACTTAAATAAAATTGCTGTGATTTGTTCCGGAGATATAAGTCCAGCTCAGTATTATTGGCATCCCGCCAGACACCCTGTCTGAGCACATTGGCATTGGTCAGTGTGATAAAAGAATTGTTTCGCAGATTTTGATCTAGCACTAATATATTATAATTCGTAAGTGGATTCACTTGCAGTCTTTCAAAAGTATCTGCTACGGTGTCATACACTCTACCAAATTTCCGTTTTTCGATAGCATTCAAAATACCTATAGCAAAACCATTTTTATCTCTACCAGATAATTTAAACGCATTGATTAATGAATTTTTTTCATACTCGTCTGCGTACTCTTTTTGCTGCAATTCTGCCGGACCATTAGACAATTGTAAATCACCTCCGATACGTCTTGAATAAAACAAACTTGATTTTCGAAATAAATCAAGTCCTTCTGTGAAAAAAGGCCTTTTTTCTTTGTACTCAACTTCAAAAGCGCTTAGGTTGACTACCCGCTCATCATAATCCACCTGACCAAAATCAGGAATTAAAGTCATGTCCAGTGTCAGCGCATCGGTAATTCCCAGTTTCATATCCAACCCTCCCACGACTTTCATCTTCTTCTTTTCAGACTCGGCTCTATACAGAGCTAAATATGGATAAAGTGCCAATCTAAAAGGTGGATTCAATCTTTCATTAATTATCATTGTACCCATCTGAGTAAGTGGTGTCTCCTGTGTGATATCACGAGGCCGCCAGGTGGATGACTCACGTGTTTTCTTTTTATTATAACTGAAATTAATATTCCAATTCTGTACCTCTGCCTTTGTAAACCGCAGGGCTGAATATGGAATTTCAATCTCTGCTGACCAGCCCCAATCCTGAAGCTCTACCTTGCTCTTCCATACAGCATCCCATGTGGCGTCTTCCTCATCCTTAATAGTGACCATGTCCAACTGCACATTTGCAGGAGTAATGCTAAACTGGTACCCGGATAATCCACTTTTATAGGTGTCTATTATAACTGTAAATTGATCTGAATTGAATACTTTATCACGACCGGATAATTCCTTAAGAATTTCCGAAGGTGCATCTTGGGCTTCCATACCCACCATTATACCATCTGAATTATAGCACACTCGCACTTTTACCGGAATAGATAATGGTACACCCGGAGTCGGCTCAAAATTGGTAAAACGCTCGATGATCTCACACTGTGACCATACTGCTTCATCCAGTCTTCCATCAAGCATAATGGCTTCTGCCCTGGTCGCTGTAAAAGAATAGGATTGTGGATCTATTTTATCTGTAGTCTGAGCATTGGCGTAGAAGGAAATGCAAATAAAAAGAATTAATAAAAAGTCTTTCATATATACTTTTGAAAAAAAAATTTAATAGCCGTCTGAATTGATCAACCGATATTTGACCAATCTTTCGTGTTACTGAAGATTTTATTTAAATATTTTCTTAGTTCTAAGTGTTCGGGTGCTGACAAACGCGGATCTTGTTCTACAACTTGCAGTGCATCCTTATTTGCAATTTTAAAGATATCTTGGTGAATATTTAAATTGGCCAGATTAAAATCAATTTTGCCACTTTGTTTAGTACCCTCCATGCTACCTGGTCCGCGCAATTCCATATCTACTTCGGCTATTTTAAAACCATCATTGGTACTAACCATGGTTTCAATTCTTTTTTTTGCATCCGCAGACAATTTAAATCCGGACATCAATATACAATAAGATTGGTCAGCGCCACGCCCTACTCTACCCCGTAGCTGATGCAACTGTGATAAACCAAAGCGATCCGCATTTTCGATCACCATCACTGAGGCATTGGGAATATCTACACCGACTTCAATTACCGTAGTAGAAATTAATATGTGGGTTTCACCCCGAATAAAGCGATCCATTTCCATTCGCTTCTCAGCGGATTTCATCTTTCCATGCACTACAGATAGGTGGTACTGTGGTGCGGGAAAGGTAGCGCGCAATCGATCAAATCCCATTTGCAAGTTTTCCAGATCTAACTTTTCACTCTCCTCAATAAGCGGAAAAACACAAAATATCTGACGCCCCTTATCTATCTCATTGCGCACAAATTGGTGCATTTCAGGTCGTCTGAATTCTGTCACGTGTTGAGTAACGATGGGCTTACGGCCGGGAGGTAATTCATCAATCACACTCACATCCAGGTCACCATACACACTCATGGCCAGCGTGCGCGGGATGGGTGTCGCTGTCATTACAATGACGTGCGGTGCCAATGGTGAAGCTTTAGCCCATAGTGCAGCTCGCTGTTCGACACCAAAGCGGTGCTGCTCATCAATGATCACCACACCCAACTGCTTAAATATTACCGGCGGCTCTGCTACGGCATGGGTGCCGATGAGTAAATGAATTTCTCCTGAGGCTAATTGTTCCAGGATCTGAGTACGTTCTTTCTTCTTGGTAGATCCTGTCAATAAAGCAATATTAAATCCCAGATCGCCCACCATTTTCTTTATTGAGGCATAATGTTGCTGTGCAAGTATCTCCAGTGGAGCCATGATAGCAGATTGATAATTATTTCCGGCAGCTATGAGCGCTATTATCAACGCAACTACCGTCTTACCACTACCCACATCACCCTGTATTAAGCGATTGAGCTGAAAGCCGCTACTGAGATCTTTTCGGATTTCTTTGATCACTTTTTTTTGTGCACCGGTCAGCTCGAAGGGTAGATATTCTGCATAAAATCGATCGAAAAAATCACCCAATACGGGGAAAGAATAACCTCTGATATTTTGTTTGCGATATAATTTCTGCAGAATCAGCCGGGATTGATTTATGAAAAATTCTTCATATACAAAACGTCTCTTCGCCTGCTCACTCTCTGCTAGTGTGCGCGGAAAATGCACTTTAACCATACTGGTGTACCAGGGTAAAAAATTGTGTTTCTCTAATAATTGTGTCGGAATAAATTCTTTTTTTTCATCTTCCTCCAGTTCTCTTAAAATATTGGAAATTAAAGTACGACGCACTTTTACATCCAGTCCACTACGCGTCAATCGATCTGTAGTGTAATATATTGGCATCAGTCTGTCGTACCCTTTCTGAGTCGGATCGATGGCCTCCAGTTCGGGATGTGCCATATTGATGACACGATTAAATGAATTGATTTTACCGTAGATCAAATACTCATGGTCGAGATGAAGATAATTCTTGATCCATTGTATCCCCTGAAACCAGACTAGCTCCATGAGACCTGAACCATCTGAAACGTGTGCGACCAGGCGCTTTTTTTTATGGCCTACTATTTCAGAATATTTAAGTGTCGCCCTAAGGCAAATCCAATTATCATCAGGCCGAACCTGATTGATAGCAGTCACCTGAGTCTTGTCGATATACCGATACGGTATCTTCAGCAGTAGATCAGCGGCCGTGCGCACTCCAAATGCCTCCAATAAGAGTTTGGCCCTAGTAGGGCCGACCCCCTTGAGAAATTCTACCGGCTGATCTAGCTTCATGTTTGCACCTGGTTTGGTTCACAAATTTATAAAAAACGGAGATACCCTATTTTTTCATTCTGTGAAGTCGTGTTTTAGAGCTGAATATTTATACCCTCTTCAATTTCCATTATCTTTATACCCTATATGAAAAATAATATAATATTTCCCGCAGAATGGCATCCGCAAACTGCTGTAGGCTTGACTTTTCCACACTCAGGCAGCGATTGGGCATCTGTATTGGAGCAAGTGACACCCGTCTTCGTCGAAATGGTTCGGCTCATAAGCAGATACGAACAAGTGATAGTAGTGTGTGATTCTATCGAGCGAGTCAGAAACTTACTCAGCGATATTGACTTGTCGCAAATTCATCTATATGAGGTGGAGAGCAATGACACCTGGTGCCGTGATTTCATGCCCATCACGATTCTAGAAGATAACAAACCCAAACTGATCAATTATTTTTTCAATGGTTGGGGATTAAAATTCCGAGCTGACAAGGACAATGTAATTTCGGAGAGATTATGGAGCGACGGTGTCTTCGGAAATCTGCCAATGCACTATGGCGGGATTACGCTGGAGGGCGGTGCGCTTGAATCCAATGGGGAGGGAACCCTATTGTCCACCACGCAGTGTCTGCTCTCGAGGAATAGAAACCCACACCTGTCGATAGAAGAAACAGAGGAGATTCTCCGTCGACAACTGGGCATTAACCATTTTCTGTGGTTGAATCAGGGCTATTTAGCCGGAGATGACACAGATTCACACATTGATACATTGGCTCGATTTTGCACACCGGAATTAATCACCTATGTTCAATGTAATGATGAACAGGATGAGCACTATGCTGCGCTGCGTCAGATGGAAGCACAATTACACCAATTTAAAACCGCTGAAGGTAAGCCCTTCGATCTGGTACCGCTTCCCATGGCTCCACCTCGATACGACGATGAGGGCCAGAGATTGCCCGCAACGTACGCCAATTTTTTGATCATAAATGGTGCAGTGCTGGTTCCCACTTACGAAGATGAGCAACTGGACAATGAAGCTTTGACGATCCTAGGCAGATGCTTCCCCGATAGAATCATTCATGGTGTGAACTGCATTGAACTTATAAAACAATATGGCTCTTTACACTGTATTACAATGCAATTTCCAGAAGAAATCATCTTCCAAAAACATCAACAATGAACATACTCAAGACGGGGTTAGTACAGCAAAGTTGCACTACTGATAAGCAAGAAAATATTCGAAAAAGCCTGGCCGGTATCAGCGAATGTGCCGCTGCAGGAGCAGAATTGGTAGTGCTACAGGAATTACACACCGGCGTCTATTTCTGTCAGGTAGAGGATATCGATATGTTTGAGCTGGCCGAACCAATTCCAGGTCCTACTACAGCTATTTTTTCAGCCGCCGCACGCGAGCATCAGATCGTATTGGTTACATGCATCTTTGAAAAGCGGGCACCCGGCATTTATCACAATATGGCTGTAGTCTTCGAAAAAGATGGCAGCATAGCGGGTAAATATCGAAAGATGCACATACCGGATGATCCGGCTTATTATGAGAAATTTTACTTCACTCCCGGTGATCTTGGATTCAATCCCATTCAGACCTCTGTCGGCAAACTAGGTGTATTGGTCTGCTGGGATCAATGGTATCCTGAAGCCGCTCGCCTGATGGCGCTAGCGGGTGCCGAAGTGCTTATCTATCCCACTGCCATCGGTTGGGAAAGTACTGATGATGCCGCAGAAAAATCGCGTCAATACGACGCCTGGTTTACACTGCAACGCGGCCATGCAGTAGCCAATGGTCTGCCGGTCATCACTGTAAATAGAACAGGACATGAGCCCGACTGGTCCGGAGTGACTAATGGCATCGATTTTTGGGGTCAAAGTTTTGTCGCCGGCCCTCAAGGTGAAATTTTGCACAAAAGCGCATCTGACAGATCGGAAAATTCAGTAGTCGATATTGACCTGCAGCGTAGTGAAGCAGTGCGACGGATCTGGCCCTTTCTTCGGGATAGACGGATAGATGCTTATAACGATCTGACTAAACGATATATAGACTAAGAGATCCTTGGGATGCTCCGAATGAGTCTTGCACTTTAGCGCTTTGGCGCTTTAGTCTTTGGGTCGCTGCACTTTAGCGCTTTGGCGCTTTAGTCTTTGGGTCGCTGCGCTTTAGTCTTTGGCGCGTTAGCATTTTAGCGCTTTAGCATTTTAGCGCTTTAGCACTTTGGTAGGAATACTGTTTACAGCTTATGGTGTAAAGCTTATTGCTTAGAGTTTTTTCAATTTTTCATGTCACTTATCACTAAATACCACCTCAATTCCAATCGCGTTGTCTTCAAACAATTCAATTTTTTCTGCCTCTAAACCCGGGGTTAATTCTATAGAATCTGCGAGTACCTCACTGGAAATGTAGTCTGCAAAAGATAATACAGATTCATGCACCAGCTCTGTGTCCTCGATCCGTATTCTGATACGGTCAGTGACGTTGAGATTTTGAGCCTTCCTGATATTTTGGATCTTATTGACCAATTCACGTGCAGTTCCTTCAGCTTGTAGTTCTGGTGTGATAGTGATATCCATAGCCACAGTCAACTCAGTGTCGGAGGCAACCAACCAGCCCGGCACATCCTCTGTAGAGATGATGACATCCTCCAGAGTAAGGTGAAAGTCCTCCGCAGGAGTCTTAAATAACCAACTATTTGATGCTTCGAAATCAGCTATTTCGCTATCAGTCATTGAGATGATGGCTGCCTGAGCTTCCTTCATATGCTTGCCCAACTTTCTGCCAAGTGTCTGAAAATTGGGTTTGATGCCTTTCTTTATCATGCCACCGGTATCAGTCACCAGTTCTAGTGTTTTTACATTGATTTCAGCCAGAATAAGTTCGCTAACAGCCTCCACTTTTGCAGCAAAATCAGCACTTAACACAGGAATAATGATCTTCTGTAAAGGCTGTCGTACACGTATTTTTTCTTTTTTACGGAGAGACAATGCCAGCGAACTGATGCGCTGAGCATACGACATTCTCTCTTCCAAATCTTTATCAATAGCAGCAGGATTCACCTCCGGAAAATAGGCAAGATGCACAGAAGTATGAGATTCCTTTGCTGTGACACCATTCAATAGACGATACAGCCAATCAGTAAAGAAAGGTGCAATTGGTGCAGCCAGTTTAGCCACAGTCACCAGACATTCATACAGAGTTTGATATGCAGATATCTTATCTTCAGTGTATTCACCCTTCCAGAAGCGACGTCGGCATAGCCGCACGTACCAATTGCTGAGGTGTTCATCGACAAATGCATCAATTTTTCGACCCGCATTAGTCGGTTCATAGTCATTGAAAGCAGTCAATACATCTGCTGTGAGAGAATGTAATTTGGAGATTATCCAGCGGTCAATCTCCGGCCTTTGACTTATCGGAATTTCCGCCTGACTGTAAGTAAATCCATCTATGTTGGCGTAAAGTGCGTAGAAAGAATAGGTGTTGTAAAGGGTACCAAAAAATTTACGTCGTACTTCTTCGATTCCCGAGAAGTCAAACTTCAGATTGTCCCACGGTTGAGCATTGGTAATCAGATACCAGCGGGTTGCGTCACTACCGTACTTGTCGATAGTCTCAAACGGATTCACCACATTGCCCTTACTCTTGGACATTTTTTGGCCATCCTTATCCAGAACGAGGCCATTGGAAATGACATTTTTGAAGGCAACGCTATCGAAGCACATGGTCGCGATGGCGTGGAGGGTATAGAACCAACCCCGCGTCTGATCGACGCCTTCAGCGATGAAATCCGCCGGGAAATTTTGCTTGAATTTATCAATATTTTCGAAGGGGAAATGCCACTGAGCATAAGGCATAGAACCGCTGTCAAACCATACATCGATCAGATCGAGCTCTCGATACATTGGCTGTCCATTATGGCCTATTAGCACCACCTCGTCTATATAAGGACGATGCAGATCAAAATCCGTTCGCCATTCTAACTTGTTGTATATGTTCGGACGAAACAGTTGCCCCGGCTCATCCTTTGGTGCATAGACGCCCTTTTGATAGGCTTCATTAGCTTTATTTAGTAGTTCTTCTTTAGAACCGATGATCACTTCTTCTACACCATCTGCAGTACGCCAGATGGGCAGCGGAATGCCCCAATATCTCGAGCGGGACAGATTCCAGTCCTGGAGATTTTCCAACCAAGCGCCGAAACGTCCGGTGCCTGTATGCTCCGGTTTCCATCGAATGGTATCGTTGAGCTCTGACATGCGACCCTTAGCTGCTGAAGCGCGAACAAACCAGGAATCCAAGGGATAATATAAAATCGGCTTATCAGTACGCCAGCAATGGGGATAATTGTGCTCATACTTCTGAACATTAAACGCACTGTTTTCTGTCTTGAGCTTGATTGCGATATCTACATCTACATCCTTGTAGTTAGCGCCTTCACTCTTGTAATCCTTGACGTAGCGTCCGGCAAATTCACCCATACTATCGATGAATTTACCCTGCTTGTCCACCATGGTGAGTGAACCCAAACCATGCTGAATCGCCGCTTTGCGGTCATCTGCGCCAAAGGAGGGAGCAGCGTGCACGATACCTGTACCATCAGAGGTAGAGACGAAGTCACCTGTGACCACCATGAAGGCATCGCCTTCCTCAGGTTGCGCATAGGGCATTAATTGCTCGTAGCGAATGTATTCGAGCTCCTTACCGGTGTATGTCTCCAATATCCGGTAAGGGATTACTTTGTCATTCTTATCATACTGCATAACAGCCGCTGCACCTTCTGACTTGAACCAGTTTGTGATGAGATCAGAGGCCAGTATGATGCTCTGTGGTGCACCGGTGTAGGGATTGAAGGTACTTACCTTCGCATAGGTGATATTGGCGCCCACCACCAGACCGGTATTGGACGGCAATGTCCAGGGAGTAGTAGTCCAGGCTGCTAGCCGCATATCTTCTTGGTCATCTGCAAAGAGAAAAGCGGAGTTTGCATCCCGCTTCACTTTAAATAGGGCAACGATGGTGGTATCCTTTACATTTTTGTAGGCGCCGGGTAGATTGAGTTCGTGCGAACTGAGTCCGGTTCCCGCTGCCGGTGAGTACGGTTGAATGGAATAACCCTTATATAAATAGTCCTTAGTGTAGAGCATCTGTAGTAGATACCAAACAGTCTCGATGTAATCATTTTCAAAGGTGATATAGGGACTGTCCAAGTCCACCCAATAGCCCATACGCTGTGTGATATCGTCCCAGCGATCCTTGAATCGCATTACTGTCTCACGGCATTTACGATTGTATTCAGCTACCGAAATAGTCTTTCCGATATCCTCTTTTGTAATCCCTAACTCTTTCTCTACATTGAGTTCGATGGGTAATCCGTGTGTATCCCAGCCGCCCTTTCTTTCTACTTTTTCTCCCAACATGGTGTGAAAGCGACAAAAGATATCTTTCACTGCTCTTGCCATCACATGATGAATGCCTGGCAGTCCATTAGCAGAGGGCGGCCCTTCATAGAAGACATATGCAGGAGCTGATTCGCGCTCTTGTATACTCTGATCGAAAATATTATTTTCCTGCCAAAAAGCGAGGATTTCACGGTCAATGGCAGGCAGATCCAGCCCTTTAAATTCGGTATATTGCATACTATTTTAAAATGAGGTGCAAAGATAGCTTTTTACTCAAAATTAAGCGGGAGGGTACTTAAGGGTGTTGACTTTTGGCGGGATTAATGATTAATG
>Ga0154020_10008394_pt1 | contig 11977 bp, 17 predicted proteins | sample Klosneuvirus_201_FD_109709 | JGI IMG/M metagenome (GOLD analysis project Ga0154020, IMG submission 109709) | Active sludge microbial communities from wastewater, Klosterneuburg, Austria - Klosneuvirus_20160825_MG | ecosystem: Engineered > WWTP > Aerobic digester > Activated sludge | place... | reverse complement strand
TATTAAAACTACACTACAGGCGTCTGAGAATCTTCGGACAATGGGATATTTTTGTTAATTGTTAATCCCTTAAATAGCCAGGAGTGTAGTTTTTTTACCGTATGGACTATCATACATCCGCGTTTCATATATATATAGTTTTTGAGTTTAAATGCCCTATAAGTCAGGGTATTTTTTTATAAATCGTTGATAATCAACATGTTATTAGAATGTTTCACGTGGAACATACATATAAAAATAAAATTTATGTGTGTGAAGATGGGGTACTAGTACTAAGTATGAGTTTTCAGAAATAATTGAAAGTTCTGTAACTCCAAAACCGGATTTTTGGCAAATATATATCTATACGTTAAATAAGTTTGTCTTTTTCTTATTAAAAAGATATGGCTATCGGATACTTATGTTTATATCATAGGTTAGTGCGATGTAATATTATATTACAAGAAATCCGAAGTTAGGGGCATTTATGTTATGGCCTAGCTTGATCTAGAAAGACACTACTAGTTTGGTAGTAAAGAAGAGAAATATGTATATTACTGCATACTATTTCTTTTGTCTTATTTTTATCATTATGACAATTTCAATTAAAAAACAATCCTGAAGGTATCTCTAAATGTAGTAAATAGTAGAGAGAGGATAGGGTCTTGTGGTTAAGCTGTAGACTACGAGAAGAAACAGTATTATAGTAAATAGGAGAGAAGTACGAATAACATACTCAAATGTTATATTAAAAGAGAGGATTAGGCTTGAGAATCTAATTAATATCTTTAGTAGTTTTTATAGGTGCACCTATATTTAACGAGTTTATCTCTTATTTACTGTAATTAAAATTCCAACATCTCTTAGTAGGGAACTACCGAAAGTTTACCGAAAACAGATGTTGGAATTTTTAACTTTTATGTTGATTACTTTTATATTTACTATTATCAATAAAATGATTATTGTAAGAAAAAAGATAAGTATTATAAACTTAAAGGTTAATAGGGGGAATTATGGAGATACAGGCTGAATAGTGTTCATAAATGTATCTTTTGTTCTATGATTAATCTTTATTTTAACATTGAGTACAATTCCAATTTGGAGGTAAAGATGCACAAACCTGAGAAATAGGAAGTAGGTAGTAATACTGAAATATCACCTAGCAGCTAGTGATTTAAAGAACGCCAGTTCTTTGTTGTATTTGATATTATTTTTTGAGTCCTAGAAGCGGGATTTAGAGTAGATATAATGCGAAGTGAAACTACTCTTATTTTTTAACCGTCTTGCCTGTTGTATAGTAACAGGAGCAATTATGTAATCGAAATATGCTTTTCCTTATTGCTTTGGAATGTAAGACTAAAACAGGGTTAGCAACCATTAAACTTAATAAAACATACTGATTAGGTAATGCCTTAATTGTCAGGAGGGTGAAAAGCCCTATTTTATAAGATTATACCTTATAAAATAATATAATATAAATCAGGTTTAACCAGTAATAATAGTAAAAAGACTAAAGAAATGCCATCCATATTTCCTTTTTGTTGTTATATTAGCAGATCTAATCGGGTGCTTGTTAAAGAGATATGCTGGAATATAAAATAATTTGTCTCAATTATTTACTGATTTTTAACTCTTTTGATGTTCCTTAACAGAGAGTATAAATAAATGTTAGAATACAAGTGCTGCATGGTAGCTCAAAGCAAGTTGTTAAATCAACAAACATTCTTTTAGTATTATTTTCTTATATGAGAGAAAGCATAGAAAAATATACATATTTTAAACTTAAAAAACAATTAAAAAAACATGAAACTAGAATTTATTTCAGATTTAAAAAAATTAAAGGATTTTATTCCTTTCGAAGAACCTGTTTCTTTCGATGGCTTTGAAGCTATTGGATATTTTCCTTATGAAAAAGCAGCTATTATAGACTGCGTATCTGCTCCACGTAATGTATTTAAAGAAGTAGAAAATAAACTATCTCGTACTAGATATATGGACAATAAAGTTGTTGTAGTATTTAGAGATTTAGTAAATTTTTGTACAAAAGACTTTGCTATTCAGTTTAAAGATACCTATTGTAAAATGGGTAAAATTAGTCAAATTGTAGGTTATGGTGGTAGAGATTTAAAAGTCAATAAACCGAAAAATACTCATACTACTACTATTCCTTTATATATAAGAGCTCATAAAACATCTCTTGAAAAAGGATTTAATATAGTAGAAATACCTATTGGAACTGAATTGGAGTTTGTTAAATATGGAGATGAGGATAGTACATATTCCTCTGATCCTGTTCATGCTAATTGCTATTCTGGTGCAACTAAAGAGTTTACATTTGATTGTAAGTTCTTATTTACTGATTCTAACAACATTTGGTCATTTTATAAAGTTAAATAAACTATGAGCATAAAAGTACATAACTGTGGAAACAAGGAGTTAATCTTTGTTTCCTCGCCTGGTAAAGTAATAAAGCGGTCCAAATGGATTGGTTTTGTTAAAGATGGTAAAATGACAGGTTATAATCTACCTAAAGGAAGATGGAAATTAATAGGTTCTACTGCTACAATCAGAGGTAATAGTCTCAGACAGCTATTTGATAACCGAGTTAATGACTGCAATAAAACAGAATACTTTAATGGTATTAGCTGGGGTTATAATACTCTAACCTTATATTTCGAAATGGTTAACGCATTAGAATTAAATACTACTTATTATATACTCATAAAAACATAAAAACTATGAAACAAGAAACATTACTGTCTATTAAGAAAGAAATTCGTAAATTCTCTAATTTATATGAGAAACTAATAAAAATGTGGAACGGAGAGTTAGCTCAGGGTGACAATGCCACACATCCAGAAACTATTCAGATAGGTGTTATTTTACACAATATGGCATTTAATGCTAGTGATTGTATGGGATATAACCATGAAGAAGCTGTAGCTAAATTTGAAGAGCTAATGGATGTCTTAAGAGCCATCAATGAGTACCATGGTAAATGTTATATGACACATTACGCTTGGAATGAAGTAAGCTCTATTTATGAAGGTGAAACTATGGAAGAAGATATTAATTATTTAAAATAAAAACAAAAAAAACAATGAAAAGAATTATTTTAAGAGCTGTTTACATGCTCATTTTACCAACTTTATATGTAATAGCATTAATAGGGCTATTAATTCGTAACAACTATTCATTAGATGGTTCTCAGATTATAGTATTAACTATGTTTGGTGGTTTAATAATATATGCATGGTATCTTATTTATGATATGACAAAAAAAAGAAAGCCTAAATTTTTAGGTACAGGTATACATGTACATAATCAAACATTTAATGATATTATTAAAGGCGATACATTCTGGGATGCAGATTTTGGCATGATGATATGGAATGGTAAATCCTGGGAATCAAAAAAGTAAAACATACTAATGCGGCTTTGAGCGGCAAATATTAAATAAATAAAAACTATAACAAACTGTCCTATAACTCAGCACGGTAGAGCATCCTCATCCAAATAAAACAAGAGGAAGGTCGGTGGTTCAAATCCATCTGGGACTACTAATTTAAAAACAAAACAATGAAAAAATTAACACCAAAAGAATTTGCGCTAAGAGAAATAGCTCCTTATTACAAAGATCCTAGCATATGTGCTATTAAAGGAGTATTTTGTCTAAATTTATTACCAGATGGTAGAATGTGTGTAGCTGGTAAGAATTTATTACCGAAGGTACGAGAAAAAAATCCAACATCTAGTATATATAGTATTTTTAGTCTTTATAAAAAAATTCAATCTAGTATATTTATACCAGAATCAGTTGATATCTTAACTGTAGAAGAATGGGGAGCATTACAAGGTATGCATGATTCTATAGCTAGAAGAGAAGATGATTTGCTGGATATTCATATAAAAAAATTAGATTTGTTTACACTTGAAGAATTAAAAGAATATTGTAAAACGCTAAACTAAAAACAATGAAAATAATACCACAAATTGAATTTAAATCTGTATTAGAAGATATTACAGATATAAATAAAAGAAATAAAAGATTTAAATCTCTTTCAGAAGAAGGACAAAGACTTGAAACAGCTTGGGAAGCTCTTAAACTAGTTGTAAATAATATAGCTGATCCTTCAACTCATGCAGAGGAATATAGATATTGGAATAGAGAACTTTTAAATATTGTAATTTATAGCCATACAAGTGAAGAATTACAAAAAAATCTACTAAAAGTAAAAAAATGTACTGTTTGTGCTAGAGGGATTATGACACTTGCTAAAATAAGAATTGGTAATAATGTAGACCCTGTTTTTAATAAAGAGACAGATATAGCTCGTGGTTGTAATGACTCAACAAGAGGAGGTTTTTCTTTTTTTGATTTTAAAAAAATGGAAATAGAATACGAATTTAATGAGTATGGACATCCTTATTGTCATAATACAAAAGAAAAATTAGCTAATATCCTTTGTAATGTTTTAGTTAATGGAAATTTTAACATAGATGATAAAACTGATTATTTAACTTCTAAAAAATAAAATACATGTACACAGCAAAACAAACAGTAGATCAGAGGATCTCGTTCAAACCTATGTCGAGGGAACAATTCGACAAGTTGAAAGCTCACTTTGAGAAGCTTTATCCTGGAGATTATTCTAGAGTACAATACAGTAAGAACAGCTACTACAGATTCTACCAAGAGAGGCTCTCTTATGAATCTTTTCAAGCAGAACATGCTAATTATATGAGTTGTAGCTACACCAAAGCTGCCGAATGCATTAAATCTACTAATGAAATCTCTTTTGAAGAGTTTGACTTTGAAGATGAATTTGTATTACCGGCTAAATGGTGTGTAAAAAGAGATACTAAAGAAAAAAGTTTAATATTATCTGAATGGGCTAATAAAGTAAGTAATACCGATAGACATGAAGGTTATAGTGATAAAAATTTCATACATTCTGAAAATGTATCCTCATATTCGTCTAGTCCTAGATCTGACGGAAAACAAAAGGGCTTTACTGAAATAACATTTGAACAATTTAAAAAATACGTTTTAAATCAAAATAATAGGAATAAAAAAATAATTGGATACAAGTGTCCTACTTCATTGTTTGGAGATCTTATCAAAGAAGGAACTGTTTATAAATCAACAAACAACAATCTTACACATGTCTATGGAGATTATATACCAGATGATAAACAAGCCACAGCTGATAGGTTTAAACTTCCGGCAGAGATAGTAGAAACTTGGGAACCTGTGTATGAGGAACAGTTTAAAGCTGGAGACTGGGTAACATATTTACCTGATACAGGCGGAGAAGGTACCCATCAGATTACAGAATGGGTATCAGCTCTTTATTGTCAACTTTCTAATGGTAAAGCACCTTTTAAAGTTACTCTTCGCAAAGCCACTCCTGAAGAGATAGCCGTAGCTCAAACTAAGACAGTAAGAATGGGTGGAGTAAATGGATTTGATGTTAAAATTATAGGTAAAGAGATATTTCAAGGAAATAGTCCTATTACTCTTTATGTAGAGGATATATATGAAACTTATAATAGTTTATTAATTCCTAAAGAAAGTAGTAAAGGTACAAGTTATGATTTTCATCCAAAAGATTTAATTATTGGAAAAACTGGTTGTCAAAATAAAGAAACTAAGTTAACCGAATGGTTAGCTCTTTATGAAATGATTAAAAAATAAAAGAAATCGCTTGACTTGAAGATAAACAATAGTATGCCACGAATAAAATCTCACTGAAAATCGTGCATCAGAGATTATACTATAAACTGTACTAGCAGTTGTGTTTATTGTAAAGGTATTTGTATAGATGGAGGACATCCTGAACAGTAACTTAGAGGCTTACTACAAATATTCCACTAGATATGGACAAGTGATTTTTTAAAATGCAGAGGTTTCAGTGTGCAAACTGTAAATTCAACATAAGTCTAATGAGGATTCTCTAAGAATGCGTAAGTTCGAATCTTACCCTCTGCTCTAATAAAATATTGTGGTAATCCACATAGAAATACAAGTACCTAAAGGTTTAAAGAGGGAACTTATGTTGTTATTCATTTTCTAAAAGATAGCCTTGCTAAGTACAAAATAGGTGTAGGGGATATAGAATTAATACTAAAAGCGAATTGTACTTGCTTGTATGATAACAAAGTAATTAAGGTTGAACACGCTTGTATTTTTTAAAATATTGTAGTGTATTCTACAAAAACCATACAGGATAATACATAAACTGTATGTAGTTGATAATAGTTAGTCCAAGCTTTAACATTAGTGTGAAATAACAGAAAGGGGTAATAAACTGCCTGTAATAGGGAGAAATCTCAATGAGCTTACGCTTTCTGGTTAACTAATTATCAACAAGGTTATCACAGTGTAGGTGGATTGTAGGAAACTATAAATCCCTTACATTTGTGTAACTTTCTTAAATTTTGTTTGGTACTACCGTTATTTATTTGTATTTTTGTACAAAATAAATAATTTATGTGGAAACAAATACAAAATTTTGATTATGAAATTAGCAAAGAAGGTATCGTAAGAAGAATTTCTTCTAAAAGAATTAAAAAACCTTATTTAAGAAAAGATGGTTATATAGGAATACAATTATATAAATCTAAAACTGAAGTACTAAACTTTCAGCTTCACAGATTGATAGCTATTGCTTTCATACCTAATCCTTTAAATTTACCTTTTATTAACCATAAAGACTCTAACAGACAAAACAACGATATTCCTAATTTAGAATGGGTAACAAAACAAGAAAATGTTATTCATGGGTATAAAAGCGGATTTGCTTCTAACAGAGGTATAAAAAATGGTTTTTCAAAGCTTACAGAAGAACAAGTGTTAGAAATTAGAAAAAAGAAAACAGAAGGTTTTACACATCAACAATTAGCAAATATATACAATGTTTCTTATGGATGTATAACTGGAATTATTCAAAGAACTAATTGGAAACATATTTAAAATAAACTAAACCCTGACAGAAACTTGTGTGAAAATACAAGAATAGATGTAGCTGTATAGAGATATGCTATTATAAAACTATTGGGAGTTCTCGGCAAGTAGTTAAAACCTAGGAGTAATTATACCTAAAATAAACCCAGCTAGAGTGTAGGTTGAAAGGAAAATAATTAACTACGTGACCCTACTCTTATACACTATGAGGCTTATGAATAATAAGTACAGCAGAGATAAGAAAGAGGGTGCTAAATAAAGTATAAGAAATGAAAGGGCTAGATTTTAAAAGGAAGCCTAACAGGTCATTAGTAATAAACAGACTATGGGTAATTTCTTATACTTATTTTTTTACAATTTAAAAACAAAACAATATGGAATATATATTATTAGACAATTTCAATGGAAACATTAATGTTGTATCAAATGAAGATGGTTCAGGAGAACTTATGATTATTGATAATCTTAAAGAAGCTGAAGAAAAGCTTACAGATTATTGTCAAGATGGTCAAATTATACCATTAAGTATAGATATGATTTATTTAATTAAAGAATTAGTAAATGCTGTCGATGATAAAACTAAAATAGTTCACATTGGTGATTTAGTTGCTAACGTACTTGATGAAGATTTACAATTTCCTTAATAAAAAAATTAATTTATGAAAAAATTAGAAGTATTACACAAGTTTGCTCAACAATATGGTTATGAAGTACAAGTAAGTAAGAAGGGTAATAGTTATATTATATTAGAATCTCTTCAAGGTAATATCGAAAGATATTATACTGCTTTTAGTGTAACAAAAAATACGTTACATAAAATAGGTACTAAAATCAAATATAATAGAACTCTTCAAACTATACTTATTTTAGGACAAAGAGGATTTTTATATAAAGATAGTGGTAATTATCAATTACTAACATATAAGATAGTTGCTAATAATAATATAAGATTTCCTATTCTAAAGGATTTATTTTTCTTTAATAGAAAATGTGAGTTCTTAAGACATGACAAGAAGTCAATGTTTTTACCTATCAAATTTTTACAGTCATTTACTTCTTGGAAAGAAGTAAAGAACTATTTAGGGTTTACTTTTATTAATACAGAACAGTTTCAAAAATTAGACTTAGCTTTAGTATTAGAATACAATCAATACAATAAGCAGGATGTTTATAAGTTAGTTACTCTTCTAACAGGCAATTATGAATTAAAAGGTAGATTTGAGGATTGTAAAAATATGTTGTTTAATAGCAATACACCTCTTACTAAATTGCCTACTTCCATAGGAGCTATTGATAGATTACATGATCAATTGGTTTATGAGGCTAATTTAGCAGATATTGAATCTAAAAACGATCTCATTATACCTACTAAATCATTTAATAAAGATGTATTGGCAGAATTCAATCCCATATATTTAGAATCGGAAAAAGATTTATTTATACATGGTATTGAACAGCATCATTGCGTAGGTAGTAGATATTCATTTTTAGGAGAAAGAGTCTATTTTTATATAGAGCAAGACAATAAAAAATACACATTTGAATTAGCTGGTCCTAATTTTGAAATTCACGAATGTAAAGCTAAATATAATCACTTAGTACCGCAACCAATATTTGAAGAAGTTAGTAACAAAATCAAAGACGAAAAGAAAAGAATTTCTATTAACAATTATCAACTAACAGTATAAATCAAATAATATTATGAAAAATTTACATTTAATACCAACAGACAAACCAAGTAGGTTTATTTATAGTACAAAATATAATAAATTTATGTTTTGTTATGAAGCACCTTTCTTTTTAGATGATGTTCAAGCTCAGCATAAAAATATTTACATCACTAATGATGAAGAAATTAAAGAAGGTGAAATTGGTTATATTATTGATAAACAAAATAATATAAGAAAAGTTGAAAGAGTACAGACTAAAAATATTGGTACGCCTTCATATTATTGTAATTCTCATAGTTGTGATAGTTCTGTAAGTAATGTTTGTTATTCTATACCTATAGAAGATTGTAAAAAAATCATTTTAACAACAGATGAAGACTTAATCAAAGACTGTGTACAAGCTATTGATGATGAGTTTTTAGAATGGTTTGTTAAGAATCCAAGTTGTGAGAAGGTTGAAGTTGAAGAAGAAGACTACTCTCAAAGATGTAAAGAATGTGGAGAAACTGTAAAGAGAGGTTACAATTGTAGTAAAGGATGTTTTATGAAGTCAGGTAATTTCATACCTACAGATAAAAATATTAAATACAAAATAATCATTCCAAAAGAAGAACCTAAACAAGAAATAATTGAAGATAAAATATATCAAGCTATAGGATTATCAGCAAATAAACAAGGTATAATAAATCAAGCATTAGCTACAAGTAAAGTTATGGACATATTAAAAAAGGAAATAATAGTTAAACAAGAAACACTTGAAGAAGCTGCTGAAAGATATGAAGAAACTGATTTTAATACAACACCTACAGAAGAAACTTCTCAAATGATGATTCAAAGAGCATTTATTAATGGTGTTAAATGGCAACAAGAAAGAAGTTATAGTGAGGCAATTGAATTTATAGAATGGATAAATGACCCTATAAATCCTTTTATTAAGCATAATAATAAATGGATTCAAGCGTGTGGAAATTCTACATCTTGGACAACAAAAGAATTATTTGAACAATTTAAAAAGAAATAACATTATGAATAAAGAAGTAAATTTTAATTTAGCTAAATTGCTAAAAGAAAAAGGATATGCAAATTATTCTTCATCTCTTTATTTAGAATCAGGAAAATTTAGAGAAAATATTGGCAATTATAATGGAGTTGATGACATACATTATATATCTTATTCAGCACCAACTATAGCAGATGTTATTATGTGGTTATATGAAACTCATAATATTTGGATTGAAGTTAGTAGAGAATATGATAAAGACAAATACTTATATCAATATTTTATAGATAAAAATTCACAAGAATTTGGATTTAAAACACCAATAAAAGCTTATGAAGTAGCAATTGAATACACATTAAACAATTTAATATAGTGAATGGAGTAAAAGTAACAATTATAAAAGGAGATTTTCCTACACCATTTGGATTAGAATACGAAGCAAAGGGAGCTTATGTTCAAAATAAACACATAATTGTAGTTGGTAATTTAAAAGATAATTCAACTATCAGAATAAAATACCCTAAAGAAAATATAAAATTAAAATTCTTTTAAAAATTATGAATGAAGAAATGTATATTGATGACTATATTTGGTCAAATTTAAACTAAAAATTTATGAAAAAAGCATTAAAATGTAGAAGAAGATTGTATCGTGATATATTAAAAAGGCAATCACCTCGTTATATAAACTATATATATGTTACAAGCAGTATGCTTAGAGAGTTAACAGACTATTTCAAGAATACATCTGATGAAGAGATACGTAAAACCTGGGATGAACTTGCTTATTTAGATAATGTAGGACCAACAGTCGAAGAATATTTAAAACAAAACTAAAAACTATAAACAAAACAATAAAAATAATAGGAGGACTAGTATGAAAAAACTAACAATATTGCTATTATTAGTAGCATTTCAATCAATCGCCCAAGTAAAAATAGACAAGAATGGAAACTTCTATTCTCAGTCAGCTAAAAAGACATCTTTTACATTAACTACTAAACTATACACAGACAGTAAAGGAGTTATTTATAGTGTCTATACTAATGGAGAAGGAGATTACTATATAGTAAAAACTTCAAAAAAGACTGGTAAACAATATCGTCATAAACTAAATTTTAAAAAATGAACTTATTAAATACTTATCGCATTATCTTAGCAGCAAGTAATATTTTTCAACAAAAAGAAGATAATTGTCCAATTAAACTAATCAAAGCTGAGTTTACTGATGAATATATTAAAAAATGGAATATCGATACACGTTTAAATTATTGTCATTTATATAAAGATGGTGTTAAAATGAGTGATACTTTATATAGACAAGGAGGTTTTGAAGCTAATTTGAACGATAAGTATTTTCAATTAATAAAATACAAAGAAGCTTATTACGATAAGTCAATTACTAGTATAACTAAAAGCGATCCTAAACATTTAGGAGGTACTTGGTGCATTTTAAATCAAGACTGTAAAGAAATAGTAGAATCGCCTGATTCTTTTAAACACCTTTCCATTTTAGGTGACATAGTTTATAGTATAGACAAAAAATACTATGATATAGAAACTCATGAGTATTTAGGATCTCCTTCATCTATTTTAAAATCAAAAGATTTCTTATTTTTTGATAATACGTATGAAAAAGATGAATCTTTAAAAGGAATACTCAAAATTAGCAAAAAAGATTGTACATTTGAACTCTTTAAAATAAAATAAAAAACAATGGTATACACTCCAATTACAGACGACAAGAAAAACGACTGGATCGTTTGGTTAGAAACACAAAAAGACATCCTAAACGGTAAACCAGAAGATAAATATACATCTTCTATTCACGAAACCGATACCGGTGATGTAGCAGCAGCAAAAGATTTAGTAGGTAATCTACTAGCATTATTAACAAATAAACCCGTAGAAATAGCATGAGAAATTTAATTTTAGTAGTAATTTTATTTATTACAGCGTGTCAACAAAGCAATAGAAACGAAACAGATGTTCGTTGGTCAGAAAATGGTAAAGATAGTGTAGTATATATCCAGCATAGAAACGAAGATGGATCTAATACTAATTTCTTTATGAATTATCTTCTTTACCGATCATTATTTGATAATGGCGGATATGGTAGAGTGAATGGTTATTATCAAACTCATCCACAAGAGTTTAGTCAGGCATCACAAAGTTTGTATAATAATTACAAACCAGCAATAAAAAGCTATTCATCTTCCCCTTCGAGAAGTTATAGTACTCCATCAAGTAGTTCATCTTCTAGAAGTTCTAGATCACACAGTTCTAGTTCACCATCTAGGTCTTACAGTAGCTCATCTAGATCTAGTTCTTCATCAAGAAGCTCTAGTAGTCCATCTCGTTC
>Ga0154020_10008393_pt1 | contig 11977 bp, 4 predicted proteins | sample Klosneuvirus_201_FD_109709 | JGI IMG/M metagenome (GOLD analysis project Ga0154020, IMG submission 109709) | Active sludge microbial communities from wastewater, Klosterneuburg, Austria - Klosneuvirus_20160825_MG | ecosystem: Engineered > WWTP > Aerobic digester > Activated sludge | place... | reverse complement strand
CGGAAGCTTGGAGGGAGCGGGAGGCATTGGCGGATTGCTGGGACGCTCGCACGGCTACGCGAGCACGAACGGGAACTGGTACACGCACAACGCGTATCATGCGGACGGGAACGGGAACATCACTTACTTGGTGAACAGCAGCCAGTCTGTGGCGGCGAGTTACCGGTATGATCCGTTCGGGAACACGACAACGAGCAGCGGTACCCTTGCCGCCGCCAATGTGTATCGTTTTTCGAGCAAGGAAATCCACGTCAAGAGCGGGCTGTACTATTACACGTACCGATTCTATGATCCTAATGCGCAAAGGTGGCTAAACAGAGATCCGATTGGGGAAAAAGGAGGAGTCAATCTATATGGTTTCGTAATAAATAATCCCATAAATAAAAATGACCATCTAGGATTAGCTGTTTGTCCTTCCAGTAAAGCTCCACCATTATCTGACGACAGTCCAGCATGCGATGCTTATGGAGATGGTGTTTATAAAGGTGCCAGTCTGAAGTGTTTTTGCAAGTGCGCTGGTAACAGTAAATGGTCAAAAAAGGTTCGTGGCTGTCTGGCGTGTGAGTTCAAATTGGGTACACCAACTGCAGAAGCGCATAAAGTGTGTTACGCCGATGCAGGCGGAACATATGCGGGACCAGTGGCAAAATTGGCCGAGTGCTTGTTTCGGTGTCAAGTTGGAGTAGGCGAAAACCCGTTGCCAATAACACCTTGGTGATCGGCTCGTTTTCAAAACAACAAACATTGCACTCTTTTATGTTATGAGTCGAATTCATCGCATAATCTTTGAGATATTGGCTCCGGTTCCCCTTGGCGCGATTGTTCTATTGATTTCGAGCCGCACCCACGAAAGCCTTTCTGAAATCCTGAAAGCCTTTCCAGTATTCCTAATCGTTGCTTATACAATTGGGATCGTTCCGTCAGTGTTTTATGCGTTAACAATGGAGATTTTTTTTCGTAGTAAGCTCCACCAGAGATTTGGCTTTCCTTTGGCAATTTTCGTTTCAGCTTTGTCAGGATTGATGTCGGGTCTTTGCATTCATATGATAAGTGCCGACTACACGCAAGCTTCGGGATTTGATATCTTGCGTCTTGCTGCCATTGGTTCGTTAGTCGGTTTAATAATTGGATTTTACATTGCCTTGCGTTCTACCCGCCGTCTTAGAAAGCCGGAAAGAGAACATGAAGAGGGCGTTCAATAGTATGTCGTGGTGCGATCAGAAAGTGAACTGTACATGAACGGGTCGGTTCTTGGTATTGACAACTCGTAATGGCTCGCGGGCTTGTGGTATGTTTATGACGAGGCGTGGCGGAAGACGTTTGAGACTAATGCGGACAACGAGGTGCTGCGTTACACGAACCCCGTGAGACATAGGTGGGGCGTTGGGCTTGAGTAAGACGCTCGTTGTGCAAATGTCACAGGGAGCCAAGTTAGAAAATGATTTATCTCACGGGGCGGGCGGGGGATTTGCTGGCGTTGGTGGATGGAAAGAACCGGAGGACCAGGTGGAATTCCCCCCAATCGCACCCGCGGAGTTGAAATTTGAACTTGGCGGGCTCCACACATTGTGGAGCTTGGACAAACCTGATTGTCTTGGAGAAGAAATCGTTTTCAACCAACTTTCCCCACGTGAAGTCGCAGCACCAGCAAAACCAGACGCCCTCCAACTAACGCGCCAAAAAAAGCCACGTCGGCACAAATAAGTACTAGCCGACCAGCTTTCGCAAAACCTGTGATTACCCGGCGACCATGCTCCTTGCCTTCGCCAAGGCTTCATCCAACTTGCCCGCGTCCTTGCCGCCGCCACGGGCGTTGTCGGGTTTGCCGCCGCCTTTGCCACCGACAATGGGTGCGATGGCCTGGATGATTTTTCCCGCCTGAACTTTCGCCGTAAAGTCGGACGAAACCGAGGCGACCAATGCGACTGATCCATTCGCCGCGCCGGCAAGGACGATCACGCCTTTGAACCGGGACTTCAACGAATCCACGATGCTTTGGAGCGTATCGCGGTCCGCCTCGCCGAGATTGGCGATGATGGCTGGCATTCCGTTCAGCATTTCGGCCCGCGCCAGCAATTCCTTCGCGCTGCCGGCGGCCTCGCGCTGCTGTGCGGACTTGAGCTGTCTCTCAAGCTCCTTTTGCTGCGCGAGCATTGCTTCGACTTTTTTCTCCAGTTCGGCAATGGGCGAATTAAGTTTGCCAGCGGTGTTGCGGATGAGTTGCCATTGCTGGTTCGCAAGCTCGTACGCGGTGAGACCGGCCACGGCTTCAATGCGACGCACCCCCGCTGCCACCGCCGCTTCACTGACAATGCGGAACAAACCAATCTCGCCGGTGGCGCGTGTGTGTGTGCCGCCGCAGAGTTCCATCGAGTAACCGTTCACCTCCCCTGCCCTGCCGCCGATTTGGACAACGCGGACGGTATCGCCGTATTTGTCGCCAAAGAACTGCATCACATCCTTGCGCTTCTTCACGTCGGCATACGCGACTTCCGTCCACGAGACGCCGGAGTTTTCAACGATGCGTTCGTTGACGAGTTTCTCGATGTCGGCAATCTGTCCTGGAGTGAGCGGCGCGCTGTTAAAGTCAAAGGTCAGCTTTTCCGGGCCGACGAATGAACCCTTCTGCGACGCCTCCCTGCTTGCCACTTCGTGCAGCGCCCAGTGGAGCAAATGCGTGACGGTGTGATGTCGCTGGATGGCCTGTCGGCGAGGTGCATCCACCCGCAGGACGACTGCCTCGCCAGCCACGGGAAGATTGCCGCCATCGACCAGGTGCAACCAGGTGTTGCCGGACTTCTGCGTGTTGGTGATCCTCAGCCGGCGGGTCGAGGCGGTCGAATCCGGGTCGGCTTTTTCCGGATACAGGTGCATCTCGCCGGTGTCGCCGACCTGGCCGCCCATCTCGGCGTAACAGGCGGAGGTGTCGAGAATCACCGCCATCTTGTCCTTGACGCTGAGAACCTCCACGACTTTTGCGTCGGTCTCCAATGTGTCGAAGCCGACGAACTTCGTGGGCGTGGTGGTTTCAACTTTTGAAACTGAAATAATTTCCTTCTTCTGTGCGGCGCGGGCGCGGGTGCGTTGCTCCTCCATGAGCGCGTTGAAACCTGCAACGTCCACGGTGTAGCTGTTCTCGCGCGCCATCAATTCAGTCAGGTCGAGCGGGAATCCGTAGGTGTCATAAAGTTTGAAGGCAAGATCCGCGTCGATGATCCGGGTTTTCTTCGCCTCGTTGGCCGCCACATCGGCCGGCATCCCCACCGCACCACCAATAAACATGGGAATCAGCTCCCGTTCGATCTCCGCCATTCCCTCCCGGAAATATTCAATGCCCCGGTCCAGCGTCTTGTTAAACGACTCCTCCTCGGCCTGGACGACTTCCTGCACGTGCTTCTTCCGGGCGCGGATTTCCGGGAAGACATCTCCCATCGTGTCAGCAAGCACGTCCACGAGTTTGTAGAAAAACGGCTCCTGAAATCCCAAGGCGCGACCGTATCGAACGGCGCGGCGCAGGATGCGGCGCAGCACGTAGTTGCGGTCGTTGTTGCCGGGCTGGATGCCGTCGGCAATCGCGAATGACAATGTGCGGATGTGATCGCCGATGACGCGGAACGCCACGTCAATCTTCTCCTGCCCGGTGTCACCGGTGCTACCGGGTTTCGGGAGCGTGGAGCCGTATTTCCTGCCGCTCAACTTTTCAATGGCATCAAAGATCGGGCGGAAGATGTCGGTCTCGTAGTTGGAGATGTTGGCGCGTTTGAAATCGGTCAGCTCGCGCGTGCCCTGAAGGATGCTGGTAACGCGCTCGAATCCCATGCCGGTGTCCACGTGCTTGGCGGGCAACGGCGCAAACGTGCCATCCGGATTTGCGTTGAACTGGATGAAAACGTTGTTCCAGATTTCGATGCAGCGGGCGTCGCCTTTGTTGACCAGCGCGCCATGCGTATTGCCGTCGGGCGTGAGGTCCACGTGGATTTCGGTGCAGGGACCGCACGGGCCGGTCTCGCCCATCATCCAGAAATTGTCCTTCTTGTTGCCGGGAACGATGTGAATTTTGGGATCGCATCCTGCGGAGGTGAATTTCTTGGCCCAATACATCGCGGCTTCCTGATCGGCGATTTCAAACGGCGACGCATTCGCGTTCGGCGGAATGTAGGTCGGCGAAGTCATCGCGAGAACGAGAACCTGTTCGAGTTCGGTCTGCCACCTGGATTCCCAGCCGGGTTCGCCGAGGTACGGACAGAAGACAGTGGCGTAAAGACGTTGCGGGGGAAAATGCCAGACCTTGACGACCAGTTCCCAGGCCCACTCGATGGCTTCCTGCTTGAAATAATCTCCGAAGCTCCAGTTGCCGAGCATCTCGAAGAACGTGTGGTGGTAGGTGTCGAGGCCCACGTCGTCCAGGTCATTGTGCTTGCCTCCGGCCCGGATGCACTTCTGGGTGTCGGCAGCTCGACCAGGCGTGTAGGGGCATTTGGTCTGCCCAAGGAAGATGGGCACGAACTGGTTCATGCCCGCGTTCGTGAACAGGAGGTTCGGCGAATCCGGCATCAGCGAGGACGACGGGACAATGGTGTGCTGCTTCGACTTGAAGAAGTCGAGAAACGACTGGCGGATTTGGGTCGAGGTCATTGGGTCAAATAAAAAATGTAAATCGCAAATACTGGATTGCCGCGAAGAAACGCAGAGGGCACGAAGGATTCCCCCGCGACAAGACTGGGAGGTTAGCTCAATCTGGCGGCGCGAGGCGAGATGGAAGTTTTCATTCATGCAAACCCGCGCGATCCCCGATTCCGGGTTTGGACGGTCGGCCATTCGGCCTTGTTTCTGCACGCCCATGCGGGCAGTCTTCGGATCGATTTCATTCCCATGCCCAACAACTCGACTGAACATCGCAAGCTGGCGGCCATCATGTTCACGGACATGGTGGGATACAGCGCATTATCGCAACGGAACGAGGCGCTCGCTCTTGAACTGCTCCAGGAACACCGGCAGTTGCTGCGTTCCGTTTTTCCCAAACATCAGGGCAACGAAATCAAATCCACGGGTGACGGCTTCCTGGTGGAATTTGCAAGCGCACTGGCCGCGGTGCAATGCGCGGTGGGGATTCAGAAAACGATGCGCGCACGCAATGCCAGCAGGTCGTCGGAGCGGCGTGTGCTCATCCGCATCGGCATCCACCTGGGGGACGTTGTCCGGCGGGAAAACGATGTGTTCGGCGATGGCGTGAACATCGCCGCGCGCATCGAACCGTTGGCTGAACCCGGTGGTATTTGCGTCTCCCGCGCGGTGTATGAGCAGATTGAAAACAAGGTCGAGCATGCGCTGGTGCAAATGAGCAAGCCGGCGTTGAAGAACATCCAGGCCACGGTGGAGGTTTACAGGTTGTTGATTGATGAGGGACGCCCGTTACAGTCCCATTCGCAAGGATTCAGGTCCCGGACCTATTCGCGAGTTGCTATTGCGTTCATCGTAATCGGATTGGCTGTCGTCGGGTCCGTTCTTTACCTGAAAAGCCGACCAAAGAAGTTTGAATCCCCATCCAGCGGTGCAGACCAGTTATCGACCACGAAGGGCATCTCGTCCCTGGCAACCAACGCAGCAGCCCTGAAGGCCGAGCTGCGCGTTTTGCACTTCTTTGGCCCGGGAAACAGGGAGGGCGTGAACGGGTGGGGCTTGGTGACGCTGGCAAGCGATGGTTTTCTCTACGGCTGCACGCTCAAATTAGGGACGGGCGACGCCGGTTCCGTATATCGCGTTCGCACCAACGGCACCGATTTTGCCACGATTCACTTCTTTGATCGAACGAACAACGGGGCGGAATCCACCGCCGGCGTGATCGAAGGCCGGGACGGCGCGCTGTATGGCACCACCTTTCGAGGAGGAAAGGAGGACTCGGGCACGGTGTTCCGGGTCATGAAAGACGGGAGCGACTTTCGCGTACTCCACCAATTCGCGAGCACGAACGACTGCCGCAATCCGCAATCCGAATTGTTCGAGGCGAAAGACGGCTGGCTTTATGGCACGGCCACCGGCGGCGGCAGACACTCCCGGGGAGGCATTTTCAGAATCGCAAAGGACGGGACGGGTTATGCGATTGTCACCGGTTTCCACACAGGCCAGCCGGACGATCCCCGGCGACCAGTGGGCGGTCTGATCCAGCTGGCGGATGGTGCGTTTTACGGCACGACAAAATTGGGCGGATTGAAGAATAACGGGACTGTATTCCGTTTAGAACAGGCCGGCAAACTCACCGTCCTAAAGAGTCTTGGGGTTGCCGTGGGCGGCGCCATGCAACCGGAAGGCACGTTGTTGCACGCCAGCGATGGATTGCTCTACGGGACCTGCTTGCTTGGAGGAACCACCGGCGGGGGCGCGGTCTTTCGTCTGGGACCGGATGGAAGCCGGTTCGAAATTATCCATCACTGTGGTGCGACCGTGGATGGAGCCCGCCAGCCGAGCGCGGGCTTGACGGAGGCGTCGGATGGTTCGCTCTTGGGCACGTCGTTTGCGGGCGGCGCGGCGGATCTTGGCACCATATTCAGGATGGGCAGGGACGGACGCGATTACCAGACACTGCACAGTTTTGCCGGCGGGCCGGAGGATGGCGTCCGGTCGCGCGGGGCGCTCACGATCGGCGGTCGGGGAATTTTCTACGGCGCGACTCTCAATGGCGGCAGTTTCGGATTCGGAACAGTTTTTCGACTGACCGTCCCAAACCTGGCGATTCCGCCGAAGTGACACGCCCAAGTCTGGCCCGGACAAAATCCTTCACTAATCCTTCATCGCTTCCCCAATCGACAAAGATCTGGAAGCAATTCCTGATGACGAACATTTTCCGAACCTCACCCCGAAGTCTCCAATGACACGAGGACTCCAGGGTAAAACAAACCAATGGTTAGATTTAGCCGGACAAACGCAGAGGTAAGACCGCGAAAGAACACCAATGCACACGAATGGCGGTGAAAATACGAAGTTCCCTGCACGGATACCGTGCGTACGGTCCGGTGCTTGAAATTCAATGGAACGGTGACCGCCAAACCTCCCGCGCTATTGGTGTTCATTCGTGTCCAATCGTGGTTCTAAGGAATTCTGCCGGTTTAGACCCTGAGAGATCCACGGAACGCCCTGGCGCCATAGTAGGACTGCGCACCGTTGTGCCCCACGAAGACGCGACCGTAGCGGCGATCACCGTAGAGCGCGCCGCCGAGCTGTCTGATCTCATCCGGTGTTTTCACCCAGCTCGACGTCTTCGTATCGAACTCTCCCACCTTTTGCAGTTCGAAATATTGTTCCTCCGTCAAAAGCTCAATGCCCATGGCCGCTGCCATGTCCATGGCGCTGGTTTTTGGTCTATGCTCTTTCCGCGATTCCAGCCCTTCACGGTCGTAGCAAACACTGGTGCGGCCCTTTGGACTTTCCGCGGAACAATCAAAGAAAATGTAGCCGCCCGTCTTCTTATCCTGACCAACCACATCCGGCTCCCCGCCGGTTTCTTCCATTTCATGAAGCGACCACAGCTTTTCGGCACTGGCTTCCAGCCTTGCTTTTACCTTGGCCCATTCAAGACCTTTATGGCGGTTCATGTTTTTCTCGAAACGGGCCTTCAATAATCTGATCAGTTTTTCACGTTGCTCTGGTGACAATTCCTTCTTCGCCTGAACGCCTTTCATACTGGTTTCCTGTTATTGCCGTGTCGTGCGCCGTGTCGCGTTGGTTAGGTTTCTTCGAAACAAGTCGTCGCAGGCCTCAACCTTCCGCATCCGAATTCCCGATAGAACAATTTTGCAACCCATGTGGCCGGGTTCGCTTTTTTGGGTGCGCGTGGCCTGTTAATCTCGGGACTGGGTTGAGTTTATGTTTTCGTCTGTTCTTTGTCCATCCTTGGCACGGTCGCTGGCCATCGACCTGAGGCGCTGGCGTCAACGGATTCGCCGGACCGGAAAACTTTCATGGGACTCACCGCTCGCGATGCGGGGTTCAATCAAGGATCGGAGCGAAAAGCAAAAGGCAGAAGGGACGATTTCAAAAACTTTCCCGGGCCTGCCCCGTGAGACCGCAGGTCTTTTACGGGGCGGGTTCAACCACGGATGGAAAGGAAGCTCCGCTCCGCTCCGGTCATTTCAATCCTTTGGCGATTAGCGTTATTGTGTACTCACAACAATCCGTCCTGTCCAGCCGTCGATTTGAAGTCCTCGGCTCACCGCTGCACGACTGCTAGAGCCCAGAAAGCCGTCGCAAACATAGTAGAACTGAGAATCTGCGTAAATGTGGTAAACGACCTTTTGCGGTAACCGTCGGCTCGCTCGTCCAATCGCCTCCGCCTGTGCCGGTGTGACAGAAAAACCGGATGGTATGGGAAGGGACGTGAGAGCAGTGCTGGCGTCGCCCTTCCAGACCGGGCGAGGTCTGGACGCGCATCCAGTAACGAAGAGACACGCAATGGCGAATGGAAGGAAACGCTGCATGATGCCTAGTGAGTTTGGCTTTCGCGGAGAGCGAGAGCGGTGCTTGCTCTCCAGAGTAAGCGTAGGTTGCGAACCGGAGTACGGAACGCCGAGCCACATCCAACCTTCGCAGTTCTGCCCACCCTCCGCAGTGTTGCGAAGGAGGACGGGCTTCGAAGGACGGGAGTTGTGGGACTCGCGCCCCAGGCTGCCGTGAATGACTGAAGATCAATCATCTTGAAGCCCTATCTACTCCGCTGTCCATCCGTTGTCCAGCGGCAAACCCCCGGCACTGTTTCCTTTGCTCCAAGCTGCGGAGCAGCATCAGAGAATAGTCCACGACGTGAGACGCGGGCTGGTGGACAGCCGGCACAGGCCCCAGCGAGGCAATTGATTTCCCACCAGAACATTGACGTCTGCTGTCGCCCCTCCGGGGCTTGTGATTTGTGACCGAGGTCCCACGGCTCACGCCATGAGCTACGATCCACCGCACCTCCGGCGCTTACGGTCGGAAGAAAGCGTGGGTGGTATTGCCCATTTCAAGAGGATAAAACCAGCGGGTGACGCGTCACTCGAATTGGCCGGGCGCTTCTGAACCTATTCGTCAGGCTATGGAACGCCAGTATTCGCATCCGTCGTTCACGTTGTAATACTCACGGCGGTTCGCTAGTTTTAGCCGGGCGTATGAAGGGCAGCTCAAATAAATTCGTCACCGTTCTTCCACTGCTCGTCGCAGTTCTGGCCCTGGTCGCGCTCGGGGTGTGGTGGAATGCGCGTACTGGCGAAGGGTTGAAACTCCGCATCCCCGGAACCGATGCCGCGCCCGGCAGCGAAACGGGCGGCGCCAATCCCGTACTCGCGGGCAAAGTCGTTCCCGGTTTCGCGCAACCTGCCGATCTCCCCGGGGACTGGCCGCAATTCCGCGGGCCGAATCGCGATGGCATCGCCATTGTTGCAGCCAGGCTTTCCCGCGATTGGAAATCTTCCCCGCCGCGCGAACTCTGGTCGCAGGAAGTCGGCGAAGGCTACGCGGGAGTCGCGGTTCACCGCGGGCGGGTTTTTCTCCTGGACTACGACCGCGACACGAAGCAAAGCGCGTTGCGCTGCCTCTCCCTGGCCGACGGCAGGGAAATCTGGCGCTACACCTACGCGCTGACCATCAAGCGCAACCACGGCATGACGCGTACCGTGCCCGTCGTGACGGACAAGTTCGTCGTCGCGCTCGATTCCAAATGCAACGTGCTCTGCCTGGATGCCACGAGGGGTGAACTCAAGTGGACACTCAGCCTCGTGCGCGAATTCGGGGCCACCGTTCCCGAATGGTACGCCGGCCAATGCCCGCTCGTGGATGGCGACAAGGTCATTCTCGCCCCCGGCGGCAAGGACGCGCTGCTGCTTGCCGTGGACCTCGCCACCGGCAAACCGCTGTGGCAAACACCCAATCCCCGCGTCTGGAAAATGACCCACTCCTCTATCATGCCGTTGGACTTCGCGGGCCAACGGTTTTACCTCTACTGCGCCAGCGGCGGCGTGGTGGGCGTGGATGCAAAAGATGGCGCGGTGCGGTTCGAAACGAGTGATTGGAAAATCAGCATCGCCACCGTGCCGTCGCCGGTACCGCTCGCCGAAGGAAAAATCTTTCTCACCGGTGGCTACAACGCCGGAAGTCTGCTGCTGCAACTCTCGCAGGCGAATGGGCTGACGACACCAAAGCCGGTTTTCAAATTGCCCGCCGCCGTTTTCGGCGCGACGCAGCACACGCCCATCCTCAAGGACGACCATCTCTATGGAGTCCGCGCTGATGGCCGTTTTGTTTGTCTGGGCCTGGACGGAAAGGTGCTTTGGGCCAGCGGACCCGGCGAGAACTTCGGTCTCGGGTCGTTTCTTCTGGCTGGCGACCTGATCTTCGCGCTCAACGATTCGGGCAAACTCAGCCTCATCGAAGCCTCACCGGCGCGGTTCAATCTGCTCACCCAGACCCAGGTTCTGAACGGCCGCGAATCATGGTCGCCGATGGCCCTGGCTGGCAACCGACTGCTGGCGCGCGACCTCACCCGCTTGATCTGCCTGGAGGTCGGCACCCCGTAGCGCTCCCGCTCTGACTTCCACTACGGTATTGACGAAAGTCAAATCCCGCCGGCCAAAAAAAGCCCAACCTTTGCCAAAACCCAACCAGCCACCAGCCCAAGACTGGGGGAAGGTAAAGAGAAGTCCGGGGTAACCCTGTCTGCACTGACGGCTGCTCTGATTGATTCGGAGCAAAGTCGCCCGACACCGATTATGAAGACGGAGCAAATCAAAGGGCTGGCTCGACGTCGCGATTTCCTGCGCAACGCGGCACGGTACAGTTTTCTGGCCGGACTCGCCGCCGTATCGGCGCTGCTGGTCGGCCGACGGGCCGCGCGCCTTCCCGGCCAGACATGCATCAACGAGAGCATCTGCCGTGGCTGCACGGTCGTTGGGGATTGCGGGCTGCCCCAGGCGCTATCCTTCAAGCAAGCCACTCAAAAGAGAACCTCATGAAAAAGGAATTCCAGCTCCTCGACCGCCGCGAGTTCGTCGCCGATGCGATTAAGAGCGCAACGCTGCTGGCCGCGTTCGCGTCTGCCCGCGCATCCGCCGCCGAAAAGGCTGCCACCAACCCATTCGCCTACGACCTCAGCCGGCTGGAAAAGACTGATCCCAAACTCATCAGCCACCAGGAAGTCAGACGCTGGCGCGCCCCCCATGCGGACGCACGCCGGCTTGCACTTGCACCGTCGGGGAAGCTCTGGCTCGCGTCGGGAAACTACGTGACCGAATTCACCTCCGCAGGAGAGCGCGGATTGGAAATCGCGCTGCCCGAACCAGCCCGCGCCATTGCTGCCGCCGCGGAGGGTTTGATCTTCGTCGGGTTGCGCGATCACATCGAAGTCTTTGACGCCCGGGGCGAGCGAAAGGCCACATGGGATTCGCCCGCGAAGAAAACATGGTTCACCGGACTGGCGCTGCAAGAGAACGAAGTCTTCGCCGCCGACTCGGGCAATCGCGTGATCCAGCGCTACGATCGTTCCGGCAAGCTCCTTGGTCGCATCGGCGAGAAGAACAAGGAGCGCAATATTCCCGGCTTTATTGTGCCGAGTCCTTATCTCGATGTTGAAATCGCTCCGGACGGATTGCTCCGGGTCAACAATCCGGGGCGTCATCGCGTCGAAGTTTACACGCCCGATGGCGATTTTGAACTGGCCTGGGGCACGGCATCCATGGGGATCTCCGGCTTCTGCGGCTGCTGCAATCCCATCAACCTCGCGTTGCTGCCGGACGGTCGCTACGTCACCTGCGAAAAGGGACTGCCGCGCGTGAAGATTTACAATGATCGCGGCGAGTTCGAATCAGTCGTCGCCGGCCCGGAATCATTCCCGGAAAACGCGAAAGCCTGCGCGAGCAAGGGCCTCGGCGATTGCACGCAAGGCGGACTCGACGCCGTCGCCGACGCGTCGGGAGGGATCTTGATTTTGGATTTCGTCACAGGCGAGGTGCGAGTGATG
>Ga0154020_10008392_pt1 | contig 11977 bp, 12 predicted proteins | sample Klosneuvirus_201_FD_109709 | JGI IMG/M metagenome (GOLD analysis project Ga0154020, IMG submission 109709) | Active sludge microbial communities from wastewater, Klosterneuburg, Austria - Klosneuvirus_20160825_MG | ecosystem: Engineered > WWTP > Aerobic digester > Activated sludge | place... | reverse complement strand
GCCAAGCAACTAGCATCGGCTTGGGGTGGACAAGAGGATGAGCCGGATCAAGACCGGTTGACAGTGTCGTAGCGGTCGTGCTACAATAGGCACGGACGGAAACAGACGCAAAAAAAAGGGGGGGCCGATCACGAATGATCGGCCCCCCCTTTTTGTCTAGAATCCGCTATCGCGGTCGTCTTCGTCGTCCTCTTCTGCGTCGCGATCTGTCAATTGGTAGCGAGACAGCGCGCGGTGCAGCAAGTCGCGATGTTCGGACATGGGGATCAGATCCATACCAAACGCAGCGATAGGGGATGCCTGTAACGCCTGGGCCGCCGCCCGAGCGACCGGTTCCTCGACAATCGATACACAGTAGACGGCGCTGGCTCCGTACATCTGCGTATTGGCGGGGATCTCCCCGACCGCAGGAATATCGATACGTAACAGGGGAACGCCGAACAGGGTACTTTGGCTGACCTCCCCAGCCAACCGGCGATGACCCATCAGTTCAACGATGGCCCATGCCTTTTCTTGTTCAATCACGATTCACTTCCTTTCTTTCTCTCTTTTTCAACGGCTACTAGAAACCGTAGTAGCTGGGCGCGGCGCACGCGCTTGAGATAGGTAGCCAGTTCCTCTACCGTCCCGATCTGCTTCCCACGCGGGGAGGTCAGTAGATCGGTGACCTGCGCCAAGCTTAGCTCACCTTGACGCAGGGGTAACAAAACCTGCTCGATCAATTCGCGACGCGCGGGAGCATGCGCCGTCGCGTCGGCGCGTCGTTTTTTTTTTGGGGACTCGTCAAGATTCCCACTTCGCTCATGTACGCCAACACGTCACTGCGCGGTAATTGACTGAGATACGCCATGACCGTGTCCATGTCGGTAGCCGTCTCCCCGTACATCGACATCAAGCCGGTGAACAGTTTGATCTCAGAGATCCGCCCCAACGACAGATCGTGGACAATGCGCCGCAGTAGGGCATCCTTGCGCAAGGCGCGATACGCCTTTTCGTAGGTGTCGCCCTTGCGCGCCCGCTGCCCCTTTATCCGCAGATCGTTCCAGGTTAGCACGTCATCCACACGGAACAGCGGCGCGTTGTTAAGCACAGAGGTTACCGGCAGCGGATCACGTTTGTCCGTGATCGCCGCTTGCACAGTGGACAGCGCTAAACCCAACATCTCTGCGACATCCTGTTTTGTCATCATTCCCCCTGCCAGCAGCGGGGGCGCTTGCTCGAGCAAGCGCGGAAGCCAGTAGTACCGCGTCAGCAAGGGAGCCTGTGCCTGAAACTCTTTTTTGGGAATCCGCAGCGTCGGGCGGGCGGCTACGGCAAAATCGACAGGCACGAGTCGGCTATCCTCTGTCCACTCGACAGGATAGGAGTTGCGCCCGTCCAGCGCCGCCCGAAATAAGTAGATCGTCTCTTTGCCTTTTCTAAATAACATCGGGAAAATTCCCGCTGTTTGTTTGCTCCCGCGATAGCCCTGCGCCTCTAACCGATCAGCGGCAGCAAGATAGGCGGGGTCGGTGAGTAGGTGGTATGGTATGCGTTGCACTAGAAGTGTATCTCCTTTTTTCTTGTATTACCTATGCTATAGTGTAACACAAAGATTATTCATTTAGCAAAAATTAGTCGGCTGCTAAATCTAGGAAGGATAGCTGGCTCGCGCTGACATTTTTACGCGGGGGTGCGAGGGCGGCCTTCCAGATCAATTGGGCTTGCTCGCTCAGCGTCACTTGGACGGCAACCACTTGGGCGGGGCTGGTCGGTGCGGGAAGGGAGAGCCACATGCTGTTCCCCGTCGCGGACGCGCTAAAGGTGGAGGCTAGGTCGCTATCCTCCTGGGGGATCTGTCCCTCGGTGCCCATCAAGGCTTGGCGGGTCAGTTCCATCAGGATGTTCCCCTCATCGAGGGTTGCCAGCGCTCCCCCTGGTTCGTCGCCGTAGACCAGCAGCACACTGCCCATGCGCTTGAGCAGGGTGCGAATCGCCTTATGCTCAAGCGTCCCGTCGTACACAAAAAACTTCACCCGTGCTTCCTGGGTCTGGCCTGGCCGCCAGATGCGCCGCAGCGCTTGCCACAGGCTATAGGGGGATAGTTCCGGCTCGTATACATAGATACTGGAAAAAGACACCAGATCCAAGCCGGTCTCGACCTTGCGCGGGTTGACGATCAAGGCGTCGAGACCGGCGTCATTTTTCCGTAACCAGCCCTCGCGCTTTTTGGCTTCCAGCGTGTCGGGTAGGATCTGCGCCCGAATCCCGCGTTCGCGCAACAGCATCTCGATCCGCGGTTGAATGTCTCGCGTGCCGGTTTGCCGGATGTAGATCAGGCAGCGCCGCCCGTTTTCAATGTCAGCGGCAACTTGGGTACACAGCGCCGCCTCTTTGGGGAGTAGCTCCGCGGTTTCCCGATTGATCAGCGCGGGCAGGGTCAACGGGGTCGTCGCCTCCTTGGGGAAGAAGGGTTGCGACAGTTCGCACCCTACTGGCGTCCAGTGAACGACCTCGCTGCGAAACGCGCTGTTGGGTCGTCCCAGCACGATCTGGGTACGCACACCCAACATACGCATGGCATTGTCTCGCTCCTCCTGGGAAGTGTCCGGCCCCCCGCGCCGCCCATACACTTCCCGCATTTTATCGTCGGCAGCCGCGATCTGCTGCTCCATCGCAACGGGAGTCGGGATCACGACGAGTTCCTCTTGGTAGGTCGGCATAGGCAAGCCCAGATCGGGCACCCGCAGGAAGATGCAACATTCCAGCACATACCGATAGAGCGCCGGGGACGTACCAGGTAACTCGCGTACATAACTGGGCGTTTGCGAGCGACCAGAGAACTTGCCGCTGGTCGTGGTGCTGGATCGGTAGACGCGCTCCAGTCGCCCAAATTGCGCCGACCAGCGCGCTTCATCGTGGAAGGTAAAATCAGCGCGAACTTTCTTGCTATTCTTGTACAGTATCCAGAAGATGTCGCTGGCTTTACCGCCCATCAGGGTTCCGGTCAAGTTGAGCGTGTATTGGGTGGCGTTGACCATGTGATGATAGGCCCGCGACTGATCACTACTTTTCCCATTGTAGTGATGACACTCATCGGCGATGAAGGTCTTAAAAAAGCCCTTCATCTTGTGCCGTGCGTAATCGGCTAGCGGCCAACGGTGCAGGCCGGTGAAGGTGAACATGGGGCTACCGCACTCTTTACAAAACAGCTTGCTCTTCCCCGGTTTCTTTTCCGTAGGGGTGTAGCAGCGCGGGCAACACTGTTCCCCTTTGCGCGTGACCAGTGCGTGCGCCCAGCCTGGCCCTAGCTTTGCCATCTCCTTCGATACGATGACAAACAGCTTCTGCCCCGGCGTATACTGGCTACGCGCCGCTTCCAGGGTCGTGATGCTATCGGCAATGATCGCCTTTGCGCCCGGCACAACCTGCTCGACTTCGCGCTGCCACTTCTCCACAAGATGAGCGGGGCACAGTACCCACGCGGGCAGCGCCTTTTGGCCGATGTCCTGCAAGTAGGCAACCGTCGAAGGGGACATCACTGTTTTGCCGGTGCCTTGCTCCCCGATCAAAAAGGCAAACCCATACTTTTGTAGCAGCCGCGCTGTCGCCAGCGCGACGTGTTTTTGCGAGTGCGATAAGCCCCCTGGGTGTCCTGGGTATTTCTTCGCTAGCGCGTATTGGCTGATCTTTTCCCATTCGGCCCACGTTGCACCCTCGTACAGCGGGCGACAACTATTTTGTACAAACCCCGCCAGATCCTGAGCGTGATCGGCTAGGTAGGCGGCCAGCGCGTTTTCATCGTTTATGATCTGGGTAATGCCGGTCTTTAGATTGAGCGTGATCACCGCGGGGATAATCCGCTCGGTCTCGATCTCGGCGTCTTCGCTGTCCTCGGCCACGACCTCACCCTGCGCGTTGCGCCACTCGGTCACGCGGCTCGTGTGCCCGCGGACAATGTCATCCCCGATCTGCGTTACGCCGATCTGCCCACTTGCCATAACCCCGGCAATGTGCCCGGTCTTAAGCGGGGCTGGGGGGGTGATCTGGTAGGACTTCTTCGGCTCTACCAGATCGCGCCATTCAAATGTAGTATGTACGCCACTCTGGGTATAGAGGTCGATAGCCTGTTCTGGGTGGATAGCGTCCTGCCGGAAAACGACCTTTTCGCGCGGGTCGCCCTTAGCGTAGACCCGCAACCACTGTGTCAGATTGCTAGGGGTCTCTTCATCCAAATAGGAGATCGCCTTGCGCTTGCGGCCTAGCAGCGCGGCCCGTTCGGTGGCGGCCTCGGCGTCGTCTCCCAGCGCATCCAGCCAGACCGTGTCCTGTGCGCTCTTAAAGAGGTCGTACGCGTGTTCCCAGTTACTACTCTCGGTCTTACTGCGCTTGGCGAAAACCACGACCTGGCGAAACTGCGCATACTCCACCTGGGGGATCTTATAGGCCGATACTTGGTAGTAATGGCGACACAGGTATTCGGCCACGTCCCGCGTCAAGGATGCGATAGGGATCACGTAGATCAGCAACCCGTCTTGGGCCAGCAGGGGCGTGATCCGCTGCAAAAATCGGTACTCGTGCCGCTCACTCTTGTTTTTGCTATCGACATCGGTCGTGTCAAAGTCGTAGGGCGGATTGAGCAACACGACCTGAAACGCGTGGGGCGTGATCCGCGTGCAAAATAGATCCGCCGAGATAACGTGATCTAGCCTGGTGGCGGCCTGCTCCGCGCGGCGCTCCTGCGCCTCTACCCCGTAGGTCAGCGTGCGCGCTCCCTGTGCGCCCAGCGCATCAGCCAACCGCGCAAGCGCTATCCCCTCCCCGGCGCAGGGGTCAAGCAACCGGATCAGACGATCTTTCCCCGTGTTCATATAATCAGCGAAGAAGGCTTCGGTCACGGGAGGCGTGGGATAATACCCCATTTTTTCAACTGCTTCGATTCGCATATAGCCCCCTTATTATCACGAAAGTTCACCTCGTTTGATACCATCCTCGATCAGCGTGTCCCAGTTCAGATCGGGACGCACCAAATAGCCCAGACAGTCGCCGTGGCTAGCGAGCGTCGTAATGGCATTCTTGTTGGTATAAGAGCCGAGTGTTTTTTTGTAAAGCCATTCACCCCATTCGGGTTTGCACACCGCCCGGCTGTGCGTATTAATGTGGGCCGCCAAGCGCGGGCCAACGATAGGCTGGCGCAGCGCGTCTTCATACGGAAACGTCACCCCCGGCTCTGTAATCAGGATAAGCTGCGGGGTCGGCACGACAATTGTGCAATGGATGTATTTCGGTTCCCGATTGATAATGCGCGTCATGCGCCGCGCCGGTTGATCTAAGACCATACCCGCCAGCGGATAGGTGTAGTTCCACGCGGAGATCGTGATGTCCCCCTTCCGCTTAATGAGAGAGGCCCAGACACTGGTTACGTTGGCCGGCGTTCCGATAAGGCTAATATAGTAAATCTGCGGACGGTCTGAGATTTTCTCATTCCACCCAAAGTTCTTTCCCTCGCGCCAGGCCGCACCGGTCACCCAGCACTTCCCCTCTTTTGCGGATATCTCCACCAAATTAAAACCCATAACCACCTCCAAAAATGTGATTTTACTCTGAGCATTATTGTAACATAGTATAGCATGGGTTACAAACCATGCACCGCGTAAAACTACAATATATGAAGATGAGTTTGCTTGCCACAGGGGAGGTGCGGTAGAATGGGTGGACAAGGGCAAAAAAAAGAGAGAGGGAGACTTCGTGGACATACGCTTTAAGGTAACACCGGATGAATGGATCGATGTCGAGGAATTGCTAACCTTGTTCCATCCTGACAACAGCCAGGTTGCGAATGTGGAGGAGGATCTAGCGATTCAGGCGTCGATCCGAGACCAGGGCTTTGTGGCGGAGATGTTAGTTCTCAATCCGTGGAACCGCAAATTGGTGAGTGGACACCAGCGCACGCGTAACTGCCACGCTCTGGGTTTTCGCGGAAAGTTGCCGGTCGTGTATCTCAACATGGAGAGCGAGGAAGAGCACAGGCTGGCTATGTTGAGATTTAACATGGCGCGCGGGCACCAAGATCCGGAGTTGCTGGTTGCCGAAATCAACTACTTGATTGAGAATAGCAAAACGCCGGAAGAGTTGGGCATCGCCTTAGCGCGTACGGAGGCAGAGATCCACGACCTGCTAGCCCTGGCTGCGCCGCCGCCTTCGCTTGACGACCTGACAAAGGAACACGGGGAACACGATACCAGCGATTTCTGGCCGGTTATCAAACTGCAAGTGCATCCTGAGACCTACGACCTCTATCAATCGCTGATGACCGACGCGCCGGGCAACGAGGAGAACGAGAAGTTTTTAGCGATCCTCCGCTGCGTTGACCTCTCCGCAGTCAACTGGGAGGAAGAGGATGGCGATGGGTGAGACTCTACCTGGCCGCAAACCGCGACGGGCAGACGCTGCAAATTGCGGCTGCCGCGCTGAGAGGAAACCCTAACGTGAAGCTCTACCTGGCCGATACAAACGCCACGCACCTCCATAACGGGTTTAAGGGCGCGCGTGCGCCTTTCCCTGTCCTGCTCTCCTACTTCTATTTTCGGGATCGCGATATGATCGCGGTGCTGGACAAAATTTTCGAGACCCATGTGGGGATCGACCTCTTTGCCGACAGCGGGGCTTTTTCTGCGCACTCGTTGGGCCAGCCGCTACGCGTCGAAGCCTACGCCGAATGGCTCAACAAGTGGAAACACTTGTTTACCGTTTACGCCAACCTGGATGTCAAAGGCGACGTCGACGCGGGCTTAAAAAATCAGCGCTATTTAGAGAGTCAGGGCTTGTCACCCCTGCCGGTCTTCCACGGCGGTGAGCCGCTCTCGGTGCTGGAAGACTTGATCCAAGAGTACCCCTACATTGCCTTGGGTGGCTTGGCCGGTGAGACGCGCAGCGGCAGCCGCGAAATGTGGGCCTTTGTCATCAAGTGCTTTAAGATGGCGAAGGGCCGCGCGGTCTTCCACGGCTTTGGCATGACGAACTGGAAGCTGATGAGTAGCCTGCCGTGGTATAGCTGCGATTCCTCATCCTGGGGACAGGGCTTTCGGTTTGGGGCGGTGCCGCTCTTTGTGCCGCTCTTGGGGAAGTTCGACAAGGTCAAGGTAGGCGACCACGCCAGCAGCAAGAAACACGCGCGCGTGATCCGCGCCTACGGCTTTGACCCACAGGATTTTCTAGACCGCACGCGCTATCACTCCCGGTTTGCCGCGGGCCTGTCGGCAGCCAGCTACTGCGCCGCCGCGCGCTATCTCACCAAACGCCACGGGGAAATCACGATTCCCAAAAGAGAGACCAAAAGATGACACCCCTTACCCATGCGATTGTCGGGGCCGTGTCTGCCCTTGCTCCTGACGCCGCGCTCTCCTTTTTTTTCTGGCGTAACCAGTGGTTACCCGAATCGCATCCGCTGGTACGCCTCCATCGTTTTCTCCACAGCCCGACCGGCTTGTGGGTCGTGTGGTGTCTCGGTTACACCACGCACGTCGTGCTGGATTGGTTTTGCAAACACAAGGAGAAACCCAACCAATGAGAAACGCCTATTTTCACGGTGCGATCTTACCGATCACCAACGGGATCGTCGAGGTCGGTAGCGAGTTTGAAGCCGAGGAAGTCGAGCAGGCGCGCTTACTGTTTGATGCGACAGATCGCGTGCTGGTAGCGGGGGGCGGGATGGGCTGGCTGGCCCTGCATATCGCGGCGCGCTGCCCCTTTGTCCTGATCGTGGAACCCTTACCCTACCTGTATAGGCTCTTAGTCGACAACCTGCACGTTGACGGGGTCACGATCCATGTAATCAAGGGGGCCATTGGCGCAACCCGCAGGCAAGCCGACTTTTACGTGGACGATCTGTGGGCACTCTCGCGTTTCGCCGGCGAAGGGGAGGGTGCCTCCTTTTATACGGAGGTCTACGATCTGGCCTCCCTGGTCGCGCAGGCAAAACTTACGGGCCTAGCCCTGGATGTAGAGGGCGCCGAATACGAGATCCTCCTAAGCCTCCCCGCTCCCCTCGCTCCCCAACTCCGCCGTCTGCTGATTGAGTTTCACCTGTTTCGCCTACCTCCTGGCGCGATGGATGAAATTGTAGGACATCTCCTATCGATAGGCTACAGGGTGACAGGGCGACAAGATCATCGGCGCAACCCGCGCGATCCGCAGTCGCCTGACGCACCTCACGTGGTCGTGCAGTCGTTTGTTTGGGGAGGTGCTGATGCGTAGCGAGATCCTGCTATTTAGTGGCGGCCTCGATAGCTACATGCTCTGGCACCTACTCAAAAAACCCGCAACGGCCTATGTAATGATCGAAGCGCCCTACGAGTTAGCCGAACTCGCCGCGATTGATCGCCTGGAAAATCTGGATCGCGACCTCAATGTACAGCGGATCTATGGGCCAGCCGTGGGTACCTACGAGGAACCGGACGGGCATATCCCCTACCGCAACCTGCTCTTTGCCACCACAGTCGCCGCGACCTGTCTCCCCAGCACGATCTACCTGGGCGCGCTGGCGGGTGAAACGTCCCGCGATAAATCGGGGAAATTTCTTGCAAATACCTCCGCGCTGCTCACCTATACCGAGAAGCGACGGGTGCGCCTGACCGCGCCCTTCCGCCATCTCACCAAGACACAATTACTGCGGCGCTTCCTGGTTGACCACGAACACCTGATTCCCATTCTGCGCCAGACGCGTTCGTGTTACCGGCCTACGCCAGGGGGCTTGGGGTGTGGCTGCTGCATGGCCTGTTTCCGGCGCTGGGTGGCTATGTACCATAATGGGATCGAGGAGTCTTACGTCAACCCCCCGTGGATCTGGGGGGAATTACAGTTTGTGACCGGCAACCTGCGCTATCTGTGGCAATCCCCGATTACCGAATGGTTTGGGATTGCGCGCAATAACTGGGAGGCCGCGTGGGCTATTAAGGCGAGCAAGGGAGAGGTACAAGCGTATGAGCAATCGTAATGTATCATTTCATGGCGTAGCGATGTCCTACCAGGACGGGCGCTTGGTCGGGGTCGGGCCGGGGGCCAAGCAGCCGATAGTGGACATGGCTTGGCAACTGCTAAACGAATGGGATCGGGTGCTGGTGGGCGGCGGTGGTCTGGGCTATACCGCCACGCGGATTGCGGCGATTGCCGCCTATACTCTGGTTTATGAGGCCAACCCGCTATTAGCGGAGATCATGCGGGCGGGGATAACGGTCGAGGGCGGGGGTGAGTTCAAGGTGCGCGACGCAGCATTGGCGGAGCGGGACGGATTTACCACCTTAGCCATGTCAAACGGTGCAGACTGGCAGCAAGCGCGGATCGCTGACCTCCCCGGCGTCAAGCCGCAGAAGGGCATAGCGCAAATGATGCAGGTAAGGTGTGATGACATCAACCGGATTATCAAGAAGCAAGAAATCAACGCTTTAGCGCTCGACGTGGAGGGTGCCGAACACGCGCTGATCCATGGACTGAATAACGAGGCGTGGGGCTGGCTCGACAAGATCCTGCTGGAGTTACATACCCTCACCCTAGCGGACGAGGGTGCCTCGGTGCGCCAGTGCTTGGCTGACCGGGGCTTTATAGAGGTGCGGTCGGACGTTTATTTTACGACGGCTTCCCTCACGGATCTGCGTCCGACCGCACAGATCCGTGGCCGCTATCTCGGCTACGTCCATCAACGCAGGCTGCTCCCGGCTAGCGCAATAGTTGAGTAACGGAGGGAATCCGCAGCTTCTTTGCACGCGGGTTCCCTTTCTTAAATTCCACAATGGCGTCTACATACGCCTGCGCCACTTGGCGCAACTTGTCCTGGGTGATCTGCCCGCGTAAAAACTGCACCCGAGCGATCTCTAAATCGGTTTTGGCGACCCATGCTTTTTCGTTCATCTCCCTTTTCCCTTCGTGGGCAGAGAGTAGTTAACCTCTCGCCGGATCAGATGCCACTGCCCAAATTCAGCACAGCGCAGTTTGGCAACGTCCCCATCCCATGCGAACGGATCTGTGAAGAAGCGGAGGGTATGCCCGTTATACCCATCAGGATAGACCGCGACTTTTCCCTTCGTCTCCCCCATTAAATTACACAAACATTCGTTGTAATAGGTGATATCGTGTTCTGGATAGCCGTATACGGGTTCCTCGTATGCGGTAAAGGCTGACGCGTCGATCTTTAGTTGTTTGCCGCGCCACTGTGGATTATGCCAAACGGGGTCAATCTTTACGCCACCGCGTTTCTCAATCTCGCTCATTACAAGCTGGTGAAAGCGGAACAGACGAGCATAGGGATAGTTTCGCACATAGCACACTGTGCTCTGCTTCGTACCCCAGCCCTTGCCCCTTAACGCACAGCACTCACGGTGCTGGCCGCGTAGCTGCATTTGGGGCAAGTAGGGGATTAACGCTTCGTGCCATAGTCTCATTTTCAGGCTCCTTCGATTTTTTTTCGTAACGCTACCGTAATATCCATGCCGTCCAGCGCGTTGCCGACGCTATCCCAACCTGCTGCGGGGGTACGCGCGAACAATTCGATCCGCCGCACGTTACCCAACAGCATCTCCAGCCGTTGCCGCGCCTCCGGTGGTTTTTGGGAATGCGCACCGACCGGAGCCTCGATCAGCGATCTTACGCCCGCGTTCACGCGCTTCGGCTTCCCCACGGTGGCAAACAAACAGCACTCCGCGTTGCTGTTATGCGTCACTAGGTTGTTGGCGATGAATAGTTCACCATCGACACAAATGTCGAATGTATCGCAGGTTTCAACGTCCTTCGCTACGCCTTTGATCGTCATCGTGCGACACTTTGTATCTCCGATAGACAAATCGACCTCGCTGTTCTCACTGTAAAAACGTAGACCGTGACGTTCGCAAATTGTGCCATTCTTGATTGCTGGAGTGCAATCTAAGTATACCGAAGACGGGATACCGACAGACAGCGTAAGCGAGTGCAGGTCATTAATCAGATCACGGTTGCAAAGGAATATTTTCCAGCGTCTGCCCTGTTCTAAGTGCCCGTCGCCATCGAGCGCACCTTGTAAAAAAGAGCGTCGAAACGCAGCGGTCGTTTGTAGAAAAAGATCCAGATTAAGCCGCTTACCGTGTGCTCCCTTGCCGACGACAAAGTGCTCAATAATCGCCTTAATCGCCTTGGAATTAAAATAGACGGTCATGCTATTCCTATCCTTAGCCATGTAGCGTTTCGCCTCAATCTTGCTATTGAAATAGCGGTCTCCAGGAAGTTGCAGACTTTCAACATACGCTCGAATGCGATCAAAAAAATCGACCTCGTCGGCATGTAAGTCGAATCGAGTTTGCTGACCACGTGTGCAGAAGCTCCCCTCTGCACAGAACAGCCCTATTATCCATGCCAGTTCCTCGCTTAGGTTGATTCCTTCAAAGGTCGTGATCGGGTTAGAGCTTTCAACGGGTCTTTCCGAAAAAAGCAGATTGACGCTGTGGCCGTTAGCCTTGACCAGACTTTTGTTCATTGCCTGCAACATGTCGTCAATCGTACCATAGCGGACTTCATGTACAACCCTACGCTTGTGCTTGTGTCCAGCCAAGCGCGTCGATATTGGCTCTTTGTAGACCAGCGTATGATTGGAACTAACACATAAGCTGCCGACAGTGGTATCGATTCGGTGAACAGGGGTGAATTCCCGCTTCACGTAGTCTCGGATTGCTTGCCAGCCCGAAGGCGTCCAGATTGTGATCTTCGTCAAGTCGTGAACGCCCAAATTCCCCATTTTATCAATGAATACACGGCCCGATGTCTCTTGGAGATAGACCTCGGTGTCACCCCGTAGGCAGCGCGTATAGTTGCCCATGCCGAAGTGATCTTTGCCGTGCTTTGTTTTTTTGTGCCAGGTAAAGCCCTGCATGGTCTTGAGCGTAAATCCCCATGCCTTGACCACGTCCAGCGCTTCCTGTGGCATCGGGGGCACCCACCACATAGCCAGCAGGCTTCCCCGCGGATCAGCAAGCTC
>Ga0154020_10008391_pt1 | contig 11978 bp, 8 predicted proteins | sample Klosneuvirus_201_FD_109709 | JGI IMG/M metagenome (GOLD analysis project Ga0154020, IMG submission 109709) | Active sludge microbial communities from wastewater, Klosterneuburg, Austria - Klosneuvirus_20160825_MG | ecosystem: Engineered > WWTP > Aerobic digester > Activated sludge | place... | reverse complement strand
CCCCTTCCGCGTCGCCGCTCTGGTTGAGCGGAAAGAGGACCTGCTCGCACATCGCGGCCCCTTCCGTCAGGACGGCATCGATCACATCGGGCGTCGCTTCCTCAAACCCCGGCAGCGCCGAGAGCTGCGCGACATCGAGCACGTCGTGCAGCAGAAAGCGGATATCGTCGAGCGGAGCCTTGTAGGCGGGCATGAACGGCGTCCTCGGAGACACGTGGGCAGGAAGGGTCGGTCACTTGAACCTGTCCTGCGGCTTCGCACGTGGCAAGCCCAATTGCGACGGCACCGTCACATTTGGGGGCGCCGACCCCTGGGTGGCGCCAAGGGCAGGCGCCGGCGCTTTCTGCTAGACTCCTATATCGCTGGCCGGCGCGCGGGAGCACCCTCCCGCCGTGACGTACGGATGCGGCAGCGCTCGCACTGGATACCGGAGCTTCTTGCATGAAGGCTTTTTTCACCGCCATTGCCGCCAATCTGGTCACCATCGCCTTGTGCGTGGTGGGTGGTTTCCTGCTGATCATTGGCCTGGTTGCAGCCGCAGCGGGCGACAAGCCAGTGACCGTGCGGAAGGGGGCGATTCTGGTCATCGACCTCGACCAGACGTTTGTCGACGCACCGACGGCCGCCGATCACCGTTCCGTACTCGATGATGCGCTGCTGGCGGGCGGGGCCAACACGGTGCCACTCCGTGGCGCCATTCTGGCCCTCCGCGAGGCGGGCACCGACGACAACATCACCGGCGTTCTGCTGCGCGGCTCGATCAATCCCAGCGGATACGGATCGGGGTACGCGGCACTGCGTGAACTGCGCCAGGCGATCGCGGACTTCCGGACCTCGAAGAAGCCGGTGCATGCCTATCTGGTGAACCCGGACACGCGCGACTACTACCTTGCGTCGGCGGCGTCTGTCGTAACGCTGGATCCCTTCGGTGCGCTGATGCTGCCGGGTCTGTCGTCGGAACAGGTGTTCTTCGCCGGGATGCTCGAGAAGTATGGCATCGGCGTGCAAGTGAGCCGCGTGGGCCGATTCAAGGCGGCCGTCGAACCGTACACGCGTACGTCGATGAGCCCGGAGAATCGGCTGCAAACCCGTCTCTACATCGACGAGATGTGGGGCGAAGTGAAGCGCGGGATCGCGTCGAGTCGGGGGATCGATACGACGACACTGCAGACACTGGTGGATGCCAACGGCATTCTGCTCCCCGCCGATGCGAAGAAGGCAGGACTGGTGGATCGCGTTGCGTATTTCGACGAAGTCCTCGGCGATCTGGAGACGTTGGCGGGCGTGCGTTCAACGCCCGCGGACAGCACCAGTCGCGCACGCGCCGCGGGTGCGTCCGACGACGGAAAGGCTGACGCCAAGGTCGAGGCCACGGCGGTCACGAAACCCGACGCGTCGACCCTCCTCGGATTGCCCGCCCTGCCGCAGATTGCCCTCGAAGACTATGCCCCCATCGCCTCCACGCGCGCGCGTATGTTTGGGGCCAGACAGAGCGTGGCGGTGATTTATGCCGAAGGTGACATCGTCGACGGCCAGGGAAGCCCCGGGAGTATTGGCGGGGACGCGCTCTCGCGCGATCTTCGCCGAGTGCGCGGTGACGCGTCGATCAAGGCGGTGGTCTTGCGCGTGAACAGCCCGGGCGGCAGCGCGATCGCGTCGGAGAAGATTCAGCGCGAATTGGCGTTGATGCAACGCGCCAAGCCGGTCGTGGTGTCGATGGGCACGGTCGCGGCCAGTGGCGGCTACTGGATCGCCACCGCGGCGTCGCGCGTGTTTGCGCAGCCCAACACCATCACGGGATCCATCGGTGTTTTTTCGCTGATCCCCAACGTTCAGCAAATCGCGGCCAAGAACGGCATCACCTTCGACTCGGTGAAGACCGGGCGATACGCCGACATTTACACGCTCTCGCGTCCGCGCTCCGACGATGAACTCGCTGTGCTGCAGCGCGGCACCGACGCCATCTACGAAGCGTTTATCACGCGCGTGTCGACGGCGCGCAAGTTGACGCCGGATTCCGTGCGCGCGATCGCCGAAGGGCGCGTGTGGTCGGGAACCGACGCGATGCGCATCGGGCTGGTGGACTCGATTGGCGGACTCGACGCCGCCATCACCAGTGCCGCCGCGCTCGCCAAACTGACGGGCGACTACGACATCAGGGAGTATCCGCTCACCAAGAGTGCCGCGGAGCTGCTGTCGGAGATGTTCGAGCGAAAGCCGGAACCGCTGGCCGCGCTCGCGACCGCGCAGGCGTTGCGTGGGCGTGGTCCGGCGCAGCGTCTGGCACGAGACATCATGCAACAGGTGGGCGTCTTGCTCAGTTTCGACGATCCGCGTGGGGTCTATGCGCGCCTGCCGTTCGTGCTGACGCTGCGGTAACGCCCGCAAGACACGACGGCCCGCACTCCCAAAAGGAGGCGGGCCGTTGTGCTGTCGTACCCTGCGCGCGTGGGGCGCCGTCGGTGTAGAGACCGGCTGGCGAGCTACTCGCGCAGTGCGGCAAGCCGCGAGGCTTGGGCCGACCATGCAGCGAGTTCGGCCTGCGCAGCCGCCAGTGTGGCCTGCGCATTGGCCACCACACCTGCGCCGGCACCACGCGTCGTCACATCGTTTACCGTCCACTCCGCGACAGCGACACGGCTCCGCGCAATCGCGCTGGCTTCCAGCGCGCGCGTGTAGTGATGTCCACTCCAGGCGGCCATCGGACGATCATCGTCAATGCCGTACAGGCTCCAAATACCGTCGGCGGTGGGAACGAACTCGAGCAACCAGCCATCGATGTCGGCCATGACGAACTCGCGGAAAGAGGAGGTACGGCGCGGCGGAATGCCGCACACACGTCGTGTCGTGGATGATACCACAATCGGTTGCCGCGTGCGCGAGTGGTCGGCTACACGCGGGTACGTGTGATATTTCGGAGTCGTTCGTCAGGGAAGTCGCGACAGACCGTTGACGCGCAGCGAAAGGAAGAGCCGTCGGCGGAGTCCGGGCTCGAAGTAGCGGCCGCGCGTCGCGTTGATCACCACACTCGGTGCAAACGTGCGGTCGAACAGATTGTCCACGCCCAGCGTTGGTTCCAGGGCGATCGGTCCGAACCCGAACGTACCGGCGTATCCCGCACGGAGTGCCCAGACGGCGTAGCCTGCCGCGGTGATCGTTGCGGCGTCGTCAGCGGTGACGCGCGACGACATGGTTGACTCGATGGTGCCGAACCACCCGCCGGCGCGTGCCGTGCTCCAGAATTGCGCGAGATGCGTCGGCAGCCCCGGGATGGGCTTGCCGGCGTAGTCGGTCGTTCCCACCTGATAGCGGTCGAATCGAAACCGCGAGTAGGTGTACGACGCCCCCAGGTCGAGTCGCGGCAACGCCGCCACCACACTCGATTCAATGCCGCGCCGCGAGGTCTGTCCCGCATTGCGAAAGGCGCGACGCCCCGCTTGTCCGGGTACGTCGAACGGCACCAGCTCATCTTCGACCACGGCGCGGAAGGCCGCCAGTTCCACCCGCACACGTTGGCCGATCAGCCCATGCGCTCCCGCTTCGAGGGTCCGCGTGCGTTGTGGTGCCAGCGTCGCGTTCAATCCCGCCGCCCCGTTCACCTGATTCGTGAGCTCGGTAATCGTCGGCGTCTCGAATGCCGACGTCCAGTTGGCAAACACCGACACTTGCGGTCGCGCGCGCCACACCACGCCGAGCATCGGCGTGGTGGCCGCCAATGTGCGTTCTCCGGAGTCATCCAGATTGGACGCGGTGATAAAGCGGTCGGACACGTCGAACGAGACCTGATCGCGGCGGCCGGCCGCACTGAGAAACAGCTGTCCGGGTGCCTCAACTTCCACGCGCGCATACCCGCCAACGCCCCGCACTTGTTCTCGCTGGTCGAGGCGAATGGCTCCGCGTTCGCGGCCGATGACCGGACAACGCGTCGTCGGGCTGCCGGAGACCACGTCTGCGCAATTCTCGAAATTGAGCCGCGCGTCATCCTGACGCTGCGCGTCGACGCCGACCGTCAGCCGGAGCGGCCACGGTGTGCTGGCCACACGCAGCGATCCGCGCAGCGACGCCCCGGCCACGGCGCGATCCACCGCCACGATGGCAAAGGGCAACGGATTGTCGAGTGCGCGCGTCCCCGCGAACACGGACGCGGTCAGCAATCGCTGCGCCGAGCCGCGCGTGGCGATGACAGCGAGCTGCTGGTGCTGCACCGACTTGCGCGAGTGTTTCGTGATGTTGAGCGAATCCGGCAACCGCACATCGCGTGACAGTTCTGCCGCCGTCAGCGCGCCCGTATTCTCGGCGCGCGGTGTGTCGTAGTAGGTCCCCTGCACCTCCACCCGCGTCGCACCCACGGTGGCGAAGGCACGCGCGAAGGCGTGCGATGCCTCGAGACGCGACCACTGCCGCGCTCCATCGCCCTCGGTGCGCGTCGCCGTGAGGGTCGCTCCGAGATCGTGCAGTCGCGCGGGCGGGGCCGAAGACGCTCCCGCATCACGCGTTGACGACGCATGCATCCCCGAAAGGGTGGCGGTGGTACGTGCCACGCCGCCTCCGTTCCAGTAACGCGCATCGATGGCCACGGGCGAGGCCGGCGGCTCTTTCGAGCGGAAATCGACCACGCCGCCGGCCGCGTTGCCGTAGAGCGCAGCGGCGGTGCCGCGCACGACTTCCATACTGCCGACGCTTTCCAGCTCGAGCCAGTCCACGGGCGTCTGTCCGTCGGGGAGCGACAACGGTATGCCATCGCGCATCACGCGCACGCCGCGCACTCCAAACGCCGAGCGTGCGCCGAAACCGCGTACCGCAACGCGTGGATCCTGCGACGGATTGGCGCGTTCCTGCACGATCACTCCGGGGACGCCCAGGAGCAGGTCGCCCAAGGTGACACGTCGCTGCGCCGGTCGCGTTGCGTCCGGAGTCAGGCGCGTGGTGGCAAACGGGAGTTCGAAGGGCGACCGCGCCACGTCACGTGACACGGTGACCGAGACGGGACGCAAGACCGTGCGCGCGGAATCAGCGGACGCCGATTGTGCGCGCAGTCCGCTGGCGGTCAGGCCGGCCAGCAGGACACAGGAGGTGAGTGATTTTGACACGACTGCACAGTGCGGCCCGTCGCCGCAAATGTCGAGTGTTGCCGTCGTGATCGGCGGCGGTGCGTGCTACTTGATCGATCGACAGACGGGCGCGCGTTCCGCCGCGTCTTCATCGAACAACTCGCCCGTGCGATCGCAGATCAGCCCCGTCTCCCGATCGCGGATGGAAATGAACCAGTGGGAGGCGTCGGCATTCCAGCCGCGAACGGTCTGTCGCGGTCCCACCTCCGCGCCGCGCGCCTTGAGCTCGGGCCATGACGCAAACCGTCCAAACAGTGCGCGGTACTCGGACTGTTGGGTATGCACATTCGCGAATGTCGCGTTCAGCTGGTCCTTGGCGCGTGACTCGCGGGTGGACGTGGCGAGCGACATGCCCATCAGGGCGACGGCCATGATCACGAAGACGCTGACAAGACCAACGACGATGCGCTGATCGCGGGTTTCGCGCGCGGCACGCTGGCCGAAGCTGGCGGGTGTGGGCTCCGACCGACCAGCGGGGACGCCAGCCGCCCCGGCACGCGCGCCAGCCGCAGCGGCGACCCCGGCATTCACAGCGGCGCCGCTCATACCTGGCCGGTCGACCAATGACGCACCCAGTGGACGCGCGGCGGCCTGCGCGCGTGCCACAGAGAGAGTCGACGGACGTCGAGGCGGGGGATTGGCCATAAGGACATTCTACCAGATACGACGATTCACTCGGCATAGGGGCATCGGCACGACCGTCACAGGTCGGAAATCGCCTGTGACAAGCCGCGGCGTTTCGCCGACAGACACTCGCCCCGCCATTTCGTATATTGCCGCATGTTCTTTCGACAGCTCTACGACCAGCCGCTGGCTCAGGCCAGCTATCTCATCGGGTGTCAGGCCACCGGTGAAGCCATCGTCGTCGATCCGCTGCGCGATATCGCGCCGTATGTCGACCTCGCCCGCAGCGAAGGGTTGCGCATCACGCACGTGACCGAAACCCACATTCACGCGGACTTTGTGTCGGGCGCCCGTGAGTTGGCTGCGGCGACTGGCGCCCAGCTCTACGTGTCCGGCGAAGGCGGGGCGGACTGGCAATACCGGTTTGCCCGCCATCAGGGCGCACCAGTTCCCGGCATCACCATCGTTCACGACGGCGATGTGATTTCGGTGGGCAATCTGCGACTCGAGGTGATGCACACCCCGGGGCACACGCCAGAGCACATCGCGTTTGTGCTGACCGACACGCCGCGTGCCGCTGGGCCGATGGGCGTACTCACGGGTGATTTTGTTTTTGTGGGCGATGTGGGCCGTCCAGATCTGCTGGAACGCGCGGCGGGCATCGCCAACACGATGGAAGCGGGCGCACACACGCTGTTTCATTCGCTGCAGCGTTTTCGCGCGCTCCCCGATCACCTGCAGGTCTGGCCGGCCCACGGTGCGGGTTCCGCGTGTGGCAAAGCTCTGGGCGCCGTCCCCAGCAGCACGGTGGGATACGAGAAGTTGGCCAACTGGGGCGTCGCAGAAACCGACGAAGCACAGTTTGTCGCGTCGGTGCTCGACGGTCAGCCGGAGCCGCCACGGTATTTCGCCGAGATGAAGCGCATCAATCGCGATGGGCCGGCCATTCTGGGCGGCATGCCCTCACCGCCGCGTCTCGAGGCAGATCGTGTCGTGGACCTCAGCGCGCGTACGTGGTTGATCGATGTGCGGCCGTCGGCGACGTTTGCCGCCGGGTTTATCCCCAGTGCGCTCTCGATGCCGTACTCGCGATCGTTCTCGACGTGGATGGGCTCGCTGGTCCCCTATTCGGCAGACCTCGTCTTTCTCGTTCCGTCGGCCGAACATGAGACGCACCCTGCCGTGGTGCAAAACGCGGCACGCGACCTGGCACTGATCGGACTGGATCGCGTCATCGGATGGATCGACGCAGACGACGCGGCCCACGCCTGGCGCGCCACCGGTCGCGCGCTCGATACCATTCCGCAAGTCACGGTTGATGCACTCGCGCAGACACTGCAGGACGGCGCGACGTTGGTGGATGTGCGGGGAGAAACGGAGTGGCGGGCCGGTCATATCCCGCAGGCAACTCACATTCCGCTCGGCGCCTTGGACGGTGCGGCGGCATCGCTTCCCGAGTCTGCGCTGCTCATGCAGTGCCAATCGGGTGCCCGGTCGGCCATCGCGGCAAGTCTGCTCAAACGGCTTGGCAAACCCCACGTGCGCAATCTGGTGGGCGGCTACAGTGGGTGGGTCTCAAGCAGGTAGCTCCCTACTCGAGACCCCACATCACCCGCTCGCCGAGCACTTCACCGGCGATGCGCCGTTCGCGGCTGCCCCCGGCGCGAACGGCGTCGACCAGCGCCAGCAATTCGTACATGCGCGCGTCTCGCGTGGCGACCGCGGGAAGATTGGGGAACAGTGGTACCAATGATTCGCCGATCGCGGTACCACGGTCACTGGCCCACACGAGTGGCCGCGGCGCGTCGCCGTCCGCAAAGAGCCCGGCGACGCCGGGATGTGCCCACGCCGTCGGGAGTCCGGTGCGTTCCGGACCGTGCACGGCGGGAAATGCATAGCGCACCCCGTGCAGCACGAACTCCCGGAAGGCCGGGCGTGACACGGTGCGCGCGCCGGATCGACAGAGCCCCGAGAGCTGCAGGCGGGCGACCGCTCGATGAACGGCACTCGTACTGGTGACCAGTGCCTCGGCGAGCGGTTCGTAGCGCTCTTCCGGTACCAGCAGGAGGCGAAGCGCGACCGCGACATCAAAGGGGCGAAGAGACGGCTGCGAAGGCAATGTCAGCGACGGGTTAGAGGGCCTGCGAGTGCGCCTTCCCCACGGGTCGGGAACGGTGTTCGCGCGCGGACGACGCATACAACACCTGCTGGTCTCCCATCATAACGCGTCATGTCCCACGCGTCGACCAGTGTGCGTCCGAAAGACCGGTACGTCGGCGCACGTCAGTGCATCCGCGAGACGGCGTACGGGGCGCCGTCGAGCGATTCGCGAACGCGAAGTGCGAGCGACGACTCGCTGAACGGCTTTTCGAGGAGCCGAATCCCCTCCTCGAGGACCCCCTGATGCACGACGGCGTCTTCGGTATAGCCGGACATGAAGAGCACGCGCATCTCGGGGCGCGACGCGGTCAGCCGCTCGGCCACGACACGTCCGTTGGCGCGTGGCAGCACCACATCCGTGAGCAGCAGGTCGATGCGCCCCGCATGACGATTGGCGATACGCATCGCCTGGTCGCCCTCACTCGCCACCAGCACCTGATACCCGCGCCGCTGCAGCATGGCACGCGCGACCTCCCGTACGGCCGTCTCATCCTCGACGATCAGGATGGTTTCATCACCGCCACGCGCCTGCGTTTCGACGCCGATCACGTCGGGCGTCGGCTCCTCTCCCGAGACGGGGAGGTACACCTTGAACGTGGTGCCCACGCCCACCTCACTGTACACCCAGATGTGGCCGCCGCTTTGCCGCACGATACCGTAGACGGTACTCAGTCCAAGCCCGGTTCCTCCACGTTTGGTGGTGTAGAACGGCTCGAAGATGCGTTCGCGCGTGGTGCGATCCATCCCGTGTCCGGTGTCCGAGACAATCAGGCAGATGTAGCGCCCGGGCACGACGCCGTGATTGCGCGCCGCGTACGCCTCCCCGAGCTGTGCCGTGCCGGTCTCAATGGTGAGCGTTCCTCCGTCCGGCATCGCTTCGCTGGCATTGACGACCAGGTTGAGCAACACCTGCTCCAACTGGCTGGGATCTGCGAAGACGGTGGGGAGCGGCTCTTCAAATGCCGTTCGAATGTGTACGTGCGCGCCGATCACGCGGCGCATGAGCCGCTCCATCTCGATGATCAGCCCATTCACTTCGACATGCACGGGGCGCAGAATCTGCTTGCGACTGAAGGCGAGCAACTGTCGCGTCATGGCCGCGGCGCGATCAGCAGCCGCCTTGATCTGCAGCACCTCACCGTGGGGCCCGCCGCCCACGGGCAGTTCCATCAGCAGCAGCTCGCTGAAGCCGCTGATTGCGGTGAGCACGTTGTTGAAATCGTGGGCCACGCCGCCGGCCAGGCGACCGACCGCGTCCATCTTTTGCGCATGAAAGAGCTGCTCTTCGAGCCGCCGTCGTTCGGAGATATCGCGCAAGACGGCCACCCAATGCGAATGCACCCGGGCGTCGTCGAAGATCGGCATGAGATCGAGATCGCCCCAGAACTCGCGACCGTCGCGCGATGAGAAGAGCATCTCGATGCGCAGTGGCTCGCACGAGGCGAAGGCCGCGCGCACCCGCAGCACGGCTTCCGGTGCGGTTCCCGGGCCTTCGAGCAATGTCAGCGTTTTTCCGATCACGTCGGCGCGCGGCCAGCCACTACGACGTTCAAACGCTTCGTTGACAAATTCGATGGCCGGCAAGCCGTCGGCCGACACCACAGCCGCGAGAATGATCAGCGCATCGTTGAGACGCGCGACACTCGCACGCAGCAATTGTTGTTCTGCCGCAGGCCACTCCCCGTCATCCGACCACATTACCCCTCGCGACGCAGCGATCACGCTGCGAATGACGAGCGACACGCGAAGATGTGCGTGCACCCGCATTGTCACTGGCTTCACTGCAGCGACCGACGGAGGCCGCCACCCGTGTGACAGTAACGTACTACACCAACCAAACGTTCCGGCGACGCAAGCCGCCGGAACGTCGGCGTACGTCAGATCATGGACGCGTGGGCGGCGTCCCCCAGCTGTTGTTTCGCCGGTCGATATCGATCATGCGATGCTCCGGATCGACTTCGACGCGGGCAAGCCCCTTCTTCACAAACGTATAAACGCGGCCGTACCGCCGACTGTTGGTGCTCCAGACTTCGGCCGGAAATACCAGGTCTTCGCTCGTTCCATCCGCGAAGGTGAATCGCGCGCGAATGGGCAGCACGCCGCGCTCGCGGTTCCCGAACAGCACGGCGACGCGCAGTGAGTCGCCATCCTGCCGTACCACCACCGAATCGACACTCTGGTCGTAACGGGCGTTCTCGATGAACCAGGCGCGCCAGAACCAGTCGAGCCGCCGGCCGCTGACATCCTCCATCGTGCGGAAGAAGTCCGCTGGCGTCGGGTGCTTGTACGCCCAGCGCTTGATGTACTGCTGAAAGGCGTCATCGAACGCCTCCGCCCCCAGGATCTCCTGCCGAAGCAACTGCAGCCCGACACTCGGCTTCACATACACCGCTTCACCGAGCAATTGGGGATCAATCCGATCAGGATTCATGTTCACGGGCTTGTCCACGCCCGCGGCCATGTACTGCTCCACGAGGCGCCGTTCTTCTGCGGCGCGCGCCATTTGATCTCCCTTTTCGGGATAGCGCCGCGCTTCCGAGAACGTGTTGATGAACGTGTTGAATCCCTCGTCCTGCCACATGTAGACGCGCTCGTTGCTACCCACGATCATCGGAAACCACATGTGGCCGATCTCGTGCGTGATCACGTTGTACAGGTCGTACACGTCTTCACTCTTGTTCTCCATGGCGATCATCGGGTACTCCATCCCGCTGATCGGCCCCTCCACCGCCGAGATATGCGGCCATGGATACGGGAACCACCGCTCCGAGTACTCCATCACCGACATGCGGGACTGATCCGCCGCGTCATGCCAATTCACGGCCGCACTCGGTCGATAGTAGGCGTACGCCATGATCCCCTTCCAGCTTGATGCGTCCCACTGAAACTCGGGCGACGCCGCCCACACCACGTCGCGCACATTCTTCGCCGCGAACTTCCAGGTCAGCATGCCCGTGCTTTTGGGGCGTGCTGAGCCGTTCTTGAGCTCCGCCTCGGTCACCAGACGGACGACGGTATCCGACTTGGCCGCGATCGCGTGGCGGGCGATCTGTATCGGCGTGAGCACGTCGCGCGGGTTTTGCAGCGCACCAGTCGCGGCGACGATGTAGCCGGCCGGGACGGTGACGGACAGCATATAGTCGCCGTAGTCGAGGTAGAACTCGCCCTGACCGAGATACGGCTCGATGTTCCAGCCGCGCACGTCGTCGTACACGGCGGCACGCGGGAACCACTGGGCGATCTCGTACAAGGCGCCTTCGCGGCCCATGCGGTCGGCGCCATGCTCCGGCACCGGGAAATTCCACGCCATCTCGATCGTGGCCGTGCGCCCCGGCGCCAAGGGCTGCGCGAGATCGACCTTCAGCATGGTCTCGTTCGAACGACGTTTCAGCGCCACCTTCTTGAGCGGTGCACCGGCCGCAGACACCACCTGCTCGACCCGCGAGAAGACGTATCCACCGTCGAAGCCGCGGGCACCGAACCGTGAATCCTGCGGGAAGATGTACGAATTGAGCGACTTGTCGCGGAAGGCGTTCTGCTCGACCTGCAACCAGAGGAACGTGAGCGTGTCCGGCGACCGGTTGGTGTAGCGCAACGTCATCTCGCCGCGCACGCTTCTGGCCGTGGTATCGAGCGTCGCCGCCAGCGTGTAGTCCGCACGATTCTGCCAGTAGCGCGCACCTGGAGCGCCGCTGCCGCTGCGTTGCTCGTTTGCCGTCGGGAGAGGCAGTGGCGCGAAAATCGACGTGTCGCCGACCGCGAGCGGTCGCGTCGGCGGGACCGCGCCCTGCGCGGTGAGCTCAGGCGCGGTGAACAGCGCGAGGGCCGCCACGGCGCACACGGCAGTGCGACGGAGGCGGCGTGGCGTGCGAGTGTGGCTGGGCATCCCGAAAATCTAGTCGCCCGTGCGGGAGGCGGGTGGCGCGTGCTGCGTGGACTACGCAGCTTTCGCGCATGACTTCCAGTGCCTCACTCGGCAGCGCCGAGTTCCACACCGTTCCGGTGTTTCCGCGCGGCTTTCGCTGCGCCAGCCGCAATGTCGGCCTCAAGCCGACGGCGCGAGACCTCACACTCTTCGCCAGT
>Ga0154020_10008390_pt1 | contig 11978 bp, 6 predicted proteins | sample Klosneuvirus_201_FD_109709 | JGI IMG/M metagenome (GOLD analysis project Ga0154020, IMG submission 109709) | Active sludge microbial communities from wastewater, Klosterneuburg, Austria - Klosneuvirus_20160825_MG | ecosystem: Engineered > WWTP > Aerobic digester > Activated sludge | place... | reverse complement strand
TCTCCTAAACGAACGCGATGGCATCTATCGGTCACTGAGTGTCTTGTATTATTTCCAGCAGGAACTGGGTTTGCCGCGGTCGCTGGCCGAGGATGAGGGCTACAACACGCTCTACAACCAGCGGAAAATGCAGCGCCTTGACGTCCGCGCTGACCTCCTGCCGCTGGCGGTGCACCTGCCACAACAACCTTACGTGCGCGAAAGCCGGCGCATTGTCGGCCTCTACGGTCTGAGCGGGAACGATCTCGAATTCCGTGACGAGAAGGCAAAGCTCTTCCCGACCTCCGTCGCAATGGGCGACTACGGGATGGATTTGGATCACGGCGACACGGCTCACTCGATCGAACCGGACCTGGATTCCGGGGACCTCGCGCGGCACAGCGGGCCGTTCATGGTTCCTTTCGAGTCATTCGTCCCGGAGAAGGTCGACGGCTTCATCGCGGCAGAGAAAAACATCTCGCAATCGCGGCGCGCCAACGGATCAACCCGCATGCAACCCAGCACGATGCTGACCGGCCAGGCGGCGGGAGCAATCGCGGCGTTGGCGATCAAGCAGGGGGTGCAGCCGCGCCAACTGAATCCCGTGCAAGTGCAGTCGGCGCTGCTGGATGCGGGCAGTACGCTTGTCCCGCGCTGGCATGTGGACGTTCCTTTCCGCAGCCCCGTGTGGAAGGCGACGCAACTGCTTTCGCTTTATCAGATCGTGGATCGTGCCGGGCAACTCACGAACGACCGACGGCCACTAGGGGTGGCGAATCCTTGGGGCGTGAACGAGCCGCTGCGTCCGGCTGAACTTGAGACTGCACTCGCGCGGTTGTCTCACCTCAGTGGCGGTAGTTCCAAACCGGACAAGATTCCGGAGGGCAGGGTGTCGCTGACCGCGTTGCAGCAGTTGCTGGAATCGGTCAATCCCCGTTGGTCCAAATTCACGGCGAACTTCAAAGCGGCCAACGAAGCGGAAATCACCGCCGGCGAATTCGCCATCGTCGCGGCCCATTGTTTGCTGGAAGACGGAAGTCCCAACTTGGTTCCGGCGCTGGAGCCTGCTTCGCCTCCGTGAATAAGCGCCGCAGACTCATTGTCCTACTTAAGCTAAGCTGCGTATGAAATGCTTTTTGCGCGTCACGATCTTGTTGCTGGCACTGTGTGGTCTATCGGTGCATGCCGACGTTCGCGTTTCCGGGCTCTTCGCGGATGGGGTGGTTTTGCAGCGCGAGCAACCTGTGCCGGTGTGGGGCTGGGCAGAACCGGGTGAGATCGTCACGGTTGAGTTTGCCGGCCAGACAAAATCCGTTCCGGCAGACGCCACCGGCAATTGGCGGGTGACCCTCGATGCGATGCCCGCGAACGCCGAACCGCGTGCGCTCGTGGTGCGAGGCAAGTCGACCGTCACCATTCGGGATGTCTTGGTTGGCGAAGTGTGGCTGGCGTCGGGACAATCGAACATGGCGCTCCGCCTTGCTGAACTGGAGAGCGCAAAGGAGGAGATCCAGTCGGCAAACGATCCCTTGCTGCGCACGTTTTGCGTGCCCGAGCGTCCGGGTGAGCGTCCGTGGGTAGACGTGGGCGGACGGTGGCTGCGTTGGAGCGACCAGACAGGAGCGCAGTTTTCGGCGATCGGCTATTACTTTGCCAAGCGCCTGCGCAAGGAACTCGGCGTGCCCGTCGGAATCGTGCTCTGTGCCTGGGGTGGTTCGAGTGTCGTGGCGTGGACAAGCCCTGAAGCATTGCGGGCGCCGGAACTGCGCGGCGTGTGGCCGGAAGATGTGCTGGGCAGCCGTCCCAACATTCAGCCGTCGCGACTTTATCATGGCATGTTGCACCCGCTCATCCCGTTTGGGATCACCGGAGTGATCTGGTATCAGGGCGAAACCGAAGGTGAGCCATATCAGAATCCTTTCGCTTACCGGTTTTTGTTTCCGGCGATGATCGAAGACTGGCGGTCGCATTGGCAGCGACCGGAACTGCCCTTCTTTTGGGTGCAGCTTCCAAACCTGCGCAACAAGCCGACTTGGCCTGTTGTCCGTGAATCCCAAGCCGAAGCGCTTCGTCTCCCGCACACGGGCATGATTCCGACGATCGACATCGGTCAGGAAGACCAACTGCACCCCAAGAACAAAGCCGACTTCGCCAACCGGCTCGCGGACCTCGTGCTCGCCAGGCATTACGGAAGAGCGACCTGGCCGGGCGCGCCTGTATTCCAGAAGTTTGAAATCGCAGGCAGTGCGATGCGCCTGCATTTTAGTTCCACCGGCGAGGGGCTGAAAACCAATGATGGCCAGAAGCCGCGTGGATTCGAGGTCGCCGGCGCCGATGGCAAATTCGACGCTGCCAACGCAGAGATTGAAGGCGCGGAAGTGGTCGTGCGCTCGACAACGGTGACACAACCAGTCGCTGTGCGCTACGCGTGGCAGGCAACGCCGCGGGTGAACTTGGTGAACAACCTGGGTTTGCCGCTCCTGCCTTTTCGCTCGGATAAATTCCCCGTGGCCGGACAGGAAATGATGCCGCAGAAATTGCCCCGCAAGGGCACGCTGGCTTCGCTGGTGCGCGGCGCCGATTTGGTGCTCGGTCGGAACGCCGAGTGGAAGCCTTCGCCGCTGGCTGCGGACGTCGCGCTGTTGGAGAAAGCCGGAGTTGTGCGCGGGCAGCCGACCGGCGTGTGTCCCCTCATCGTCCGTGACCGCGCGGTGGGCAAACTGCCGGCGAGCCCGGATTTGAATTGGACCCTCACGAAGGACATTGATGCCAACGCAGGTCTGACCGTGGAGGTTCGTGTGCTGCCGCATCGTTTCGGCAATGCGACGCGGGGCTTTGACCTGGAGGCGGGAGTGAAGCAAGGCGATGGCAAGCTGCGCCAGTATTCACTGACCATCTTCCCGATGCGTCTGCACGCTTTTCAGGGCAGCGAAGTGCGCGTCCTCGGTGCCAATCTCGACAACTGCACTGCGGCTCACACTTACCGCCTGGCCATCCGCGCCGACGGCGTGGCGCAGGTCTATTTCGACGACGCGTGCCTGGGAACTTTGGCGGGCGAGTTGCGCGATAATGATGCCCAGAGCAGTTCGTTCATCCGGGTTGGGAAAACCACAACCGAAGGCGAGTGGGTCGCCAATTTGGATCACGTTGCCGTCGAAACCGGAGGCGCATTCGAGCCATGAAAGACTTCCAGCCCGTCATTTGTATCGCGCTGACCATGGGCGCGCTTGCCCTGCACGCCGCACCGGTCCCCGCAACTGAATCCGCGTCACCCAAAATTCCGACGTCGAAATACAAACACGCCGACCGGCTGCGTCCGCGTCCGACTGTGGTGATTCCGCCGACCGCCAGCACGCAGGACACGCCGGGCCAGCCGCCCAGCGATGCCATCGTGCTGTTCGACGGACGCGATTTGGCGAAATGGGCGCGCTGGGATCCGCGGGCAACGAACGACTTGAGCAAGCCCGCGCCGTGGATCATTCGCGATGGTTTCGCCGAAGTTGCGCGCGGAACCATCCAAACGCGGGAGAAGTTCTCCAACTGTCATTTCCATCTCGAATGGCGCACGTCGCCCGAGGAGGCCGCGCTTGAGGACAAGGACTTTGACCAGCATCGCGGCAACAGCGGGGTGTTCATCGGCGATCATCCGGAGATTCAGGTGCTCGATAGTTACGAGAACGATACGTATCCGGACGGCCAGGCCGCGGCGATTTATTCGGCGTGGCCACCCAAGGTCAATGCCAGCCGGAAGCCGGGTGAGTGGCAGAGTTACGACATCTTCTATGTGGCGCCGCAGTTTCAGAATGGCGCGAAGGTGAAGAACGCGACCTATACGGTTTTGCACAACGGCCTCCCTGTGCATCTCAACACCGAGGTGAGCGGCGATGAGGTCGAAGGCCGGCTCCGACTCCAAGCGCACGGTGGCAAGGTGCATTACCGGAATATCTGGGTCCGGCCCTTGCACCAATACGATGAGAATGAAGGCAAGCCTTTGCCTCCGGGTGCCCGAACCGCAAATCCTTTTCCGCGGAAGCCTGCCTCGTCAACAAACTCAGCCAAACCATGAAACAGGATTCTACGGACTCCAACGGTGTCATGTTGAACAATGGCGGCCAGTCCCGGAGAGAGTTTCTCAAGCTGGCCGGCTTGGCCGGGGCGGCGATTCTGGCTCATGCTGCGCCTCTCCCTGCCGCGCCTGTGCCCCGTCGGAAAAAGAGTTCCGAACCGCTCAACATCGCACTCATCGGCGTGCAGGGGCGTGCGGCAAATACCATCCGCGACTTCCTTAGGCTCGATGAGAACATCGTGGCGCTTTGCGATGTGGATACGACGCGGCTGGAAAAGGGCGCCGAACTGGCGGGCTCACGGTTCCCGAACGCCCGGCGGTATCAAGATTATCGAAAACTGTTCGAGACGGAGAAGGAATTGGACGCGGTCGTTATAACCACGCCGGACCACATGCACGCGCCGATCAGCCTGCTGGCGATGTCGCTCGGGCTGCATGTCTTTTGCGAGAAGCCGCTGACACGAACGGTGTGGGAGGCCCGCCAGATGCGCGACCTGGCGCGCAAGAGCGGTGTGGTGACGCAAATGGGAAATCAGGGCAGCGCCGCACCCTCGCTGCGTCGGACTGTGGAGGCGATTCGGGCGGGCGTGCTCGGCAGCGTGCGCGAGGTGCATGTCTGGACAGACCGCATCTCCCGATTGAATCCCAAGATGGGCGATACGCGTCAGGTGCCTGCGAATCTGGACTGGAACCTCTGGCTGGGCGTGGCGGGCGAGGAGCCATTCAACCCGCAGGTGCATCCGTCGTATTGGCGTTGGTGGCAGAATTTCGGTGGCGGGGCGCTGGGCGACATGGCGTGTCATCTGATGAACATGCCGTTTCGCGCGCTCGATTTGTCCGATCCTTCAACGGTTGATGTCGAGGTAAGTGAAGCGCTGAGGCCCGGCATGTTTCCAACCAGCTCGAAGGTGGTTTATGATTTTCCAAAGCGAGACAAACGCGGCGCTTTGAAACTGACCTGGTATGACGGCGGCAAAGTGCCGGACAAGCAACTGATCGAATCGCTCGGAGTCATTGAGGATTTTGAGAAGATGCAGCCCAACGCCAATTTGGTGATCGGGGAGAAAGGGGTTCTCTATGATGACGCCTTTCTCAAGTTGAACGGGGAAAAGGAATTCACGCATATCTCCCAGCACGCGGCCTGTGCTTCGATCCCGGAAACGATTCCGCGCGCCAAGCATAGCGGCACCAGTGGCCATTACCGTGAATGGGCGGAAGCCTGCAAGGGAATCGGCTCAACCTATTCGGGCTTCGACATCGCGGCAGCGCTGACAGAAATGGTGCAGATTGGTGCCGTGGCCGTGAAGCTGGGCCGCAAGATCCGCTGGGATGCGGAGCGGATGCGCGTGATCGGCGAGCCGGCGGCGGACGCCCTGTTGCGGCCTACCTACCGGCCCGGATTCACCCTCACGGAGATTTGAAATTTACTCATGAACACCTGGAAGACATATCGCCTGCTCCAATCCACAATGCTGCTTTCGCTGATCTGGTGCGCGGCGACCAATTCCAGCGCGGCGGATAACGGCATTCCAAACTATGCAGTGGAGTTTTCGCGCTTTCAACTGGGTGACATTCCCGCTGGCTGGACGGACTTGGTGAATTATCGCCCAAGCCGGAATTGGGCCGTGGACGGGAATGGTTTGCTGCGCGTGATGCTCAAGGAATATGTGGGCAACCCGACTGCGGGTGACCGGTTGGTGCGGCGCGAGTATCTTGAGAGTTACGGGATGCGCAATTTTGTTGGGTTGCTGGCGTATGACGGCGCGCTCGCAGATGGCGGAAACGCAAAGAAGCTGGAAGATGTCCGACTCGAAGCAACGTTCAAAAAAACGGCGGACCCGAATGTCCTCCTCGGACTGTTCTTGCGATTGACCGACCGTGACAATTACTTGGCGGCGCGCTTCGTCGGCTCAAACCAGCTTCAAGTCGTTCAAGTGAGCCGGGGCCAGGAGACCGTTCTGAAGTCGGCGCCTCTCCAGACCATTTATCCGGGACAGAGAATGTGGGCACTGGAATTCGCCGCCGAAGGGCGGAACCTGACGGCCCGGCTGCTGGACGACCGGCAGCAGGAACAGGCCGCCTTGGCCGTGCAAGTGGAGAAAGCTTCCGTTGGGTTATGCGGTTTGACCGTGACGACGTTTGCCGCGGTGAAAGATTTTGCAATTTCAGTGCCCGGCGGCAAACCGTCCGTTGGTCCCTTGGCTGCGGTGCTGGCAACCAATGTGGTTCAAGCCGCCGCGCGAAGCGAAATCGATTATCCGGTGGTCCAACCGGTCGGAGCGGTTGATTCGCTCAATACCGGGTTCAGTTCGCTGGCCGATGAATATGATGTTGTTGTCGCCGGCGCCGGCACGGGCGGTTGGGCGGCAGCCGTGCAGGCGGCGCGGATGGGCGCAAAAGTTCTTCTGCTGGAGGAGACGGATTGGATTGGTGGGCAGATGTGCGCCGCCGCGGTCACGAGCATGGATGAAGGCGGGATCTGGGGGAAGAATCCCGTCCGCGAACGCGGAATTTATCGCGAGTTCCACGAGAGCGTCGTCAATCATTACTACACTCAGGACAAGGACCCATTTTGCGCTTATCACTTCAATCGCCAATCCGAGGGCGGCTACGAACCGCGCATCGCCCGCGGCGTGCTTTATGGGTTGATTCAGGAAACGCGTCAGCGTCGTTTGCCTGATGGCCGCCAGCCGGTCCTCGACCTCTGCGTGCGCACGAAAGTTATCGCCGTTGAGAAACAGGAGAATGCGGTGCGCGGGGTCAGGGTGGAGGAATGGACGGAGAGCGGTCCGCGCGCGAAGGCGATCAAATGCGGTGTCCTGGTTGACGCCACCGAGTATGGCGATGTGTTGCCGCTGGCTGGCGCGCGTTATCGGATTGGCATCAGCACCAGTGACAAACTCGTCGCCACCTCGCCGCTACAAGAACACACGTGGGTCGGCGTGATTCGTGAATATCCCGGCGGCGTGCCCGAGCATCTGAAAATCAAAATTCCGCCACCGGGGTTCGAGTTGATGGAGAAACGTTTCAAGAATTACCGGCTCGATGGTGTCCGCACGATCGGAAAAGAAACCAAGAAAGCGAAGGGCGAAAAACAGCCGCGGCATTGGTCCGTGTATGTGGACTGGCGCGGGATGGCGGATTCGGCTCGCAATATCATCGGCGAGCCGACGGAGCAATGGCACACGCGATGTGGGTTGAACGGCGGCAACGACTACCCGGTCACCGCTGCCACGATCGAAGATCTGCAGCAGCGTTACCGTGACGAAGGCGGGGGCATCAACAAAACCCTCGGGATCATCTACTGGTTTCAGCATACGCTGGGTTTGCCGTGGGCGGTGGCCGAAGACGAAGGCTACTACAGCCCGCTCAATGCACAACTCATGCGGGCACGAGGGGTGCGGCAAGACCTGATTCCCATTGCCGCGCGGCTGCCGCAACATCCCTACGTGCGCGAGTGCCGGCGGATGATCGGCATGGAAACCATCCGCGGGGTGGACATCTACACCCGGGATCGCGGCAAGGAAAATGGCCGGCACTGGCCTGATGCTGTCGCCATCAACGACTACTCGATTGACCTGCACGGCACGCGTGACCAGATCGAGACGGATTTGGACGAAACCAATTACGTCAACGCCACCGGTCCGTTCCAAATCCCATTCGGCGTCTTCATTCCCGAACAGATCGACGGACTGTTGCCAGCGGAGAAGAACTTTTCCCAATCGCGTCTAGTAAATGGGGCGACCCGTTTACAACCGTCCACGATGCTCACCGGTCAGGCAGTGGGAGCCATGGCAGCATTGTCAGTCACGAAGAAAGTCCCCGTCCGCCAGCTCAACATTATTGACGTGCAGACCGCACTGCTGGCCTCCGGCGACACGCTCGTTTCCCGGTGGTATTCGGATGTGACTTGGGGCACGCCGCTGTGGCGGGCCACGCAGTTGCTGGCGCTCTACGGAATCATGGACCGCCCTGGTCCCATGGAGAAAGGCCCCTTGGGCGAGGACCGCGTTTGGGGGACGGAGGAGTCGCTCTCGATTGCCGAGGCGAACAAGGCGCTCGCGAGGCTGGGTGAACTGGTCGCAGATCAGCAACAATTGACGAGATGTCGCAAGCTTGCCACCAGTGGTCCAATGAAGCGCGGCGAGTTTGCCCTGGTCGCTGCCGGTGTATTGAAAGAATTCGGGGGAAATAGACTGAAAGGCCCGGTTCCGCGCCCGGCGGTCAACCGGGTTTCGAAATAGCCGGCGAACTGTTGTTCGCACACCCGACCGCAGGGCGTCGCTGGTCAGGTGTGATGGACGGTAAAGCCTGGCGGGCGTTAAAATTCGCTAGTGGCGCAGTTTGAGCGCCAATCTCACGCAGCTGCACTAACCTATGATTAGAAACACCTGTTCGAGGCACCTTGCCGCGGCCTGTGCAGCCTCGGCGTCAAACGACAATGCGCGCCCGCGGACGGAACAGTTACAATAAATCGACTGACAAATGAAAACTGCATCCATGCTTTCACCGCGTTGGACCGCCCTCCTCGGCGTCTGTGTCGCGGCAATGCTTCTATTCATCGGCGTGCCGACAGCGGTTGCCCAGCCAGTTGACGCGGCGACCGTTCGCGCTGTGACGGCGGCCATGCTGGGGCGCTCGACTCTTTCCAAGGATGACTCCAAGAAGCTTGAGGACGCGATATCCACGGCTCTCCAAGACGAGAAGATTGCAGCACAGGCCCGGCAATTTGCCGAGGTCAGGAAGGAATATATCGCCAACCGGAGGAAATTCCCGGCGGAGCGCAGTGCGGAGGTCAATCGGAAGTATCAACAGGCCTTGGATGAAACCCTAAAGGCAGTGCGGGCTGCCCTCGCGGTGAAAAATCCGGAGGTCGCAGCTTTGCTAGCCCAAGCTGCCAGTGGGGCAAAGTCCAAATCAAAGAGCGCCGTGGTGGAATACGAAGGTGAGAACGCATTGGATTCCGCCGCCCGCAACCGTTTGGCGGTGCAGCCCATCGAGGATGAACCGGGCCTGCCGCGCGTGCTTTTGATCGGTGATTCCATCTCCATTGGATATACATTACAGGTGCGTGCGCTACTGAAGGGGAAGGCGAATGTGCATCGCATTCCGGCCAACGGCGGAGCCACCGAAGTAGGCTTGGCGAACATGAAAAAGTGGCTCGGCGACAGCAAATGGGATGTGATCCATTTCAACTTCGGTCTGCACGATGCCAAGTTCGCGTCAGAAACCACGCAGCGCGCCTCCCGCGAAGAGTATGCGGAAAATCTGCGCAAGCTCGTGGCGCAAATGAAGGCCACCGGCGCACAGCTTATTTTTGCCACCACGACGCCCGTTCCGAAGGATGGCAATATTTCCCCGACGCGCCGGTTTGACAGCATTCCCGCCCGCAATGAGGCCGCCAAGAAGGTGATGGAGGCGAACGGTGTGGCGGTGAATGACCTCTATTCCGTGGTGTTGCCCGTGCAGAGTGAGGTTGGCCGGAGCAATGATGTGCACTTCCAGCCGGCGGGTTATGAATTGCTGGCCAAGCAGGTCGCGGCCTCTATTGCGGCGAAATTGCCCAAGCATGGCGCTTCCCTGGATTTTGTTCCGATCCAGTCTGGCGAGCAGTCAGTGTCAGTCCCCGCGGTTTGTTCGCAGGTCGCGCGCGCCGGATTTGAACTGGCGAACGCAAGCATACTGCGCGAGCTTTGATTACCCATCGCCTATAACATGAAAGCCCCACCCCAGCACCAAAAGCACCTGGCCCGGCAGGCGTTTACGCTCATCGAGTTGCTGGTGGTCATCGCCATCATCGCCATTCTGGCGGCAATGTTGTTGCCGGCCCTCGGTAAGGCGAAGGCCAAGGCCCAACGCATCCAGTGTGTTTCCAACCTCCGTCAACTTTCGCTGGCCACCCGTTTCTATATGGATGCCGAAGGCGACAAGTTTCCAGTTTACACGGATCCGCTCAGTAATCAGGGCGGCTGGTGGCACCGGCGTATCTATCCCTACATCAAGACCAGCGGATCTTTCACGAATTGGCAGACTTCAGGGCAGGCCGCCGACTACTACGTCTGCCCGGCGGATCCCGGCGGATTGGCTTCGAGATTGAGTTACGGTTTCAATTATTACCTCACGGATGTGCGCGAGTCCGACATACGGACTCCCACCTCCGTCCTGATGATTGGCGACTCTGGATCACAATATCTCACCGCAGCCTGGGCAGAAAAGGGGTTGTATCACAAGCAGGGCATCAACATCGTCCACGTGGATCACCACGTGGAATTCGTCCGCGCGCGGACGAATGAGCTGACGAAGCTGTTGCAGGTGAAATGAAAGGCCGCGCCGCCATGCGCGCGAGTGAGTGGTGCGATTTGAACGCGTTCCGGACTCATTGCTTTTTTTGGGAGCTGATTGCGCTGCTACTGGTCGGAGTGGCGTTTCAAGGCGGAGCTGCCTCATATTACTGGGACGGAGGCACGGCGAACATTGGATCGAACGGGGATGGCGTCAGCGCGGGGGGAAATGGAACCTGGGACTTGGCGATTCAAAACTGGGATCAGGGCAATGCTTTGGCGCACGTTGCGTGGCCTGCTGGCGGCGACGCTGTTTTCGGTGGCACGGCCGGGACAGTCACTCTCGGTGCCAGCTATTCCGTCAACCACTTCAAGATTGAGACTGCGGATTACACCTTCACGTTGACAGGCAATCGAACCTTTTCTGCGCTGACAAACTTCAGCGGGACGGGACTCGCGAGCGCGACCTTTCAAGCCACGAGCGGTTCGCGAACGCTCGTGATCGGCGGTGCGGGGAATCCGAATGCTGATTATTCTGGCCGATTGAGAAATGGCGGCGGCACTTTGAATTTCAGGCTGGGAGCGAACAGGGAACTGACCTTGTCGGGCACCAATTCCTCCTACACTGGGTTGACGGAGATTTATGCCGGCACTTTGCACATCGCATCCGTTGCCAATGGCGGCGTCAACAGCAGCATCGGCGCATCCACTGCTGCGGCTGCAAACCTCGCTTTCGGCAATGCCACGGGAACCGCGACGCTTGATGTCAACAGTTCAGCCCCGGCGGAGACGGATCGTCTTTTTACGTTGGGCGGAACCAGCGCCGGTTTAAGTCATAAGGTTCAGAACAACGGTGCCGGGACGTTGAATTTCACGAGCACCGGTTCAATCGCCTTCGGAGGAACGGCCAACTTAACCCGGGGACTCACGCTTGGCGGCGCAAATAACGGTGACAACATCTTCCGCCCGGTTCTAGGCAACAACGGATCCGGCGCGGTCAGTCTGACCAAGGCGGGCGCGGGCAAGTGGATTCTCACCGGGGACAATACCTACACGGGCGACACGACGGTCAGCGGCGGAACATTGCTGGTGAACGGTTCGACCGCATCCGGGAGCGCAGTGTCGGTATCCAGCGGGGCAACGTTAGGTGGCACGGGAACGATCGCAGGTTCGGTCACGTTTTCTTTGGGCGCCTTCGCGTTGCTTACCAATGGAGCACCCTTGACCATCAGCGGTGCCTTGTCGCTGAACAACAACAAAGTCAGGCTGAATCTTTCAAATGACGTGCCGATTGGCAGCTACACGCTGGCGACGTATGGAGGGGCATTATCCGGTTCGTTCGCCAGCGCTCCGGTTGTGGTCGGCGGCTCGTTTGCGGCGGGCACCATCAGCTACATCACAAGCGGTGCGGGTAGCGTGGTGCTGCATGTTGAGGCGGCACCCCCCTCCGCTACGACCACCATCGTGGACAGTTCGTTCAACCCCTCTTACCTGGGCAAGTCGGTCACGTTTACCGCCACGATGGCACCGGCTCTGGGCTCTGCTGTGCCTGCCGGCACGGTTCAGTTCAGGACCAACGGCACGGCAATGGGCGCGCCCGTTGCCGTCAGCGCCGGCTTCAGTCCGAACGGCATGGCCTCCATCAGCACCAG
>Ga0154020_10008389_pt1 | contig 11979 bp, 7 predicted proteins | sample Klosneuvirus_201_FD_109709 | JGI IMG/M metagenome (GOLD analysis project Ga0154020, IMG submission 109709) | Active sludge microbial communities from wastewater, Klosterneuburg, Austria - Klosneuvirus_20160825_MG | ecosystem: Engineered > WWTP > Aerobic digester > Activated sludge | place... | reverse complement strand
ATCCCTTCGGGCTTTTTCATGGGTGTGGAAAGCGTGGATAAGATCCACAGGCCTATTCGTATTTATTATTTAAAGTATTGTTTACTTAAAATGAAAAATCTTTCTAAGAAAAATATTATTTGTATAATATTTTCTTACTGACATGTCCTTTACACTTTATACCGAAGACATTGTTTACACTGTTTTACTCAAGGAGGAGTTTAGATGAGATGGAAAGAGTGTAATGCAATGGCATGAAAAGCTAAAATTTATGAGAAATTCAGAGGGAGGGACTAAGTCAGTCAAGGATCGCAGAGGGTGAATTCTCGAAAACTTGAACCCTTACAATTTGAATCAGAACCTAATTGCCTAATAAGGGTTTTCCACGATCTCCCCGCCGCTTGAAAAAGCCCAGAGGGATTTTCTTTTTCACAGGCGGGGGGAGGGTGGGAAACCCGTTACTCAAAATTTGTACCATGCATGTCAGATAAATAATTAAATATATTATCTGCTCCAGCCATCGAGTTTCTTCCTTGTATGTTTTTTGTCGTAATTAAATAATATCAAGGCCTTAAGAAACATCAATGGCTGTTTTTAGTCTCTAGCAAATATCGTCCCTCAGCAATTTAAAATAAAATCAAGAAAAAAGATAATAACTAACTAAAATTACTTTGGATCATTCAAAATTACAAAGAACCAGTGAAAATACAAAAAAGAGGCCACTGTAAAAAAGCATGACAGCTGTTGAATTGTCTAACTAGCACCAATTGGAGCTTAAATTGGCTTATAATTTGCAGATTCTTACCTATACATAACTCTATCTTAGTAAAGGACTATGTTAAATTACAACTTGAATAGTTTCTTTCAAACTTCGACAAAAAACATATAGAGCTATTTTTCGAAGTTTTTAGAGGTTTATGTAATGTATTTACAGTTATGAATGAAATAGATTTAACGCTAGGAATATTTAAGATGAGAAACTATTCAATTTTAGTAACCAAGTTTATTCTTGCTTTAAAATTAGTTATTTCATTTTTTATCATAGTAGATCCAATATTTCTCTTTGCTCAAGAAAGTATTATCTCAAATTTGTTTATGCAAGAAAGTGCGAAACCTAAAGCAAAACCAAACCCCTATCTCCATACAATTTATCAATCAATCCCTGTGAATGATGCATTCAACTATTATTTTCAAAAAAGTTTAGAAGAAAAAGAAGCCACTTATAAAGCACTTTCAAAAGATTATGACCCAGAAAGATTTAAAGCCCAAAATTATTTAGTTCAACTTCCTGCTATTGATCAAAAAATAATAACACCATTGGCTGATACTGAATGCAATCTTAATAATCCAGATTTAATCTCTAAGCCCGAAAATCCATACCCTTTTTTACCTAATTCTAAACAGCAAAATATACCCTATTCTAATTCAGCAAATAATGCCTATTGCCTACTACAAAGCACATTTCAAACTCAAAATATAAAAAAACCAATGATGATAACATCATTGAATCCAATTTCACCCAATAAATCATACGAATTAAAAATAAAGGATTTAGCAAAAAAAGATACTTTAGTTATTGTTATACCTGGCATCTTTGGAGAATACATACCCCAAGTTACATTTGGTGAAATTTTTGGAAAAGGATTAACTAAACTTGATAACCCAAATTATCATTCTAGCTTTACTCAATCTTTTAATGAATACATAAAAGCAAACAAACTCAATTTTTTAAAAAATAAAAATGAAGGACTTGATTCTCGTTTTTTAATGAAAAATTTGAGATCCTATTATATCAATAATAATTATAAAAAACTCTATAAGTTGATTACAATTAATCAGTGGATAAAAGTCGCAAGCCTAGATGACTCGAATGGAAATCCATTATTTAAAATTGCACTTTTTGAATTAGAACCCATGTCTCTCGAATCACTTGGTAAACAAGAAGACTTAGCGATTATTTATCTTCGGCGATTGAATAAATTTATGCGTATTTATGAAAAGCAAAATGGAAAACTCCCGGATCAAATTATTTTTATGGGATACTCACGTGGTGCTCCAATAGCCTATGAAATGTTGAGTATTATCAAAAATGGAGCATTAGACGCAGATGATCCTGAAGCACCAACAAAATCAACCCTCTCCAGCGCTTCACAATATTGGTCCAATAAAATAATTGCAGCGGTGTCACTAGGAGGAATGAATCTTGGTACACCATATTTTGATGAAAACGTGATCCTTAGAAATAAAACTCCAGATCAAGCTCGAGCGCTTCAAGCGCTTATGAGATTAATGAAAAAAATTGAACTACTCAATGAGGATGATTTGAACTCACTCAAAGAAGTATTTAAAGGCTCAGTTACTAATAATTACGTTAGTACAAATAATACTTATACGCTCTACGTTGATAAATATGAACTAGCAATTCTTCAAAAAATTAAAAGAAAAATTTCTATAAATATAAAAGAGATTAGCTTATTTCTTTCAATCATTAATAATCTCGATATTAAAAAAACGGGAGAAAATATTGGAAAGGCACTTCTTGCGATAAAAGATTTGGCTACAATTTACGAAAAAGTGAACGATCTATTACAAAATCGTGGTTCCAATATAAAACAATTGAGTATTTTAAAAGAATTATTTCAAGACTTAAATGAAGAAAAAGCCAATAAGATTTTTAAGGATTTAATTGGTATTGGTCAAACGATGTTTCCCAATCTTTCGAACCCGGAACTTGGCCCTCAAGAAGATTTTGTAAGTAAAGTTGACTCCCTTATTTCAAATCCTCCAAGTCTTGATGAGTTAACCGAAAAAATTTCGTCCTTTGTATGGAGTAATTCGAACCACGAAGAGCTTCTTAAAGAAATTAACTCCCTCATCTCACTCTCGTCAAATCCTGAGGCTATCAAAGAAAAACTTCAACTTCTTGTTGAGAAATCTCCAGATTCAAAAGCATTAGTCTCAAAAATTAAAACTCTTATTGCAATGACTCCAGAACCCGAAGAAGTCATCTCACAAGTTCAAACTATTGTCTCCAGTGCTCCAAACCCTGAAGATTTATTACCAATAAAAACTCCTAAATTAGAAATGTTTATTCAAAATATTATTGGAAATTATGGTTTTACTAAATCACAAGAAATCGTTAAGAAATCATTTGAAAATGCAAATGTGATCAGTCTTTTCAATGAAATTAATTTAAACATAAAACTCTTTCGCCATTATTTTATTTCAATCTGGTATGGAGCGAGTGAACTCGGAACACTTTCAAGAATAAGCTGGTTTAATAAGCATGCGAAGTATCTTCCTACGAACATTACCTATTACTCTGTGAGTGCCGTTCAATCGAGTCCCAATTCCCAATTTTTCAAGCAAGGTAGTCGATTCGGATTTAATGTTTCTTCGGATCAGATTTTTTTAAATAAAAGTTGGTTTGACTTCACTGGGATCGGCCATAATGGTGACGACGGCTTAGATGCTACTTTTGCTGGGTCCACGTGGAACGACAGTCAGGTCGACTGGTATAAAACCATATTATGGCCACATTTAATTAAAGCACTTGCTGATGATCCTTATTTTCCTATCAAATCAAAAGTTTTAGGTATTGTGCGAACACACCATTGGGGTTTAGCACTTCCTTATGTAATTTTAAATCAAACTTCTACAGATCCTAATACTGGCCTCTTAACTTACAATGATCAGCGAGTCAAAAACGTGAACCCTTTTCCAAGAGCTGAACTTTTAAAATCCATTGTCATGTCTATTGATGCTGATAGCAGTTCGAATTTAAAAGTGAAATCAATGATTATTAAAAGAGGCATGAAATGATGCAATCACTATCACAGCTCCAAGTTAATTTAAAGTCAAAAGAGATATCTTCTTCATTGTACCTTCCATTAATATTATTCTTTGTAATTATTAATACTTTTTTATACTCCACGTCTCTTTTTGCGAAAGAAGATAACTTATCTGTTTGTATTTCGGAAATCGTAGATACTTCAGCCATAAGTTTAAATAATTTAAGTACAAAGTCCTTTGATATCCAAAAGGAAGAAAAATCAATTAAAAGAACTCTTACTGAATTAACCAAAGATTTACAAAGTTTACTCGAAAAAAATAAAGAAGAGCTGATACCACGTGCCCTTGAAGTTTTTTCTGATAATGCACTAGAATTAATTGGTTCATCAAATAATATCTATTTAACTCTATTATCAAAAATTAACTCTTCACTAAAAGGTATCAATACCCCACTTTCTTTTACTGGTCGGATTTCAATACTTCCAGAAAGCCTTTGCCAGAGTATTTCCATTAAAACGGCAAGAAGAATCGATCAACAAAGTGATATGCTTCGAAAAGGAAAAGAGTTGAATATTACAACTGAACATTTTAGCACTCAAGAATTCAATAGAAATAGTAACTCGGCATGGGTAGCTCAAACTACAAACAAATTGGAAGGCCTCAATTTTAATATTAATTACAAATCGAATATCAAAACAATAAATACTCAATTGTATAATTCTGATCATTCACCGAACTATGATCTTCAGGTTTCAGGAGGAGTAATTATCTCATTACCAAGACATTTTTCTTATCCATTAAATATTCCAATATACTTACAATATCTACCCACCTTTATTCTTAAAAATGCTTTTTTTGAATATAGTCCACAAACTCCCGATAAAAAAAATTATGTTACGATGAATATAGATCCCATTCATTTTACTAAAAAAGGAATGAGCTTAAACAATAGTTCTCAAATATTACCGGAAATTCATTTTTTCTTCAGTGATGAGGTACATTATGATCTGCAATATCTCACACGATATATTAATTTTGTGCCTTCACTCGAAAGACCAACCAATGCGCTACTGGGAGAAGTGGTGTTAGAAAAATGCGAAAAAATTGAATCCACATCTTCAAAAACATTATTGGCTAAACTTTGCGATAATACTGCACGAATCAACGTATCCTTGAATCATCTTATATTATACTTTACTCCTGCAAAGATAAAAGTATCTGATCCGAATTCTAAATTAATAAATATTTTACTTCCAAATCTGAGAGTACCAAACACAGATAAAGGAGAAGTCGGTGGATTGATGTTTCTTCCAAGACGTTATAATTTAATTGGTAATAAACAAGATAGAAAAGAATGGTTTTTTAGTTTTTATATTAACTCTAATAAGTATGCCAAAATAATATTAGATAGAGGAGTTGCGATTAGTAATAATAATTTTAAAAATCATACAATTGGTACTCTTTCTGTTATTAATGAATTAAAAAAACCATTAAATCTTTCCCCTTCTGATGCTTCGACTCCAAGCAACGATCAACCCACTAAAATTGAAGACTATAACTTTGAACTACCAAAGCGTACTGATGACATTAGTGCTGATTAAATGCTTTCCCGTAAAATAAAAGAAATATTTCTTCCTGATTTTTCTTTATCACGACGATGAGAATTCCAACGCAAGTCTGTGAGTGTATCATTGGGTAAACTATCAATTTTATCTTCAGAGATTCCCATTTTATACAATTGAGTTTTGAGAATCCCTTCAAGATCTATAATGTATTTTTCTTGATTTGAGGAGTTCTCAACAGAATACTTTTCAAAATATCGGTTCGATTCATGATGATATTCGATTGGAATTGAATCCATTATTTCGACCCATACTGGTTGATCTACTTCAAAACTTTGTTTACGAATATGAGGCCCAATCACTACTCTCAAATGAGAAACTTTAGTTCCCATTTTAATTAATTCATTCACTGCAACCTCTACAATTTTATTCGCCACACCTCTCCAACCGGAGTGAATGGCCATAATAATTTTACTATTTGAATCAAACATAAATACAGGCATACAATCGGCAGTTTTAATTTGTAGTGCCATGTTTGAACTTGCCGTATAATGAGCATCTGCCTCTTGGAGTTCAGTTGAAGCTAACACTACTTTAGCACTATGAATTTGTTTAATCTTTAACAATTCTACATTCGAATATTGTTCCAATATTTCGTTATCACTAAAATTTTTATTACCAAATACTATTTTATAATTTTCATACTGCCAAAACATACCTAACTCTAGGGATTGATCTCGATTCCTAAGTTGATACCACTGACCACTCTTAGAAATTATTGTATCTTTATTATTTTTATTCATTCAAAAAGTGCCTTTCAAACAAAGTGATTTAAAATAAATTCTGAAAAGTCACTAGGCCATTCATTTTTAAAATTCATATTTTCTTTTGTCACTGGATGCTGAAAACCCAGTTCCGCGGCATGAAGAGCTAACCTAGGAACTTTCTTAGAATTGCTATGAGTGTTTCCATAAATAGTGTCACCTAAAATTGGGTGGCCAAGTTCTGATAAATGAACTCTTATTTGATGTGTCCTACCCGTATGTAGTTTTAATTTAACATAGGTTAAACCAGATTTATGAGTTCCAAGAACTTTAAATTCAGTGTGAGACCATTTTCCAACTCCAGGATTAAATTTAAAATCACGAATTATTTTTTTATTAGCATCTCTTACAGAGGAATAGCGTTTTCGATCTTTAGGATGTCGGGCAAGAAAACTCGTGATTGCTCCATCAGGAGTTTTAATCAAACCAGCTGTAACTGCTAAATAATATCTATTTATAGTGCGTTCCTTAAACTGAAGAGACAAAGCTTCGTGTACGGAATCTGATTTAGAGACCACCATAATGCCGCTCGTGTCTTTATCAAGTCGGTGCACAATCCCTGGTCTTTGTTCACCAAATTTCATCGAATAATCTTTTGTATGAGCGATGAGCGCATTAACCAATGTGTCTTGTGCATGTCCTGCAGCAGGATGAACCACTAATCCAGAAGGTTTATTGAGTACAATTAAATATTGATCTTCAAATAATATATCTAATTTTAAATCCAAAGGTTGTAGAGTTAGTGGCTCGGCCATTGGTATTTCAATCAATATGGTCTCGCCACCCTTAAGCACATGAGAACCCTTAGTAACATGTCCATTCAAAAGAACAGCATTGTCTTGAATTAACTGCAAGGCACGCGAACGCGAATCGACTCCTTCAATTCCTCCCAGATATTTATCCAAGCGAATGCCAATAGCCGAATCAGGAATAACCAAAATTATTGAATTAATCTTTTTTTGCGACATCCGCCTTATAAATCTTCATAAAGGATTCTATAGTTTTCTTTTCATCGAGTTCAAGTATTCTAGCGATTTGAACTACAAAACCTCGAACAAATACCATTGCCGGTAAATCGGACCATAAATTTTTTTCTAGTGCCACAATATAATGTGAGTTAATCCGCGAAATCTCGCTCATTTTAGCAATAGTAATTTTTTTATATTCTCGTACTTTTTTTAAAAATAAACCGTCACAAATTTCTTCACCTTGAATCACTTCTTCCATATCAGAATCTTTTTGATAAGTTGGTCGAAAGTGCGCTTTTTGTTTATCAACTCCCGCAGAAAGCAGTGGTCCCACAATATCTTGAAATTTCAAATCTTGGATCTGAATCTCTGGGTCCTTTAATATTTCGTCATATCGACTGCGAAAAATGGTATTACCTAAGACGAGATAAGCTTCTTCAATTAATTTAAGTAACTCTCGAGCTTCGACTTCGGAAAAAACAGTATATAACGCAGGATTGTCAGAAGAATAGGTTTGCTTGGCACGTTCATAGGCCTTAGTTACCTCATGCTGAGGACTGCCCTGCCGAACTTCAAGTAAGTCATAATAAGTTCCGTGAAATGATTGAGTCATCTACCCTATACTACGGCTCTTTCTGAGTTATGATCAACTAATTGCTTTACAAGTCCTTGAATTTGTCCGACCAATGGATTGAAAGGCTGATGAGTTAAGACTGGAGTTCTCTGTCTACCGCTCTGCCACACTGCATTATCATATTGAAGAGAACCAAGAGGTTGAACTTCAGTAAAATAATTTTTATTACAAATACTTTTTATTGAATCACCAAGTCGCTCATCTTCAAAATTTCTGGTTTGATTGACAACTAACTTTAGTGGACCAAATGCTTTTCCTTCGTTCCCATTTTTAGTCTGCATATTTTCTAAAAAATTTCTCACTTCAAATAGACGACTTTTCTCGAAAGTTTTGTCTTTTCGATTTTTATGAAATTCGCCAAGTGATTTACGATCTTCTTCTTGAAGTCCAATATTGATGATATAACTTTCAATCCATCGATAGTTTTTTTCTATAGACGATGGTTCAGGTGTCGTTACTAAAAATATATCATCTACTGATTTTAATATTTCATAATTATGCACATTGTGACCAGAAGACAAATCAAATAAGACTATATCAAAAGGTTGCGACTTAAGATCGACTAAGAGATCAGAATAATTTCTGACACCATTAATTTCAGAATTCCAAGAACAGGTATCTCCTGACAGCAAGCAAAGCTTTTCAAATCCAACATTCGTATAATAATTATCCAGTTCTTCTATTCCATTAAAATAATCTGAAATACTTTTACTTTTTTGATATGAACCTAACCAACTATGAAGTGCCCCACCATTTGAATCACAATCCACCATCAAAACCCGATATCCCATGCGACTTAAAGTGATTCCAAGTGACGAGGTAAAAAAACTCCTCCCGACACCACCTTTTCCCGATGCAATTGACCAATATAAAGGTTTTGATTGACCAAGTGAAATTTTTCTTTTTTCAAAAAAAACAACTTTTCCAGTTTGTTTATCTAATGAATCAAATCCCTCTGATCTCATATCATAACCCTCCATAGCAATTTTCAATAATCAATATAGCTATCGGATCATTTTGAGATTTAATTTAGAATTAACTTAAAAAACTTTTATTTTTTGGAGAAACTCGACTGTTCTTCGGTATGGAATTATTTATTAAGCAATGACAACAAGACTACTTTAGTCTTGTTGTCATTATTATTATAATCAAATTAAATTATAAAGAGTTCAAAGAGGATTAATCCTAAGTAATAAAGAATTATTTTTTGGCAGGAGCAGGATTCACCTTGTTGGCCTCGCCCTCAATCACGACATTGACATCATCACCAATCATCATACCAGCAACTTTGTCTTTCATGGATGGCTTATCTAATGGTTTATTAAAATTAATTCCAAAATCTTTGCGAATAATTTTTGTGGAGGCCGCAAATACAATCTTTTCATTCCCCCATGGATCAGTTGTCGCACCTTTATAATCAACATCAAGAGTAACAAGCTTTGTGATACCATTCAAAGTTAAGTTCCCAATTACCTTTTCAAACTTCTTTCCTTTCATTTTAACTTCCGTCATCGTAAAAGTCATAAAACGTTTTGCTTCATTAAGTTCACCTTTTTCGTTTCTAATTCCAAAAAAATCAGGATTTTTAAGGTGAGCATCTCGCTTAACATCATTCGTATTTATAGAATCTAAGTCTATTTTAACATCAATTTTATTTAGTTTATTTGTCGCTTCATCAAAATCAATAATACCCTCATATTTATCAAACCGTCCATTGACGGTACTTATAACTAAATGTTTTATTTTAAAAGTAATCGCTGAGTGTGCTAAATCTAACTCATAATTTGCCGCCATCAAAGGCAAACGAAGTGAGATAAATGCTAATACGAGTAAAAAACGGATCATATAAAACTCCTTTGGGATTTAGCCACATTATTAAATAATATGACTGTTCGTTTCTTTTATACTTAGAAATTAATAATTACATTTTGCGACTAAAGTTCCGCAACAAGGGCTAACTACCTAGAGGCGTAAACATAGGTACTATTAGTACGCTAGACCTAATCTATAATTAAATTCCATTGAATTGCAAGAAGTCTATTTTTAAAATTTATTTGCTTCGCAACACTACATTCGGTATCACTAATGGAAAACAGAAGAAGCGTCCATAAACTAAATCAAACCTTGGCCTAATATTAGCAAGTTTGAGTGAGAGATTCGAATTTAATTTCGAAGTATTGATTCGATTAGATGACACCAATAATTTAGTTTTTTACCGTGTTTACATTTTACTCATAAATGTGACAGTCCAGTTAAAGTTTTAACGAATAAGCTAAATCTGAACTTAAAAAAATTAGATTCACTGGTTTTTAGTCTAAATCAATAGACTGTAAATTACAATTTACAGTCTCATGGGTTAAGGATTTTACTAGTTTTCCCGATAGTCATTAAGAATTTCGAGAGATTCTTTTTTCCGAATTTGCAATGCAGGGAGGCTTAATATCTATGACTCATAGTTTTATGAGCTACCATTTAAAGATAAAGTCTCTCACGTGCATAAAATCACTGTTTTTTTATTTTTTCATCATGCTTCTTTTATCTTCATGTAATTCTTCCAGCGATAGTTCATTTAGCAGTCTCGAAGCAGGAGGTAATGGGTCTACAGCAAAGTGTGAAATTACCAGTTCATTTCCTTCAGAGAAAACTTTTCGTGTGGCTGCAAAGTCTGGTAATTTAACTAACTTTAGTGTTACACCTAATGTCAGTAGTTGCATTGTTAATTATAAAATAAATAATCAGCCTGTTGCGATTGAAGTAAAAGGTGGGCTTGTAAATATTGATTCAGACCTACTGTCTGAAGGTGACAATCTCGTCGAAGCCATCGCCGCCAATCAAGTGAGCAGTACTTCGCTTATTTGGACAGTAAAGAAAAACGCCCCTCCCTCCTGTCTTTCTCAATCCCCTAATTCTACCAATAATGCGTTAGCAATTCCAGGTGCACTTATTTTAACGGCAACATCCAATGATTCTGATAACGATAGTATTTCGTTTAATTGGAAATTAAATAACCACTCTTCATCTAATAATTTTACTAGTCTTATCAGTGGTACATCAGCCAGCACTATCACCTTTATCCCCACCATAGATGTCATTGGAAATAATACTGTTGCTGCCGATATGTATGATGGCTTCGATCATAGTTTCTGCGAATGGAGTATCAATGTTACTGGAGATTGTGGCGTTGCAAGTAGTGCTCCAGCAAATTCAATAGTACGTGTGGCTAGTAATAGCTCAACCGTTAGTACTTTCAGTGTAACTACAAATACACCTGGATGCACTGCTAATTGGACTTTAAATGGAGTAAACCTCCCTGGCACCACTACGACTAATCAAATTTCAAGCTCAACATTAAATGCAGGAAACAATATCCTATCTGCTTCTCTAGGTTCAGGGAGTAGTATGGTAACTCGCACTTGGATGGTCGTAAAAAATACTCCACCCACTTGTGCAAATCAATCACCCTCTAATAGTAGTAATATATTAACGGGAGTAGGTGTTTCAAAAACTTTAGTAGCAACGGGTGATGATACTAATGGCGATTCACTCAACTTCTTATGGACTATTAATGGACTTCCAGCTGGCTCTGCCATTGCAACATCTTCAACAAGCACAATGGGTACTGGAATTTTTATTGCAGCTTCCAACCATGTTGGAACCAATACCATTTCTGCTCAAATGAATGATGGTTATGACACAAGCTCTTGCACTTGGACTGCAACTACTGTTGATGCTTGTGTCGTGGCGTCGTCTTTACCTTCAAACGCTATCTCACGCATATCTTCTGCAGGAACGCCTTTAAACTTTAGCCTTGTACCTAATGATTCTAATTGCACCGTTTACTGGAAAATAAACGGTATAGATCTTGGTACCGGAAACTTCATTGATCTTTTTCCAAATAATACAAATATTATTAGCACTCCGGGCTCAAACACTATCACTGCAACTTTGAATAATGGCATACACTCTCCAACAGTTAAATCTTGGACGGTTATTAAAAATAGCCCACCCAGTTGTCTTTCTCCAACTCCCTCAAGCTACACGGGAAACACTGTCGCAATTCCTAGCACTCTCAGTTTTGGAATGGTCGCAGGTGATGCGAATTCAGATCCGCTAACATTTACCTGGAAGGTGAATGGGGTTTCCAGCCCTCCCTCACTTGGTACTCCCACAAGTGGAGCTAACGCTAGCTTAACGAGTTTTATTCCTTCAGGATCCAATAT
>Ga0154020_10008388_pt1 | contig 11981 bp, 11 predicted proteins | sample Klosneuvirus_201_FD_109709 | JGI IMG/M metagenome (GOLD analysis project Ga0154020, IMG submission 109709) | Active sludge microbial communities from wastewater, Klosterneuburg, Austria - Klosneuvirus_20160825_MG | ecosystem: Engineered > WWTP > Aerobic digester > Activated sludge | place... | reverse complement strand
TGGTAAATCACTCGGTGCACATGGTGGGGTGTGGGAATGTCCTGATCTGTTTCCACTTAAAGATGAAGCTGGTAATACACATTGGGTGTTGTTTGTAAGTATTAATCCGGGCGGACCGCAAGGCGGTTCGGCCACGCAATATTTTGTTGGTGATTATGACGGTAAGAATTTTATACCGCAGGATACCCTAACACGATGGATTGACTATGGTGCTGATAATTATGCCGGTGTTACGTGGTCGGATATCCCGGCAATGGACGGACGCAGATTGTTTATCGGTTGGATGAGTAATTGGCAATATGCCAACGTAGTTCCCACTAAAGCGTGGCGCAGCGCGACTACCTTGCCACGAGAAGTTGTGCTGAATAAGAAAGATCAAATCTTCGAACTGAAATTTAAACCAGCGGCTGAGATTAAATCGATTGTACAGAATCCAAAAAGTTTTACTGGAGATGCTACTATGGAAAGTCCTTTGTCATTAATTGAGTTTAATGTTGATGATTCGCAAAATTTTATACTAACAATTTCCAATGATAAATCAGAGAAAGTAATTATCTCGGCTGCTGATGGTTTGTTTTCAGTTGACAGAACAACTTCAGGCATTACAAATTTTAGTGACGTTTTTCCGGCCATCAATAAAATGGATATTAGGGATGTACAAATCAGAAATATAAAGCTATATTTGGATTTAGCCTCGATAGAAATTTTTATAAACGATGGCGAACGGGTGATGACAGAGATTGTTTTTCCGGAAACTCCTTATACTAACGTTAAATTACAAAGTTCGAGTTCACAATTTATGATCTCGTCAATTTCTTCTATTTGGAAATAAATTATACTGATGAATCAAAACGATTTAGACAAACTTCGATTAGAGCTTTCTGTAAAAGCAAAAAATGGCTTGGACTTTGTTGTTTCGGCAATTATTATCTGGTCGCTGATTTCCTTCATCTGGACGTTGTCTTATTCGGATTACAATAAAAGCGTGCTGACTTTTATTGTAGGTGGCCCCATGTTGCCACTTGCCTTTCTGTTATCGAAAGTTTTTAAAACCAGCTGGAAGGTTGAAGGCAATCCATTAGAGCCACTCGGACTGTGGTTAAACTTTGCGCAGCTTTTTTATTTTCCGATGTTGGTTTTTGTATTAATAATGAAGCCCGAGTATTTTGTTCTGTGCTATGTGATCATTACGGGAGCACACTTTTTTCCATACGCCTGGTATTACAACACAAAAGCATTTGCTGTTATGGCCGGTGTAATTTCAATAGGAGCTATGGCAATAGCCTTGACGGTACAACCAGCAAACCTTTATTTGATTCCGTTGTTTATGGTAGGTTCGCTTTTGGTGTTAGCCGTATGGTTATTCCTCGACTTTAAGCAGAGCAAGCTTAAGTATGCTCAGCAGACCGAAAGCTGATTATCTTTTTCTGTTTGAGACTCGGCTCATCAGTTGACTTTGCAACTTCATGCCTAACATGAGCGACACCCAGGCGAGTAGGATAACGAATTCGGAATAGGATCCGCCAACATTAGGCATTGTTCCGCGAACGCGGGGCAGATAAGTCATAAAGAAGATAAACCATACGTAATAAGAATAAACCAATGCCAGGCTGCCAAATTGTTTTTCTGAAAGCTTTGAATTTTTAAACAGAGAGTCTGCATAAGGCATGATGAAGATGAGCAGGTAAGCGATAAATCCACCGGTCACACGTAATGGAGTTAACACAGTACCACTGAGGTAAACGAACGTGAGCAGTTGAACCAGATGAATACCATGCGCGATGGCAAAAATCAAATAATATTTATCTGAAAGAATGGAGGTAAGCTGAATGTATCGATGGGTTTGAAAAAGAAAGATTAAACTAAAGATACCTAAGGATGCACGTCCGGAAAATCGGGTTACAGCCTGAAGGCCTTCGAGGGTAGCGCCATAGTTCATCACGGCAAGGATAGCAATACCCACTTCAATAATTAGTACACTTAATAAAGCATCTTTAAACTTCACGCACTGAATTTTTTTAATGAGTTAATAAGCATGTCTATTTCTTCTTCTGTGTTATAATAATGTGGTGAAAGGCGTAGTGCCCAATCCACTTGCTTTGCTTCAAAGTCAATTAAGGCAAAGTTGCGAAAGCCAACGGAAGTATTGATGTTCTCCTTGCGCAAATTCGTGAGTACATGCTGTGCTGTTTGGTTAGCAATAGCTATAGTGATAATGCTACTTTGCGGAGTACCTTTATCAAGAAGAGTAAAGCCTTTTAGTTTTAAAACTTCTTTTCGAATAAGATCACACAAGTGCTGATTACGTTTCTGAATGGCAGGCAGCCCTACGTGTAAGGCATAGTCGATGGCTGCTTTACTTCCAAGCACCAGGGCATAGGGGAGTTCCCACTCTTCAAATCTGCGCGCATCCATTCGCGGAGTATATTCATTAGCCGAAATCCAATCGGCACCGCGCATGTCAATAAAAAGCGGCTCTAATTTTTGATTAATGATTTTATCGGACACATAAAGGAATCCTGATCCGCGAGGTCCGCGCAAGAACTTGCGCATGGTGGCGCTAAAAAAATCACATTTAATCAATGAGACATCTACGGGAATTTGTCCGGCCGATTGGCAACCATCTACTAAGTAATAAAGGTTGCGGTCGGCACAGAGTATTCCAACTTCTTCCACCGGTTGAATTAAACCCGTGTTGCTGGGTACATGGGTAAGGGAAACAAGTTTAGGATGGTGTTGATCCATCAGGTTTTTCATGTCGCTAACATCAACACCGCCTTCGGGCTTGCTTTTAGCGCGTACGATTTTTATACCAAATCTTTTTTGTAATGAAAGAAAAGCAATCTGATTCGAGATGTAGTCTTCATTTGCGAGAAGGATAGTATCTCCTTCCCGAAAAGGAATGCAGGATAGCGCAAGGGAAAAAGAATGAGTAGCGCTTGAGGTAAACGCAATGTTTGTTGATTTACAATTTAAGAGTTTAGCCGTTGATGAATAGAAACCTGCGATCTCTTCTACTTTACTATCAGCTGCTTCATAACCTCCAGTTACACTTTCCAGATTAAGATAATCTTGCATGGCCTCGATAACCGCTTGCGGCATGAGCGCTGCACCCGCATTGTTGAAATGAATTTTATGTTTGCAGCCTGGCGTTTGCGTTCTCAGTAACTCAACATTCATGGTTGTGCGGGTTTTAGTAATAACGTTTTGCTCTTCGTTTCAATTTCTTTTCGGTTCATCAGCATCTTACGAAACTTACCCATTGCGAACATTTCTGCCTGATCACTATAATGCTTACTCATAACATTACCCGATTGCCCAGTGGGCGAAACAGTAATTCCATTTTCCATATCACTAAAGTCTGTAATCTTGCGCAAGGCCGGTCCACCATCTACCGGAAAATACCCCGTAGTATCTAGATTATAATGAAGGTTGTTAATTACTTCGCTTCCGCCACTCACGCTAAAGGGACCTACATTGAAAAATCCTTTCAATGGTTTCACGGCATCGAAAGCGTGCTTGTGGGTTAGTGTATGAATTTTTCCCCATGTCCACTCGGCAGGATTGCTGCCTGAAGTTTCCGTAAGGAGTTCAATTGTTTTTTTTGCAGCTTGCTCAATGATTTGTGCGCGCGTTTCTTTTGCATCCGTCTGGCGATTATCCCACCACGGTGAGTTTTCATTTTTTATAAATTGTTCGTAGGTGTTTTTAAGAATGGAAGAAGCAGCCAAGGATTCAAACGCTTTGTCGGTAATGTCATCGGCCATCGCCTTGCGCATGACTTGTGCCAATAGATTGTTGTAGATAGACGGGGCAATCTGGTCGGCACCGTGATCACCTTTCCAGGAGGCCAACGTTTCAACGATTACACTGTATTCACTCTTGTTTACCGATTTTAAAATGGCAGCTAGTTCGTGCGCGATGTCGGCATGCATGTGCGAAGTAACATCCAGGTCGATAGTCTGAATATCTTCAACAGTCCATTTTTTATCCTGCGAAATTAATTCCACGATTCGTCCGGCACGACTGCGTGGATAATAATAACCAGGATATAAAACGCCATCGACTGAGTCGGGTTGATTGTTGGCCGTGTACACATAGCCCCAGGGCGGATTGACAGCGTGCGGATTTTTAGAAAAGGGATAGTACCCCAGATAGTCATCGTTACCCGAACTTCCATCAAGAAAAAATTTTGAAGCTGCGTGTGCAGGTCTGATCGGCAATTTGGCTACAGCCCACCACGCAATATTTCCCTGAACATCGGCATACATGACGTTAAGGCCGGGTGACGAAAATAGAGAAGCGGCATGTTCTGCCTGAGCAAATGTGCGAGCATGATTAAGTTCGTAAGCAGCCTGAAGCGATTCGTTCGATAATTGATTCAACGCCCAAAACAACGCGGTGGGTTTGGCTTCTTCTGTAAAATCGATAACCTCGTTGATCACATTGCCATGGGGCGTAACGGGAATTACAATTTCCACATCCAATTGTCCTTTTACTTTGATGAGTTCTTTTCGCCAGACTACATCTACCCACTCACCTTTGTATTTTACTTTGCCATTGTCGTCAAACTCCTCCACAAAAAAATCGGTATCATCATTTTCAAACATTGTTAACCCCCAGCCACAAAAATCATTCTGACCTAAAAGCCCGAAGGGAATGCCGGCAATATGATGACCATAAAAACGGAAGTTGGGAGTTTCCAAATGTGCTTCGTACCAAACTGCAGGCTGCGAAAATCCAATGTGTGTATCGTTTGCTAAAATGGGTAAACCCGATGCCGTGCGATTTCCTGCGATTACCCAGCCGTTGCTTCCCTGCCAAAGGGGCACGGGAATTTTTTCCAGAGCCTCACTAAAAAATGAAATCATGGAGTCACTTGCCTTGGTTTGCACCGATGCTTGCCGGGCACTTCCATTAAAGTTTTTAATTATCTCGCCATTAGCAGGTGTTAGCACAGCCAGGTCTTTCAGGTAGGTATCGCCTAATTCGTTTCTTATTTTTTCCAAGACAGGGTCTACCCGTAGACCTTCGGCAAATCCAAACGACATAAAACCAACCGCGAGGTAAATATCTTCCGGAGTAAAATCAGTCTTGGGTATACCCATAATGGTAAACTCGAGTGGTGTGGTACCGGTCTTTACAAATTGATTAATTCCTTTTTGATAAGCCAGCGCTGCCTTTTGAAATGCCGAGGTATCTGCGTTAAGATATTTTTGAGCTTGTTCTCTGGCGAATTTATTAATTCCCAAGGTTCGGAAAAGCTTATCGGTCTTTAGCAAATCAGGCCCGAGTATTTCGGATAATCGTCCACCGGCCGCTCTGCGAATCATTTCCATTTGAAAGAGTCGATCCTGAGCATGTACGTACCCTAAGGCATAATAAGCATCTTCATCATTTTGCGCGTAAATGTGCGGCACCCCATAGTTATCGTAAAGTACTTCAACAGGTTCGTGCAACCCTGTTAAGGTGAGTTTGCCCGAGTAAGTAGGTTTGGTTGAAAGCAGGTAGATATAAACAGCAGCTACAAGCAGCAGAAGTAGGGCTATTACACCGATAAGAACTCGTTTCAGTATTTTCATAAGTAAATGATGATTATCGAAAGTTAACCATTTAACTTTAAGGGAATAATAAACGATGCAATGAAATATATACTGATTCTTTTTTGTTTGATTTCTATTACTGCGGAAGCGCAAAACAAATACGGACTCACCCCCATGAAATTAGAGGAATACAAAAAGAGCATAGTTACCAATCCACAAAATGAATTGGTGAATCTCGAAAAATTTATTCCCGGACTTAAACTTGATATTCGGTATGCGACAACAAACAATTTTACTGGCGAGAAAATTTATACCATGGCTCGTGCGTATGCGCGCAAACCCGTAGCGGAATCACTAAAGAAAATTCAAGCTGACTTAAAAAAGCAAGGATTAGAACTTAAAATTTTTGATGGTTACAGGCCGTATTCGGCAACGGTAAAATTCTATGAGACTTATCACGACACTACTTATGTGGCTTCACCCTATAAAGGCTCGCGGCATAACCGCGGCTGTGCATTAGACCTTACGGTGATTGATAGTAAAACGGGAGAGGAGCTGAAAATGCCAACAGGGTACGATTCCTTTAAAAAAGAAGCGTGGCCGACTACTCCTGTCAGCGATCCAAAAATCAGGAAGAACCGCCAGTTACTGATTGATGCGATGGAAAAGCATGGCTTTAAAGTCAATGCTTCAGAGTGGTGGCATTTTGATTTTGTAGGCTGGCAGAAGTTTACCGTGATGGATATTGATTTTGAGGAGTTGGAGTAGGAGGCAAAGCTAATTTTTATAATTGACAGCGCAGACAAAATCGTTAACTTTACAGTAGGTAACCCAAATGAGTTATGGATTTAAAATTAGAGCGAGCATCCCTTATCAAAGACCTTGAGCAGGTAGATGATGTGTCTTTATTACAGGCTATTAAAGTCATGTTGCAATACGGATTAAAAAAAGAAGGGAGAATCACCCTTACGCAATACAATCGAGAATTGAAGGAAGCCGAGGCAAGAATTGATGCAGGGAATTATCACACACAGGATGAAGTTGAAGCGATGGCAAAGAAATGGTGAGTAAATCTCCGCTTTCGGTATTGTGGGATAAAGAAGCCTATGCTTCCTTGCAAAGAATTTATTTGTACATAAAGCAAGATTCTCTTTTAAATGCCGAGAAAGTGAAGAACGGTATCTTAAAAATTACCAAGTCTCTTTCTGAGAATCCAGCTAAATACCCTCCGGACAAATTCAAAAATAAGAATCTGGGAGACTATCGAGCTTTTGAAAAGTATTCCTATCGGTTAGCTTATAGGCATACTAAGAAAGAAATTAAGATTCTTCGTATCAGGCATGTAAAGCAGGAACCCTTAGAGTATTGAAATAGTATAAAGTAAATTATCTTTTATAAATGTGTTATGGACAAAAAAAGTAGAAAATTCCTGTTTGATTATTTGAACAATGCTTCCCCTACCGGCTTCGAGCAAAGCGGTCAGCAAATCTGGCTGGATTATATGAAGCCTTACATAAACGATTACATAGTAGATGTGTATGGCACGGCTGTGGGTGTTATCAATCCGAAAGGTGCTTATAAAGTAGTGATTGAAGCTCATGCTGATGAAATCTCGTGGTTTGTAAATTACATTACGGACGAAGGTTATATCTACGTGCGCAGAAACGGTGGTAGCGATCATCAGATTGCACCCTCTATGCGAGTGAATCTTCATACAGAGAAAGGACCGGTGGTTGGTGTATTTGGCTGGCCCGCTATTCACGTGCGTGATTCAGGAAAAGAAGAAGCACCAAGCTTAAAAAATATTTTTATTGATATTGGTGCAGAATCAAAAAAGGAAGTGGAAGCAATGGGTGTGCACGTAGGCACGGTGGCTACGTTTCAAGATGAGTTGATTGAACTAAACAAAAACTATTTAACGGGTCGTGCGCTTGACAACCGCATGGGTGGTTATATGATTGCTGAAGTTGCGCGCAGACTTCATGAGAATAAAAAGAAGTTGCCTTTCTGTTTATATGTGGTCAATGCCGTACAAGAAGAAATTGGCTTGCGTGGTGCGGAAATGATTTCGCGCAGATTGAAACCCGATTTGGCAATTTGTACAGATGTAACACACGATACGCAGTCGCCTATGTATAACAAAAAAGAAAGTGGCAACATGAAATGTGGAGCCGGACCTGTGTTATGTTATGGACCCGCTGTTCAAAACAATGTGTTAAAAATGATTATTGATGTTGCGAATAAAAAGAAGATTCCATTCCAGCGTCAGGCGGTTTCGCGCTCAACCGGAACGGATACCGATTCGTTTGCCTACTCGGCAGAAGGAGTTGCGTCAGCACTCATTTCTCTTCCATTGAAATACATGCACACAACCGTAGAGACGGTACATAAAGATGATGTTGAAAATGTAATCAACCTGATTTATGATGTGTTGTTGCAGGTAAAGCCAGGGCACGATTTCAGGTATATTAAATAGCAATACAGTCCACGGTCGACAGCTAATAGTCGACCGTGGACTATTATTATTTTATCTCGAACCCAACACTCTGCATATCATCCCAAAACCCGGGATAGGATTTATTCACTACATCAGGACTTTCAATTTTAAGATTGGTAAGGGTTGCTAAAGGCGCTAGTCCCATGGCCATTCTGTGATCATGATACGTGTTAATGATAATTTCATTTGAAGAAACTTTTCCAGGAACCAGGAACCAGCATCCAGTTTCTACTTCAGTAAGTGTTGCCCCAATTTTTCCAAGTTCAGTTTGAAGGGCCGCGATACGATCTGTTTCTTTTATACGAAGGCTTTCCAATCCTGTAAAGGTTCCTCTAATTCCTTTGGCTGCGCAAACAGGCAGCACGGTTTGAGCAAGATCTGGGCAATCCTTAAAATTCCAGGTTAATTCTGTTGCTGCATCCTTCTTTGAAAGGAATAATTGATTGTTCTTAAAAATGGATGTAACCCCTAATCGATCCATGATCTCAGCAATCACCCGATCGCCTTGTAGAGATTTTTCAGAAACATTGGGTAAGGTGATAGCAGCTGTTTCCGCCAAAGCGGTAAACCCATACCAATAACTAATCGATGACCAATCTGCCTCTACTGTTATATCGGTTGGTTTATAGGCCATTGGTGGAATGGCAATTTTTTGAGCCTCCAAATCAATTTGACAAATCGCCCCAAACTCTTGCATCAAAGCAGCGGTCATTTGTATGTAGGGTACACTCCCTATTTTTCCCGTAAGGGAAAGGGTTAAGCCCATAGGTAGGGTTGGGGCCACCATCATTAGAGCCGAGATGTACTGACTGCTTACGTTGCCTGGAATAGTAAGTGTGTTTGTCTTTTGGGTTACAAATCCCTTTGTCTCGATGGGTGGAAAGCCTTCCATTTCCAGATAGTCGATAGTAACACCAAGTTCGCGCAACGCATCAACCAGTATTCCAATCGGGCGCTCTTTCATTCGGGCTGTTCCCGTAAGGACTTTATGGTTGTTGGTAATGGCAAAGTAAGCCGTAAGAAATCGCATGGTAGTACCGGCATCCATAACATCAATGATTGAGTCGGGGCTAGTAACCAGCCGGTTCATTAACTGGGTATCGCGGGCATCAGAGAGATTACTAACAACCGATTGGTTTCCACTAAACGCTTTTAGTAATAACGCCCGGTTACTGATGCTCTTGGAAGATGACAGTTTATGAGCTGTGCCCGAGAGTTGTGCGTTTTTAGGAATGGATAGGTATGCCAAGAGAGGGAAGTTATAATTGAATTTAAAAAGGTAAGAATATTTTTAAGAACGTTAAACCCCACTCCTCCGATGAGGGGTTGGGCTTACCCACCGAAACACAGGTGAAGGAGGGTAAGGTAAAAATAATTTTAATCCAAAGATTTTTTGTGCGAGTTGAAACAATTTAATTTGAATAATGGTTAGAGTAAATATGAAGACTACAAGTAAACTTGCTATTGGTATTGGTTTAGCGGGCGGTGCCTTGCTCGCTGCCTGGTTGCTAACCGGTGATCGCAAAAATAAGACAAAAGAGTTTGTCGCGAAGAAAACGGATGATGTGAAACAGGCATTTAAGAAAGTGAAGAAAGAATTAGAAGGGTCAGAAGACCTTTATGTTTAAATCGACTGATAGTAATCAAGCGATGTCTCAATTTCTTCTGCGCTAACCTCCACATCCCAAACTGCCTGACCGATTCCTTTGGTCAAGGCCATCAGTATCCTATTTCCCTTATTTTTCTTATCCTGGGCCATCAAATCCATAATTGGTTTCTTTGCGGTTGGTAGGGAAACGAATGGATAAATAAGTTTCAGATACCCGGAGATCTCGTTAAGTTCTTCTTTTGAAAGAAGATTCTTTTTCCAGGCTATAAATGATTCGCAGTGCATGCCGATGGCAATGGCCTCGCCATGAAAAATCCGGTTTCCGGAATGCAGAAAGGAACTTTCAACGGCATGGCCAACCGTATGACCAAAATTCAGAATTTTACGCAAGCCACTTTCCTTTGGATCAGTTTCTACCACTCTTTTTTTGAAGGCAACGGAATGCTCAATCAATATATTCCAATTCTGGTTGACCAACGATTTCTCTTTTACTGCCTGCCACATCATTTTATCTGATATAAGACAATGCTTGATTACCTCGGCAAAGCCCGACCGCAATTCCCGCTCGGGTAGGGAGCTGAGAAATGCCGGGCAAATAAGTGTGGCGGCCGGATTGCAAAACACACCTATGTGGTTTTTATAATTATGAAAATCGATACCCAGTTTTCCACCCACGCTGGCATCAACCTGCGCCAATAGGGTAGTGGGCATCAGGGTAAAGTCTATTCCGCGTTTAAAGGTAGCCGAGCAAAACCCACCCAAATCACCCAATACACCCCCGCCTACTATTAACACTAAAGAATGCCGGTCGAAATGCAAATCAGTTAAATTTTCCCAAACTCGTTGGCAGGTTTCCAGGTTCTTGTGCTCTTCGCCTGCAGGAATTACCATAAGGTTATGCTCAGGTAGCGAGTCTTTTATGAGCGGATAGCAAAGGCGACTTGTATTATCATCGGTCAGAATGCCAATTTTAGAATACGATTTTCCCGTAAGGAAGGAGGCGATTAACTCTTTGGCGCTCTGTTGAATAGAAATATTGGACATGTCGGCTTATCAGGCTGCTAAGTTTTGCAACATAATCAACAAATTAAATCAATTCTGTTCTTTAGATAGTGTTGCCCATTAAAAATCTACCACAATCTTATATTTGTGGCTCAAAATTAATCTCATGGAAATACAGTCTACCATACACTTTGACGATACCGAAGTAGCTTTTTCATACAAAAGCGACCGGCAATTGAAGAAAGCTAATTTCATTTTTTCACTTGTAAATAATCCCTTTATGTCTTCCGCAGCCACGGGTTTGGTCAAGGTGGGTTTGGCGCTCCACCTGCCGATAAAAGGAATGATAAAGAATACCGTATTTGAACATTTTTGTGGAGGTGAAACCATTGCTCAAAGCCAACAAACCATCGACACCTTGAATCGCTATCATGTGGGAACCATTCTTGACTTTTCAGCAGAAGGGGCAAAAACGGAGGCCGGCTTTGATAAAACCATGGAGGAAATTTTAAAAACGATGGATAGGGCAAAGGGAAATCCGGCCATACCCTTCACCGTTTTTAAATCGACTGGTTTGGTCGATATAGATTTGGTTACCAAAGTCCAAGCGAAGGAAACCCTATCACCAGCCGAAACAGAAGCCTTTAGTCATTTTCATTCTCGGGTTGAAAAGATTTGCACGAGGGCACATGACTATGGTGTGCCGGTAATGGTGGATGCTGAAGACAGTTGGATTCAAAACGTCATTGATGCTATTGTCTATGAGATGATGAAAAAGTTTAACACGAAGCAACCTATCGTTTTTAATACGTATCAAATGTATAGAAAGGACATGCTGGATAATTTGCGTAATGCCTTTCACGATGCGGCCATGCATAATTATTATTTAGGCGTAAAGATGGTGCGTGGGGCTTATATGGAAAAAGAAGCCGAGCGGGCAGATAAAATGGACTATGAAAATCCGATCCATCCGAACAAAGCGGCTACGGATGACTCGTATAATAAAGGATTGGCTTTTTGTATTGACAATAAACAGCGCATTAGCATCATGAGTGGATCACACAATGAGTATAGCAATCAGTATTTAGCTTTACTTATGGAGAAGCACAGCATGAAAAATAATGACAACCGGGTATGGTTTGCTCAGTTGTTTGGAATGAGCGACAACATTTCCTTTAATCTTGCCAAGGCAGGCTACAACGTGGCTAAATATGTTCCCTATGGACCTGTTGAGTTGGTGATGCCTTATTTGATACGCAGAGCCGAGGAAAATACTTCTGTTGCGGGGCAAAGCAGCCGCGAGCTTACTATGATTCGCAAAGAGTTGAAG
>Ga0154020_10008387_pt1 | contig 11983 bp, 12 predicted proteins | sample Klosneuvirus_201_FD_109709 | JGI IMG/M metagenome (GOLD analysis project Ga0154020, IMG submission 109709) | Active sludge microbial communities from wastewater, Klosterneuburg, Austria - Klosneuvirus_20160825_MG | ecosystem: Engineered > WWTP > Aerobic digester > Activated sludge | place... | reverse complement strand
AGCGCGCCTTGTTCAGGCAGCCGAAGGGACCCTTCAGGCCGCTCACGTTGGGCAGCAGGTTGGCCTCGGGCACGAACACGCCGTCCATCACGATCTCGCCGGTGATGCTGGCGCGCAGGCTCATCTTGCCTTCGATCTTCGGCGCGGAAAGACCCGGCATGCCCTTGTCGAGGATGAAGCCGCGGATGCTTTCCTGGCCGCCGACCTTGCCATCGGGGTCTTCGAGCTTGGCCCAGACGACAAAGACGTCGGCGATCGGGCTGTTGGTGATCCACATCTTGCTGCCGGTGAGCAGGTAGCCGCCCACCCCGTCACGGTTCACGGGCCTGGCGCGCGTCAGCATGCTGGCCGGGTCGCTGCCGTGGTTGGGCTCGGTGAGGCCGAAGCAGCCCACCCATTCGCCGCGGGCCAGCCTGGGCAGGTACTTCTGGCGCTGCGCCTCGCTGCCATAGGCGTGGATGGGGTGCATCACGAGGCTGCTCTGCACGCTCATCGCACTGCGGTAGCCGCTGTCGACACGCTCGACCTCGCGTGCCACCAGGCCGTAGCAGACATGGTTCAGGCCGGCGCAGCCGTAACCTTCGATGGTGCTGCCCAGCAGCCCCAGTTCGCCCATCTCGCGCAGGATCTCGCGGTCGAAGGTCTCGTGGCGCGCGGCCATCAGCACGCGCGTCTGCAGCTTGTCCTGGCAGTAGGCGGCCGCGGCGTCGCGCACGGCGCGTTCGTCGTCGCCGAGCTGGCTGTCGAAGTGGAAGGGGTCTTCCCAGGTGAAGCGGGTGGCCATCGTGTGTGCTCCTGATAATCGGCCGCCAGTGTAAGGATTGGCGGTCGCCGTCGATCGCCCAGGCGTCGCAAACGCCGGCAACAAGGAGCTACAGGCATGGACAGGCAGGTCATCACCCTCGGCGGCGGCTGTTTCTGGTGCGTCGAGGCGGTGTACGAACTCGTCGACGGCGTGCTCGCGGTGGAAAGCGGCTACTGCAACGGCCATGTCGCCAACCCCGGCTACGAGGCGGTGTGCACGGGCACGACCGGCCACGCCGAGGTGGTGCGCGTGAGCTTCGACGCGAAGCGCATCAGCCTGCGCGAGGTGCTGGAGATCTTCTTCGTCGTGCACGACCCCACCACGCTGAACCGCCAGGGCAACGACATCGGCACGCAGTACCGCAGCGGCATCTACCTCGAGGACGCCGGCCAGGAAGCCGTGGTGCGCGACGTGCTGGCGGAGGCGAACGCGGCGCATGGCGGCAAGGTGGTGACCGAGGTCGCGCCGCTGGCGAACTACTCGCGCGCCGAGGACTACCACCAGCACTACTTCGCCCGGCACCCCGACCAGGGTTACTGCGCCTACGTCGTGGCGCCCAAGGTCGAGAAGTTCAGGCGCAGCTTCCAGGCGCGCGTGAAGGGCTGAAGGCGCGGCGGGCGCGGGGCCCCGCGGGCCGCCTACAGCGGCATGAAGGCGCTGCCGGTCTCGAGGTCGGGGAAGATCGAATCCAGGCTGCGGTGCAGGCGCTGGCGGTGGCTGCGGCAGTCGGCGTCCATGCGGCCGAGCGCGGCGAAGACCGGCGCACGCAGCAGCCACAGGTCCACCGGTTCTTCCGCGGCGCGCACCTGCACACGCAGCCATTCGGCGGCGGGCACGGTGTCCAGCGCGTCGAGGAAGCTGCGCTTCAGCGAGACGAAGGCCTGGCGCGCGGCGATGCGGGCGCCACGGTCGCCGGGCAGGCCGGCGCCGGGAGTGAAGTCGCGCGGGGCGCTGGTCAGGGGCTGGGCTTGCATCACAGCGGGGCGAACTGGGAGCGCGGGGCGCGGGTGGGGAAGTGGCGGTTCAGCGGCCCCAGGCGCTCTTCGGCCTGGAACTGGCTGTAGGCGACGCCGACGACACGGTAGATCTCGGCCCGCGCGTGCCACAGCTCGCGCAGCGTGCGGGCGTCGTGGATGCGGCGACGCAGCGCCTCGGCGTCGGGGCTGTCGATGTCGGCCAGGGTGGCCAGGAAGTCGCTGCGCACCGCGGGCAGCCGGTTCGGCGCCGTGGCGGCGGCGTGCGGCGCCGGCGCCAGCAGCCACGACATGAGCCGCTGCCAGGTGCCGTCCATCGGGGCAAAACGCAGCGACGGCGGGCAGACCTCCACGCGCAGGCTGCTGGGGTCGCACAGCGTGCTGCGGCGGCTCTGGCGTGTAGGAATGTGCAGGGACAGGCGCATGGAAGTGATATCGGACACGGTCTCGACAACCTGAGCCCGATGCTCACCTGCCATGCACCCCCGCAAAGCGCCGAAGAAGGGGCGCTTCGTGCGCCAGTTCGACGCCGCCGCGCCCGGCCGGCGCTACACCACGCCGTAGCGCGCCTTGCGCAGCGCGGTGTATTCCCACCAGGGCCGCGCCGGTGCGCCGGCCATGAAGGCGGTGGCGGCCATGAAGGTGTCCAGCACGCAGGGGTCTTGCCTGCGGCCGGCCTTTTCGCCCAGCGCCTGGTAGAGCGCGAAGGCGTCGCGCCCGGCCAGTTCCTGCGGGTGCAGGATGCCCAGCGAGCGCAGGTCGGCGGCGATGGACGGGCCGATGTTGGGCAGCTGTTCCAGCGTCTCGCACTCGGCGGCCACGCGTGCCTTGCGTGGCGGCGGTGCCTTGGGCGGGCGCAGGTTGCCGGCGGCGGTGAGATGGGTGTGCAGGGCGGCCATGGTCACATCAGCATGGTGTTGCGGATGAGCCCGACGGCGATGCCCTCGAGCTCGAAGTCCTCGGCGTCCGGCGGCACGAGGATGGGCTTGAAGTCGGGGTTCTCGGGCAGCAGCTCGACGCCCTTGCTGGTGCGGCGCAGGCGCTTGACCGTCACTTCGTCGCCCAGGCGCGCGACGACGATCTGGCCGTTCTTCGCGTCCCTGGCCTTCTGCACGGCGAGCAGGTCGCCGTCGAGGATGCCGGCGTCGCGCATGCTCATGCCCTTGACCTTCAGCAGGTAGTCGGGCCGGCGCGCAAACATCGCGGCTTCCATCAGGTAGGTCTGGTCGACATGTTCCTGCGCCAGGATGGGGCTGCCGGCGGCGACGCGGCCCACCAGCGGCAGCGTGAGCTGCGCGATGTGCGGCAGCGGCAGCATGTACTGCTGGCCCCAGGGTGCCAGGCGGGCTTCGGCCATGGCGCGCAAGGTGTCAGACTTCAGCCTGATGCCACGCGACGTGCCCCCCACCAGTTCGATGACGCCCTTGCGCGCCAGCGCCTGCAGGTGCTCTTCGGCGGCGTTGGCCGACTTGAAGCCGAGTTCGGCGGCGATCTCGGCGCGCGTGGGCGGTGCGCCGGTGCGTTCGATGGCGCTTTGCACCAGGTCGAGGATCTGCTGCTGGCGGGCGGTGAGCTTGGGGCTTTCTTCCATCGGGTTCCCATCGAGGCACTGGAATTTTGTCCAGTGACTGTATTTTCATCCAGAAAGCAGGCGATGCCAAGCACCCGTGACAGCCCCCCGGGCCTGGTGGTCATCTTGGGCACCGGCGGCACCATCGCCGGCACCGCCGCCAGCGGCGCGCAACACGTCGGTTACCAGGCCGGCGTGCTGGGCGCCGACGCCCTGGTGGCTGCCGTGCCGGCGCTGCAGGGCTGGCCGCTGGAAGCCGAGACGCTGGCGCGCCTGGACAGCTGCGACATGGACCATGCCACCTGGGCCGTGCTGGCCGCCCGTGCGGCGTGGCACCTGGCGCGGCCCGAGGTGGCCGGCGTCGTGGTCACCCACGGCACCGACACGCTGGAAGAGACGGCCTACTTCCTGCACCGCACCGTGGCCGCGGCCAGGCCGCTGGTGCTGACGGCGGCGATGCGGCCGGCCACGGCCCTGTCGCCCGACGGGCCGCAGAACCTCTTCGACGCCGTGACGCTGGCGCGCGAGCCCGGCGTGCACGGCGTGCTGGCGGTGCTGGGCGGCGTGGTGCACGCCGGCGCGTCGCTGCGCAAGCTGCACGGCTACCGCGTCGACGCCTTCGCTTCCGGTGACGCCGGGCCGGTGGCGCTGCTGGAGGACGGCCGCGTGCGGCTGCTGCGCGGCTGGCCCGCTGCGCCGCTGCATGCTGCGGTGGGCGCTGCGGCCGACCGGCTGCGTGATCCCGCACGCTGGCCGGTCGTCGACATCGTCACCAGCCACGCCGGCGCGCGCGGCGCGGTGATCGACGCGCTGGTGGCCGCCGGCGCCTGCGGCATCGTCATCGCCGGCACCGGCAACGGCAGCGTGCACGACGCACTGCGCGCCGCCGCGCAGCGGGCGCAGGCCGCCGGTGTCGTGCTGCGTCGCGCCTCGCGCTGTCTGCTGGGCGGCGTGGTGGCAGGCGACGCGGCCGCGCTGCCCGATGTGCTGCCCGACGCCGGCGTGCTGACGCCGGTGCAGGCGCGCATCGAACTCCTGCTGGACCTGCTGGCCGCCGGCTGACGCCCGGCCGTGCCGTCCTGCGGCCGGGGTCGGTCAGGCCGACTGCAGCGCCTCGAGTTCGGTCTGCGCCTCGATCCAGCGCTCTTCCAGCATCGCCACTTCGGCGGCCACGTGCGCCAGCCGGCGGCCGAGCTCGGCGTAGTCGTCGGCGCTGGCGTCGGGCCGCGACAGCGCGGCCTCGATCTCGGCCTTCTCCCGGCCCAGCTTGGCCAGGCGCTCGTCGATGCGCTGCAGTTCGTTGCGCAGCGGCCGCGTCGCCTCGGCCTGCCTGATGCGTGCGGCCTTGTTGCTCTGGCGGTCGTCGCGCGTGACCGGCCTGGCGGCGGCGGGTCTGGCGGCCGCAGCGGCAGGCGCCGGCGCGGCCGCCTTGGCCGGTGCCGCGGCCTTGCCCTTGGCGGGCGGTGGCGGTGCGGGTTCGGGCGCCGCGCCACCGGCCCGCGGCGGGTCGGGAAGCGGCTGGCCGCGTGCGTTGGCGCGCGACACCTCCAGCAGCCACTTCTGGTAGTCGTCGAGGTCGCCGTCGAAGGGTTCCACCTTGCCCTTGGCCACCAGCCAGAACTCGTCGCAGGTTTCGCGCAGCAGCGCACGGTCGTGGCTGACCAGCATCACCGTGCCTTCGAATTCGTTGAGCGCGATCGACAGCGCCTCGCGTGTCGTCAGGTCGAGGTGGTTCGTCGGCTCGTCCATCAGCAGCAGGTTGGGGCGCTGCCACACCAGCATGGCCAGCACCAGGCGCGCCTTCTCGCCGCCCGACAGGCTGCCCACCGGCTGCTGCACCATGTCGCCGACGAAACGGAAGCTGCCGAGGAAGTCGCGCAGTTCCTGTTCACGCGCTGCCGGGCCGACGTCGCGCGCCAGCCGCACCATGTGCATCAGCGGGCCGTCGTCGAGATGCAGCACGTCCACTTCCTGCTGCGCGAAGTAGCCGATCACCAGGCCCTTGCCCTGGGTGGTGTGGCCACTGACCAGCGGCAGCTCGCCGGCGATCGTCTTCACCAGCGTCGACTTGCCCTGGCCGTTGGCGCCCAGGATGCCGATGCGCTGGCCGGCCAGCACGCTGCGGCTGAAGTTCTTGACGATGGTCACGCCGCGCCCGGCGCCGGGCCGCCCCAAGCCGGGCGGCGCCCCCTCGGGGGGCAGGTCGGCGCCTGCGCCGGCCGTGGGGGCCGACATGTAGCCGCAGCTGATGCCGTCGAAGCTGAGCATCGGGTTGGGCAGCGAGAGCGGCTCGCGGAACTCGAAGTTGAAGTCGCCCGCCGTCATCACCGGCGCCAGGCGTTCCATGCGCGCCAGCGCCTTGACGCGGCTCTGCGCCTGCTTGGCCTTGCTGGCCTTGGCCTTGAAGCGGTCGATGAACTTCTGCAGATGGGCCACACGCTCCTGCTGCTTGGCGAAAGCCGCGGCCGCCTGGCTGAGCCTTTCGGCGCGCATCTCCTCGAAGGCCGTGTAGTTGCCGGTGTAGCGCGTCAGCGTCAGGTCTTCCAGATGCACGATGACGTTGCAGATGGCATCCAGGAACTCGCGGTCGTGGCTGATGACGACCATCAGCCCCTCGTAGCGCTTGAGCCAGGCTTCCAGCCAGACCAGTGCGTCGAGGTCGAGGTGGTTGGTGGGCTCGTCCAGCAGCAGCAGGTCCGACGGGCACATCAGCGCACGCGCCAGCTGCAGCCGCATGCGCCAGCCGCCCGAGAAGGTGTTGACCGGCGCGTCGAGCTGGTCGCCGCGGAAGCCCAGGCCCATCAGCAGCGCCTGGGCGCGGGCGCGGGCGTCGAAGGCGCCGGCTTCGTCCAGCGCCTGGTGGGCGTCGGCCATGGCGTGGCCGTCGTCGGCGGCCTCCGCGGCTTCGAGTGCGCGCTGGGCCTGCATCAGCGGCAGGTCGCCCTGCAGCACGAACTCGGTGGCGCCGTCGTCGGTCTCGGGCACGTCCTGCGCCACCTCGCCGACACGCCAGCGCGGCGGGATGTCGACGTCGCCGGCATCGGCGTGCAGCCGGCCCGTCATCAGCGAGAACAGGCTGGACTTGCCGGCGCCGTTGCGGCCGATGAGGCCGACCTTCTCGCGCGGCTGCAGCGTCACGCTGGCGTTCTGGAGCACGACCTTGACGCCGCGGCGCAGGGTCACCTGGGAGATCTGGATCATGGCGTCTCGGGGGTGTTCGGGGCTGCGGCGCGCAGCGCCTCGGCCGTGACGAGCAGCACCTGCTCGTCGCCGGCGCTGGTGCTCAGCCACACCACGTCCAGCAGGGGGAAGGCGGCCTCGAAATGCAGCCGTTCGTGGCCGATCTCGAGCACCAGCACGGCGTCGTCGCTCAGGTGCGCCGGCGCTGCGGCGAGCAGGCGGCGGATGAAGTCCATGCCGTCGTCGCTGCCGTCGGCATTGCCATCCAGCGCCAGCGCCGGTTCGGCCTGGTACTCGGGCGGCAGTGCAGCCATGGCTTGCCGGTTGACGTAGGGCGGGTTGCACAGGATGAGGTCGTAGCGCCGGCCGGCCACCGCGGCCAGGCCGTCGCCCTGGCGCAGCGTGATGCGGTCGGCCAGGCCGTGGCGCTGCACGTTGCGCGCGGCCACGGCCAAGGCATCGGACGAGAGGTCCGCCGCATCCACCGTCACCTCGGGCCAGGCCAGCGCGGCCAGCACGGCCAGGCTGCCGTTGCCGGTGCACAGGTCCAGCACACGCTTCGTGCGTTCGCTCAGCCAGACGTCGATGTGGCCCTCGGCCAGCGGCTCGGCGATCAGCGAGCGCGGCACGATGGTCCGCTCGTCGACAAAAAACGGCACACCCTGCAGCCAGGCTTCGCCGGTGAGGTAGGCCGCGGGTTTGCGCGTGGCGATGCGCTCGGCCACCAGCGCCTGCACCCGTGCGGCCTGCACCGGCGCCACGTCCTGGTCGGCGACGGCGTCCAATGCATCCAGCGGCAGGCCCAGGCGCCACAGCACCAGCCAGGCGGCTTCGTCGCGGGCGTTGGTGGTGCCGTGGCCGAAGTGCACGCCGCCGGCAAGCAGCGCGGCCTCGGCCTGCTGCACGAGTTCCTCGACGGTCATGCCAGGAACCGTTCGAGCGTGCGGCGGTAGACGTTCTTCAGCGGCTCCAGCGCCGCCACGTCCACCCACTCGTCGATCTTGTGGATGCTTTCATTGACGACGCCGAACTCCATCACCTGCGGGCAGAGGCGGGCGATGAAGCGGCCGTCGCTGGTGCCGCCGGTGGTGCTGAGTTCGGGCACGGTGCCGCCGCATTCGGCCGCGATGGCCGCCACCAGGGCCTCGCTCAGCGTGCCGGGCGGCGTGAGGAAGGGTTCGCCGCCCAGCGTCCACTGCAGTTCGTGTTCGACGCCGTGGCGCTGCAGCACGGCTTCGACGCGCTGGCGCAGCGAGGCCGGTGTCGACCCGGTGCTGAAGCGGAAATTGAAATCGAGCACCAGGTCGCCGGGAATGACGTTGAGCGCCCCGGTGCCCGCATGGAGGTTGCTGACCTGGAAGCTCGTCGGCGGGAAGAAGGTGTTGCCCTCGTCCCAGCGTGTGGCCACCAGTTCGGCCAGCGCCGGTGCCAGCAGGTGCAGCGGGTTCTTCGCCAGTTGGGGGTAGGCGATGTGGCCCTGCACGCCGATGACGCGCAGCCGGCCCGAAAACGTGCCGCGGCGGCCGTTCTTCACCATGTCGCCCAGCCGGTCGACCGAGGTCGGTTCACCGACGATGCAGGCGTCGAGCGTCTCGCCGCGTGCCTGCAGCACGTCGACGGCGTGGCGCGTGCCGTGCAGCGCCGGGCCTTCCTCGTCGCTGGTGATGAGCAGCGCCACGCGGCCGCGGTGCCGCGGCTGCGCCGCCGCGAACTCGCTCGCCGCCACCGCCATCGCGGCGACGGCGGCCTTCATGTCGGCGGCACCGCGGCCGTGGAGCCGGTCGCCGTTCGGGCCGGGGCGGTGCGTGGGCACGAAGGGGTCGCTGGCCCAGCTTTCCAGCGGGCCGGGGGGCACGACGTCGGTATGCCCCGCGAAGACCAGCGTCGGGCCCGGCAGACCCGCGTCGTGCACGGCCCACAGGTTGGCCACGCGCGCCTGCGGCGGGCCGGCATCCAGCGCCTCGCACTCGAACCCCGCACCCTGCAGCCGCTGTGTCAGCAGCGCCTGGCAGCCGCCGTCGGCCGGCGTGACCGAGCGGCAGGCGATCAGCGCTTCGGCCAGCCGCAGCGTGGCGCCGGCAGTCATCGCTTGGGCACGGCGGGCAGGCCCTGCCAGCCCGACAGCGCACCGGCGCGCGTGTCCTCGGGCCGCACGTCGATGGCGATCTCGGTGAAGCTGGCCGCTTCGGGTTCTTCCTTCTTGGCCGCCACGCGCGACACCGGCGCCTGTTCGTTCTGCAGCCGCCACAGCAGGTTGGTCGGCGAATCGGCGTTGGCCAGGCCTTCGTCGCGCGAGACCACGCCTTCGGCGATCAGGCGCGCGATGTCGGACTCGAAGGTGCGCGAGCCTTCGGCCAGCGACTTCTCGACCGCTTCCTTGATGCCCGAGATGTCGCCCTTGTCGATCAGCTCGCCGATCAGCTTGGTGTTCAGCAGCACTTCCACCGCGGGCACGCGACCGCCGGCGTTGCTGCGCAGCAGGCGCTGCGAGACGATGGCGCGCAGCCCCGAGGACAGGTCGGACAGCAGCGTGGGCCGCGCCTCGGGCGTGTAGAACGACAGGATGCGGCCCATCGCGTGGTAGCTGTTGTTGGCGTGCAGCGTGGCCAGCACCAGGTGGCCCGACAGCGCGTAGCTCAGCGCGGCGCTCATCGTCTCGCGGTCGCGGATCTCGCCGATCAGGATGCAGTCGGGCGCCTGGCGCAGCGCGTTCTTCAAGGCGATCTGCAGGCTCTGCGTGTCGCGGCCCACCTCACGCTGGTTGATGATGCTCTTCTTGTTGCTGAAGAGGAACTCGATCGGGTCCTCGATGGTGAGGATGTGGCCCGTCATCTGCTGGTTGCGCCATTCCAGCATCGACGCCAGCGTCGTGCTCTTGCCGGTGCCGGTGGCGCCCACCATCAGGATCAGGCCGCGCTTTTCCGTCACCAGCTGGGCCAGCAGCGAGGGCACCCCCAGCGTGTCGAGCGCCGGGATCTCGAAAGGGATGCAGCGGATGACGGCGGCGATGCTGCCGCGCTGCTTGAAGGCCGAAAGCCGGAAGCTGCCGACGCGCGAGACGCTGATGCCGACGTTGAGCTCGCCCGTGTCGTCCAGCTCTTCGAGCTGCTGCGGCGCCAGCATCTCGGCCAGCAGCTGGCGTGTCTGGTGCGTCGTCAGCACCTGGTCGGACAGCTGCAGGATCTGGCCGTTGATCTTGATGAGGATGGGCGTGTTGGCCGACATGTAGACGTCGGACGCGCTCTTTTCCGCCATCAGGCGCAGCACGCGTTCCAAGTTGTTGGCCATGGCAGGTCCTCAGGCGGTACGGGGCAGGAGCAGAGTCAGGCGCGCAGCAACTCGTTGATCGAGGTCTTGGCGCGCGTCTGCGCGTCGACCTTCTTCACGATCACGGCGCAATAGAGGCTGTATTTGCCATCGGCGGAAGGCAGGTTGCCGCTGACGACCACGCTGCCGGCCGGGATGCGGCCGTAGCTGACGGTGTCGGTGGCGCGGTCGTAGATCTTGGTGCTCTGGCCGATGTAGACGCCCATGCTGATGACCGAGTTCTCCTCGACGATCACACCTTCGACGACCTCGCTGCGTGCGCCGACGAAGCAGTTGTCCTCGATGATGGTCGGGTTGGCCTGCAGCGGCTCGAGCACGCCGCCGATGCCGACGCCGCCGCTCAGGTGCACGTTCTTGCCGATCTGCGCGCAGGAACCCACCGTGGCCCAGGTGTCGACCATCGTGCCTTCGTCGACATAGGCGCCGATGTTCACGTAGCTGGGCATCAGCACCACGTTCTTGGCGATGTAGCTGCCACGCCGCGCCACTGCCGGCGGCACCACGCGCACGCCGGTGGCGCGCATGGCGTCGTCGCTGATGTGGCTGAACTTGGTGTCGACCTTGTCGAAGTAGCTGAGCTCGCCGCTGCGCATGACCTTGTTGTCGTTCAGGCGAAAGCTCAGCAGCACGGCCTTCTTGACCCACTGGTTGACGCTCCACTGGCCCACGCCCTGGCGTTCGGCCACGCGGATGCGCCCGGCGTTGAGGTCGGCGATCACGTGATCGACGGCGTCGCGGATCTTGGGGTCGGCGCTGGTCGGCGAGAGGGCGGCCCGGCCTTCCCAGGCGAGGTCGATCAGGTTCTGCAGGTCGGTGCTCATCAAAGGCTTTCTACGTAGGAGACGATGCGGTCGGCGGCTTCCAGGCATTCATCGGCGCTGGCGACCAGCGCCATGCGGACGCGGCCGATGCCCGGGTTGTGGCCCTGCGCGCTGCGTGCCAGCAGGCTGCCGGGCAGGACGGTCACATTGTATTGAGCGAGCAGCCCCTGGGCCCAGGCCACGTCGTCGCCGCCCACGGCGGCCCACAGGTAGAAGCCGGCATCGGGCAGATGCACGTCGAGCACCCGGGCCAGCCGCGGCGTCACCTGCGCGAACTTGGCGCGGTAGAGCTCGCGGTTGGCCAGCACATGCGCTTCGTCGTTCCAGGCCGCAACGCTGGCGGCCTGCACCGTGCCGCTCATCGCGCTGCCATGGTAGGTGCGGTAGAGCAGAAAGGCCTTGATCAGCGCCGCATCGCCGGCGACGAATCCCGACCGCATGCCCGGCACGTTGCTGCGCTTGGACAGGCTGGTGAACGACACCAGGCGGCGGAAGTCGAGTCGCCCGAGCCTGGCCGCCGCTTCCAGACCGCCCAGCGGGGCGTCGTCGCGAAAGTAGATCTCCGAGTAACACTCGTCACTGGCGATCACGAAACCGTGGCGGTCGCTCAGCGCGAACAGTTGCTGCCATTCCGACAGGGGCATCACCGCCCCGGTGGGATTGCCCGGAGAACAGACGTAGAGCAGTTGCGTGCGCGACCAGGTGGCCTCGTCGATCGACGACCAGTCGGCCGCAAAATTGCGCGCGGGGTCGCTGTTGGCAAAGGCCGTCTGTGCACCTGCCAGCAGCGCTGCACCCTCGTAGATCTGATAGAACGGATTCGGGCAGACCACGGTGGCACCCGGTTGCGTCGGGTCGAGCACGGTCTGCGCAAAGGCGAACAAGGCTTCGCGCGACCCATTCACCGGCAGCACCTGGGTCAGCGCATCCACCCTCACGCCGTAGCGACGCTGCAGCCATGCCGCGCAGGCCTGGCGCAGGGCCGGCTCGCCGGCGGTGGCTGGGTAGCCTGACAGCCCCTGCAGGTTGTTGCACAGCGCCTGTTCGATCAATGCTGGCGTGGCGTGCTTGGGTTCGCCGATGCCCAGGTTGATGGCGCGCAGCTGCTCGGGCGTCCGGATGTCCTGCGTCAGCGCGCGCCAGCGTTCAAAAGGGTAGGGGTGCAGGCGGCTAAGCAGCGGGTTCATTGGTAGACGTTGGTTCCTAAGCGGCCCGAAGGCCGGGTTCAGAGCCAACGCCCCCGTTCAAACCGTGCATGCGGATTTCCCGCACACGGCTTACCAGTGGTCTGTCGGCTCGCAGCATT
>Ga0154020_10008386_pt1 | contig 11983 bp, 8 predicted proteins | sample Klosneuvirus_201_FD_109709 | JGI IMG/M metagenome (GOLD analysis project Ga0154020, IMG submission 109709) | Active sludge microbial communities from wastewater, Klosterneuburg, Austria - Klosneuvirus_20160825_MG | ecosystem: Engineered > WWTP > Aerobic digester > Activated sludge | place... | reverse complement strand
CATGCGTCCTTTATGATATTCGTTGGGGCCATAGACATTGAAAAACTTCAGTCCTGCCCAGAAATAAGGTTTCTTCTCCTGCTTTAAAGTCCAGATATCGAAGTCATTCTTGGAATCACCATATGGATTCAGGGGCTTCAGCATTGGAATCTTAGTTTCATCATCATCATAACCCTGCTCCCCTAATCCGTAGGTGGCAGCTGAAGATGCATAAACGAGCGGAAGGCCAAATTCGGTGCATATATTCCAGATGGTTTTGGTATAATCGAGGTTCAAGCGATTGAAGAGCTTAACATCCATCTCAGTAGTATCAGTCCGGGCCCCAATATGGAATACAAACTGTACATGTAAATGGTTTTCGCGAAGCCATTCTGCAAAAACATCCCTCTCTACCTGTTTGGAATAGCGTTTACCATGTAAATTTTTATTCTTGTTCTCATTGGAGAAATCATCCACCAGCACCAGGTCATAAAAACCTTCATCGTTTAATTTTTGAACCAAACAACTTCCGATAAATCCTGCTGCGCCTGTAATAATGATCATGCTAAATGGTTATGTCTTTTATACAATTATAAGAATAAGTTTTGTTTCGTTTCCGGGATGATACCGACTTTATGTGCCTCATCAAAAAACGTTTGAACAGCTTTTCTTCCCGTTTCACCCAGATCAATGGAAAATTTGTTGACGTATAAATCAATGTGTTTTTTAATGACTTCTGTACTCATTTCCTGTGAAAGTGAGCAGATAAAATCCATTCCGGATTCGGGATGATCAAATGCATACTCTACACTTCGCCGAATGATACGGTTCACTTTTTGTTTTATTTCTTCCGGGAGATTTCTTTTGATCATAATACCCCCTAATGGAATAGGACCCTGGGTCAGATCTTCCCAAAACTCACCCAGATCGATGATCTTTTTCAGACCTTTCTCCTGATAAGTGAAACGATTTTCATGGATGATTACACCCATATCGATCTGATGGTTCAATAAGGCGGACTCAATTTCAGAAAATTTCATCTCGATCTTGTTATTCGCCTCAGGGTATGCCAGACTCAGGAGGAAGTTAGCTGTTGTGTACTTTCCGGGTATACCTATGCTGGGGTCGGAGGTCGGAGGACTGAGGTCTGAGGTCTGAGGACTGAGGTCTGAGGTCTGATGTCTGAGGTCTGAAGTATGAGATTTGAGACCTGCCAATCTATCAGTAGAAATATAGTCCTCATTTTCGCAAATTAATAATGGGCCTACTCCGAAACCAAGTGCGCTTCCGGCATCGAGTAACACATAGTTATCGGTCAGGTATGCATAGGCATGATAACTAAGTTTGGTAATATCAAGTTCAGCTCTGAAAGCTTTTTGGTTGAGAGTTTCAACATCATCAAAGATCACCTCAAAGCTGAGTCCTTCGGTATCGATCTTTTGATGGATCATCGCATCAAAAATAAAGGTATCGTTTGGACAAGGTGAAAATCCGAGGCTCAGTTTCATTCGTTGAAAAGTTGAATAAGGATATCGTTCAGATTTTTAATTGCGGGTTCGATTTGCCAGTTCGCCCGGTTGCGCCGTTCGACAACATTTGAAATTGCCCGGATTTGAATTCCCGGAATACCTAGTTTTTCACAGGCATAGAAAAATGCAGCGCCTTCCATTGTTTCGATCTGGGGATTAAACCTTTCGACAAATTCAGCGATTGACTTTTCATTGCCATGAACTTTATTTACCGTTACCGCCTTAACTTTTTTAAGTTGATCATAGCCCGGGAATCCGGATACAGTTGCAGCAGAAAACAGACTTTTACCCAAACCAATAGTTTCGGCAATTAGAAAATCAGTACCGTCTTCAGCTCCGAATTCTGCAAGAATATCTTCTGAAACCCTGCACAAATTACCCGGTTGAATTGCGGCATCGAAACTTCCTGCAATACCTGTATTGATAGCCAGGTCGAATACTTTTTCTGCACAATAGTTACCCATAGCAAAGGCAGTGGCGACCATCCCAACTCCACTGATCAGTATGCTCACCTGATGGATTCCGATTTGCTTTTCCCGGATAGAAAGATTTTGGTATCCATGATGAAGCAGAAATGGACTAATCTCGGCCTCAGTTGCGGCTACAAGAAGTATATTCATCAGGCGAAGTTACGCAATCACTAGTGTCCAGTTAAAATTAAGTTCAAAATAAAATATGTTTATATGTATTTAATTGAGTTTTTTGGGGATGATTTTCAAAAGAGAACCCAATCTTCAAATACCGATAAGCTTTTTCCAGAAAGGGCAATGTCATGATTTTGGGTATTTTCAACCTGATGATTGGAATTAAAGTTGGAATTTTTCTAATGACCCCGAGGGGGTCAAATGTTTATAGAATCATTAAAAGGAAATATCGACCCTGAAGGGGTCGCATATGAGAATTTCAAATACATTCGACCCCTTCAGGGTCGGAAAACGGGAATTTATGATTTTTCTATAAACATACGACCCCTTTGGGGTCGAATAGCAAAAACATTAACCGGACACTAGTAGTTACGCAATTAGCTTTATTTGTCCCTGAGGCATTTTTAGTTTGATTATATTTGCATTTTAATTTATTGAAAATGATATATATTACTCGCAGAGAGCGGTTTAATGCAGCACACAAGCTATACAGGCAAGAATGGAGCGATGAGCAAAATCTTGAAATATTCGGAAAATGTTCTAACCCCAACTGGCATGGGCATAATTACGAATTGTATGTAACTGTAAAGGGAGAGATTAACCCTGAGACAGGATTTGTAATTGATCTGAAAGAATTGAAAAGGATAATCACGGTTTATGTTACTGATGTATTGGATCATAAGAATATCAATCTGGATGTTAATTTTATGAAAGGTAAAATGGCTTCTACAGAAGTTCTTGCTGTAGCCATTTTTGATGTTCTTGAACCACATGTTCAAAAAGAGGGAGCTATCCTCCATTCAATAAAATTGTATGAAACAGAAAATAATTTTGTTGAATATTTCGGTTAACATTGCATGTAATGACAATTAAAAATGGGATTAAAAAACAATAATTCAGAAATTGATAAGATTGATGGCTATGTCAAGATTGACAGTTACGATCAGGAAAAGATTGAGCGTATCGCATCCCATTATAAGGCAATATTAGCAGATCTGGGTGAAGATCCAACTCGTGAAGGCCTGCTGCAGACTCCTGTTCGGGTAGCAAAGGCTCTTCAGTTTTTAACTCATGGCTACGATGCAAAGCCCGAAGAAATTCTGCGCGGTGCAATGTTTAAGGAAGACTATAGCCAAATGGTGGTGGTTAAGGATATTGAAGTATTTTCAATGTGCGAACACCATATGCTACCCTTCTTTGGGAAGGCGCATATTGCCTATATTCCCAATGGTCACATTGTGGGCCTTAGTAAAATCCCGAGGGTTGTAGATGCATTTGCACGTCGTTTACAGGTTCAGGAGCGGTTAACCAATGAAATACGTGATTGTATTCAGGAAACTTTGAATCCTGTGGGTGTAGCAGTTGTTATAGAATGTAAACATCTTTGCATGTCGATGAGGGGTATACAAAAGCAGAACTCGGTTACCACTACTTCTGCATTTACAGGTGAGTTTGTGAATGAAACTACGCGCTCAGAATTTTTAAGGCTTATTACCGCTAGTTTGAGCTAAGTAAATTTATAAAAAGAAATATTTTTAACATTTTATCGCCTGAATGGGCTTTTATAAGATATGAAATCATATATTTTTCCGGGACAGGGTGCCCAGTTTTCAGGGATGGGTAAGGATCTTTACAATCATTCTGAAGCAGCCAGAAATTTATTCGAAAGTGCAAATGAAATACTAGGATTCAGGATTACGGATATAATGTTTGAGGGTACTGATGAAGATTTGAAGCAAACGAATGTAACTCAGCCAGCCATATTTCTTCATTCTGTGATTCTTGCCAAGGAACTGAAAGGTGAATTCCAGCCCGACATGGTTGCAGGTCATTCTTTAGGTGAATTTTCAGCCCTGGTTTCTGCAAAGGCCCTATCTTTTGAAGATGGTTTAAGATTAGTCAGTGCCCGTGCCAATGCGATGCAAAAGGCTTGTGAGATCAGACCTTCTACAATGGCAGCAATCCTTGGGCTGGATGATTTTACAGTAGAAGATATTTGTTCACGAATCAGTGATGTGGTTGTACCTGCAAACTATAATTGTCCAGGTCAATTGGTTATATCGGGAACAATTGAGGGAGTTGACAAGGCTTGTGAATTATTGATACAAGCAGGAGCAAAGAGAGCTTTAAAACTGAATGTTGGGGGAGCGTTTCATTCCCCTTTAATGGAACTGGCACGTGTTGAACTGCAATCTGCAATTGAGAATACTGAAATTAATGAACCCATTTGCCCGATCTATCAGAACATTGACGCAAAACCATACACCGATGTAGCCAATATTAAACATAATCTGATTTCACAGTTAACCGGGGCTGTGCGCTGGACACAGACTATCGAAAAAATGCTCCATGATGGAGCAACTTCATTTACAGAAGTGGGTCCGGGTAGTGTATTGCAGGGGCTTGTAAGGAAGGTTGATCGTAGTATACCAACATTTAGTGCAGATTTATAAAAATAATCATTTGAATTTCACTAAAGGGGTCTGATTTTTGTTCAATAGGTTTATTAAGCTTTTTACCTAATTCATCACCTTTGAGCGGGAATTTAAAAATTCGGCTTCTTCTGCTTTTGCTGGCCATTGGCTTTGCATGCACGGCTTTAACCATAAATTATACTATTCAGGACGAAGAGGTACTTAGCCTTGAAGCCCGGAAGGTTGAACGACGTCTTCACAGAAAGGAGAAATTGGTTGATCAGCTATTAAATAATGTAGCTGTCCGCGATTCATTAAAAAGCATTAATACTAATGGTGAATGGGCTCAATTTATCATTTCTGAGTTTAGCCAAAAAGAAGACATCTATATCCAAACCTTTGAAAAGGGAAAACTCAGTTTTTGGAGTGGGATTCGAATCGTATTAGAAACAGATAGCCTGCTTAGGGAGGGCAACACATTTATTCATTGGAAGAATGGATATTATGAAGCGGTCAAAAAATCCTGGGGAGATTTTTCTGTTATCTGTTATATTCCTGTCATGTCTGATTACCCCTATCAGAATGAATACCTGAAGAATAATTTTTCAACAGACCTTCTATCATCAAACACATTGGATATAGCCAGTTTGAATGATAGTGATGTATTTAATATCCGCAATCTGAACGGTAAATATTTATTTTCTGTAAAACTCAGAACACCGGCCTCCAATTCATTTTACAACTATCTTGAGTTATGGATGTGGTTTATGGCCATCACTTTTGCCCTGATCTTTTTGACCAACCTTTGTATTTCTATCGCAAATAAGGGCAATGTAGGCTTTGCGGTTCTTTTATTGTTCAGTTCGGTTCTAACTTTCAGACTCATTGATCTCCAAAACAGATGGTTAAGCACATATTTTGATATTGAACTTTTCGACCCTAAGTATTACGCCTCCAGTTATTTCTTTCCTTCAATAGGAGAATTTTTTCTGAACATCCTGTCTTTTACATGGGTGTTTGTATTTATTTACTCTTACCGTAGTAAAATTTTAGGTTCGGTTTCTATACTCAGCAAGTCTATCAGCTATATTTTGTTGTTTGTAACGGGTCTGTTTGTTTGTATCAGTGCATTTTTTATTGATGATCTTTTTAACGGACTGGTAACTAATTCGAGTATCAACTTTGATGTAAGCAATGTTCTGAATTCTACCTGGTTGAGTTGGTTTGGGTTCCTGATCTTCTGTTTTGCAATTCTGAATCTATTTCTGATCATATCATTTTCTTTAGCCTTAGTATCCAGATTGAGAATCAATAACATGGAGCGCATCCTCATTTTTGCAGGGGCCTTGTTTCTGGCTATTTTATACCATATATTTTTTACTGAGTTTACTGTATACTTTCTGTTATTCGCCTTGATACTCTTTCTGGCCGGCAGGGCCTATTTTAGATCAGAAGGGAAAATGAATGCCGGAACTTTGGTTGTCTGTATATTAATCTGTGCCCTCATTGGTTCCTTGAAATTATCTAAATATCAGTTTGTTAAAGAACAGGAAAGCCGGAAGATTCTGGCAGGTAAACTGGAATCATCAGTAGATCCCAATGCAATTCTTTTGTTTTATAAGTTGGAAGGGGAAATCATCAGGGATGAATTTATTGCCGATTACTTTAATGATCCTTTGTCAAGTCACAGTGCATTAAATAACAGGCTTGTGAAATTGTATATGGCCGGTTATTTATCCAGATATGATTTTGAGAGTTTTGAGTATAACGAAAAGGACGAATTTTTTCAGGGCGACAGGGGTATCCCGCTGTCTAATTTCAAAAACCTGGTACTAAAAGGCTCTGTAAAGGTCACGGAGTATTTTTACCAAAGAAACAATACGTTTGGCTTTAAGCAATACTTTGCAATACTGCCAATAATTGAGGATAATAGTAAGATTGGAACTCTGGTTTTACAACTTAATTCTAAACGCCTGAATGAAGTTGGAGTATTTCCTGAACTTCTTATTGATGGGAAAATAAAGGAGGATCTTCAGCTCAAAGATTATTCATTCGCTTATTATAGTGACGGTCGTTTACTAAACCAGCATGGGAATTATGTTTATAATCTGGTAAATAACGAATTCAGAGGAAAAAACAGAGAATATGTTTATGTCAATAGTTCTGAGAATGGCCGGCAATATAATCACCTGATCTTTCAGCCAAATCCCAGGAAGCTTGTAATTGTCAGCCGTGAAATAAACACTCTCTTTACTCAACTCGCTTCGGTTTCGTTCATTTTTTTAATCTTGTTATCGTTTGTAGGTTTGATATATCTACTGCAATTAACCTGGAATAGTTTACAAAATTATAATGTCAGTTTCCGAAACTTTAGGTGGAGGTTGCTGATCTCATCCAACAGGATGCTCTATAAAACAAGGATACAGGTATCCATGGTTGCTGCAGTTGTGGTTACACTTTTAATAACCGGTATAATCACCTTTTTCAATATTAGTCAACAATACAGAGATCAGCAGGAATATACAGTTTTGGATAAAGTGGCCAAGATCTCATCGGGTATCAATAAGCAAATTGTGGATATGGGGATGCCAACTCCGGATGAACAAGCGGAAGTTGCATTCAATAGCTTAGCCGATCTGAATGGTGTAGATCTGAATTTGTTTGATATCAAGGGTAAGCTATTACATTCTACTCAGCCAAAGATTTATGAGAATGGCTTAATTGCACCTCAGATGAATGCATTGGCTTATTTATATCTTAACAGATTACAGAAATCTGAATTTATCAACAGAGAGCGAATTGGAAATCTGTCATTTATTTCTGCATATGTACCTTTGCGGAACAGCAAAAGTGAGGTAATTGCTTATTTGGGTCTTCCATATTTTTCGAATGAAAAAGATTATCAGGACAGGATAGGCATTTTTCTTAATGCTCTGATCAATGTGTATGCCCTGGTATTTGTGGCCATTGGATTTTTTGCTGTTTTTGTTGCAAGTCGTATTACTAGTCCACTCACATTGATCCAAAAACTTCTTCGTGATACTAAAATCGGGGCCAGGAATGAGCATATCAGTTGGAAGCGGAATGATGAGATAGGAAATCTGATCAATGAATATAATACGATGATATCTGCACTTGAAGAAAGTGCAAAAAAGCTTGCCCTTTCAGAGCGTGAGTCGGCCTGGCGTGAAATGGCTCAGCAGGTAGCACATGAGATTAAGAATCCACTAACTCCTCTAAAACTTGGAGTTCAGCTACTTGAGAAGTCCTGGAAAGAAAAGGATCCAAAATTTGAGGTTAAATTTGAACGTTTCACGAAATCATTTATTGAGCAGATTGAAAGTCTTTCGCATATAGCCTCTGAGTTCTCCAATTTCGCTAAAATGCCAGAAACCAGATTAGAACAAATAAATCTTAATGAGAAAATAAGGCAATCCATTATACTTTACAGGCAATCTGAACATACAACTATTAATTTTGAAAGCAACTCAGAGCATGATGTTATCATCAATGCTGACAGGGATCAAATACTAAGGTGTTTTAATAATTTAATTAAGAATGCTATCGAGGCAAGGTCTGGTGATAGGCATTGTATTATTGACATTCTGTTGTACTGCAAGCCAGGTTCTGTATGTGTTGAAATAAAAGACAATGGAACCGGTATGTCTGAAGAACTTAAAAGAAAGATTTTTACTCCTAATTTTACGACAAAAAGCTCTGGTACCGGACTTGGACTTGCATTTGTGAAGCAGGCTATAGAAAATATTGGCGGGAATATCACATTTGAAACTGCACCGGATATTGGTACTACATTTTATATAGTAATACCAGTGCTTGAAACCTTGAATCAGAACAGTATTGACTGAAACAGATGATCAGTAGATAGGCCGTTTATCTGAGACTCACTGATCCTTTTCCCATGGTATATCCATCGGCGTAGAGTATTATTGTATAGAGCCCTTTCTGGTATGTTCTGCCATCAGACCAATCTATGGTATAGCTCCTTCCGTCATTTGCAAATTCAACAGCGGTTTTATAAGAATATTGTAATTCTTCATCATCAGAAATAAACATTCCTCCATTATTGGAGATTACCAGATTGCCGCTAGGGTCGATAACCCTCATAAAAATAGTATGCATACCTTTTTCTGCTAGTGGGTTATTTACAAGTGAAAAGTTTACCCTAAGCTTATCGGTTGTACTGGCACGGGTGACCATGCTCTCTTTGCCATTATTTCGAATGTTAAATGCTGCTATTGAAATATTTCCTGATTTAATTGCAGCCGCAGCCTGAACTTTGGTGTATAACTCCTCATTCTGCTTCTCAAGCTCATTGGCTTTGGTGCTTACTGAGTCAACTGCCGACAAGAGCTCATTTCGCTCACTTGTCAGGTCCTGATTTTGTTTTTTCAGTTCATCAATTTCTGTTGAGTATTTGGAAACAAAATATCGGAGTTGTTTTATTTCTTCCTGTGCCTTTGCAAGCTGACCTTGTGTGAGTTGACCCTGTTTTAGGGCATTTCTTAACTCATCAATCTTTTCTCTTGCTATTTCCTGTTCTTTCAGCATTTCATCTGAAAGCTTCAGATTATTGCTTGTTGCATTATCCAGCTCAGCTTCAATTTTATCAATTTCAGTCTGCATTCTGGTTTTTTCATCACTTACCGTAACGATACGGTCATTAGCTTTCTTATCCTTAAAAAACAAGTAGGTATTGGTTCCTAATAAGGCAAGAATTACAGCAACCAAAAAATAAATCTTATTAGAGTCCTTTCGTATTGGCTGCTCCTGTTCCGGGTTTTCCATGTTCAATTATCTGGTTAACGAAAATTAAATGTCTATTTAAAATCAATTCGATAAAACCTCATTCAAGGCAAATATATTGTTTAAGAATTGGGTTTTAATAATTTTTGACTTGTGTATATGCCATTTTCAGCCGTTTAAGGCACCTTAAAGACTGAAATTACACAATTTTTGGTATTGTTTATCCATATTGTTGCCCAAAATACAATAATGCAATTAATTAGATTAATTATCTTTACCCGCTAAACGTTCTTCTTTTACATGACAAAAAAAATAATTTTCTTCCTCGCATTCTTTGTCGCTGTTCCTGTTTATTTAAGATCTCAAATTAAATCTAATCCCAAACGGGAATTCAGGGAGGTTTGGGTAGCTACAGTTGCCAATATCGACTGGCCATCCAAGCCGGGATTAAGTTCTGATATTCAGAAGGCGGAGCTGATTCGCATATTTGATGATCACCAGAAAAGCGGGATAAATGCGATCATGTTACAGATTAGGCCTGCTACTGATGCTTTTTACGGTAGGGGTCGTGAATTATGGAGTCGTTTTTTGACTGGAACTCAGGGCAGAGCCCCCGTTCCAAATTATGATCCCCTTGATTTTGCAATTGAAGAGGCTCATAAACGGGGTATGGAACTCCATGCCTGGTTCAATCCATATCGCGCAACAAATAATCTTATTGATGCACATACCGCTGCCAACCATATATCGAAGCAGAAACCGGAATGGTTCTTTACTTACGGTGGAAAGAAGCTTTTTAATCCCGGATTGCCCGAAGTACGCCAATATATTGTGAGTGTAATTATGGATGTAGTTCGTAATTATGACATTGACGGTGTCCATTTCGATGATTATTTTTATCCTTATCCGGAGACTCAGCCGCTTAGAGACAGTGAAACATATTATAAATATGGACGCGCATTTAAAAATATTGATGACTGGCGCCGGAATAATGTTGATACGCTGATCCATACCTTATCTGACAGTATTCGCCTTGCAAAAAAGCATATTAAGTTTGGTGTTAGCCCTTTTGGTATCTGGCGAAATAAATCGCAGGATCCGGAAGGATCTGAAAGCAATGGCTTTGATGGTTATGGTAAACTCTATGCGAATGCCAGGAAATGGGTACAATCGGGCTGGCTTGATTATATAAATCCGCAGATATATTTCCCTTTTGGTTATCAGGTAGCTCCTTATGATAAATTGCTCGACTGGTGGAGCAATAACACCTTTGGAAAGCATTTATATGTGGGTCAGGGTGTTTACAGGGCATTGGAAAACCGGCCCGGCTGGAGTGACAGATCGCAGATTCCGAAACAGATCAGGTATTTGAGGAATAATAAGAATGCTCATGGGAGTGTCTTTTTTAGCTCCAAATCGGTTACCAATAATATGGCAGGAGTTAAAGATTCTCTTCGTAGAGATTTTTACCGTTATCCTGCTCTTCAGCCTGCAATGGCATGGCTGGATGATGTTAAACCCAATGCTCCAACAGTGCTAACAGCCAAACCTGTAGCCAAGGGTGTTGAATTAAGCTGGCAAGGACCTGCTGTGGCCAGTGATGGTGATAAAGCTTTTGGATATGTAGTTTACAGGGTTAACCGGGGCGAAAGAATGGACACTGAACAGGCCCATCATATTTTGAAGATCTCCTTTAAGGCATCAGAAACAACATTTACAGATACTTTAGTTAATGCGAACCGAAGTTATACCTATGTTGTTACTGCTTTAGACAGGCTTAAGAATGAAAGTCAGGCTTCAAATGCAGTTACTGCAAGTCCGCGATTCTGAGTTTTGTTTTTATCATAAAAAAAGCCGTTCATAAGCATGAACGGCTTTTTTTAAATAATGATCTTCCTATTTCTCAGGAAGTAATACCATTCTGATGAAATTATCAGGGTTCAGACGATACTGAACTGTTGCTTTCAGGGCTTCAGGATTTAACTCCTTTAGCGATTCAAGGTAGCTTAAAACCTGTTTAGGCTCATCTTCATTCTGAAGCTGATTGGTCAGGTATCCTAACCAGAAACCATTATCCTTAAGTTGCGTTTCTGTGCTACGGGTTTCTTCGGCGATGAATTTTTCAATATCACCAGCTAGGGCACCATTTACCCTGATCTTATTTATTTCATCCAGGGTTGAGCTGATCAGTTTTTCTACATTTTCCGGGGCACAACCGAAAGAAATGTTGAAGGTGTAGCGTCCTTTTGGAAACTTGGTATACGAAGCACGTGCCCCAACGCCATATACACCGCCTTCATCTTCACGCAGACGTTCGATCAGTTTAATCGTCAGAACCTCAGCCAGAGCGTTTAACTGATTATTATGTTTTTCACTCCAGGTATAGTCACCACTGAAAACAAGACGAACACTAGCTTTTGGCTCCTGACCTTTGTAGATTTTTTTATCAATTTTACCTGCCGGAATCTTGATTCCAAGATCTTTTGCAGTTTCTTTACGGTTGCTTGAAGGTAATGAGCCGAGATATTGCTCAAGTAAAGGCTTGAGTTCTGCAGGGTTAAAACTTCCTACAAAAACGAATGTAAAATCACTTGCATCAGCAAAACGATCTTTATAAATCTCAAATGCACGATCGAGGCTTACCTGATTAATT
>Ga0154020_10008385_pt1 | contig 11984 bp, 5 predicted proteins | sample Klosneuvirus_201_FD_109709 | JGI IMG/M metagenome (GOLD analysis project Ga0154020, IMG submission 109709) | Active sludge microbial communities from wastewater, Klosterneuburg, Austria - Klosneuvirus_20160825_MG | ecosystem: Engineered > WWTP > Aerobic digester > Activated sludge | place... | reverse complement strand
GTCCCCAACCGGCTTCACGCCGGTGGACACCAGGTTTGGCAACTACTGAAAGAACAAACTGACGCTTTGGCCCCCACTGGCTTCATGCCAGTGGAAGCCGGGTTTGACAACTTCGAGCAACGGGTTGCCCGGGACTCAAACGTCTTGCGATTCCGAGTTGCCAAACCGGGCTTCCACCGACGCGAGGTCGGATGGGGAGCCGCTTCGTCTGGTTCGGCGTCGTTAGTCACCAAACCCTGGTCCGCTGGCGTAAAGTCTGCGGGGCCACACGCAAAGTCTGCCTGGACTCCGATCATTTTGATCGACAAAAATCCAAAAATCCCCGCATTTACTCCGGATTGGACAGATCGCACCCTCTTTCCCCCTATCTCGGAGGAGAAGTGACAGAGGGCGCAAAAAAACCGCCTGGTTTCAGGCCAAAACCAGGCGGTGAGGTCAACTCATGCGAAAGTTGTTCGTTACGTCTTTAGGTTATCGGCAGTCGAAAATCTACCACCCATACTGGCAACCTCGGCCACCTGGCGGACGCTGCCAGCGTCAGTAGTATCATTCCTGCCTGTCGCCTTAGAACGAATTGTCGCTCAGCGGCGTCTGCTTCCAGCCTTGATAGGCAGGCTTGCCGCCACCAGGAGACAGGAGCTTGGCGTAAACAGTGCGGTCGATGTCCTGACTGATGAATCCGACAGAACCTTCAACCCAAGCCACATTGACACCTCCAGTGTGGCCGGAGTTTGGTGCGGCTGAGTGTCGCGTATCAGTGCTGATCGTGCTGGCTTCAGGTCCACTTGCTGCGGCATTGATCAGCGTTTTGGGAGTTGTCTTACCGGCCGAAACGTAGGGGCTGGGAGCTGGTGTCGTGTATGACGTTCCAGCTGCAGGCAACATGAAGACAAAGCCAACATTGGTCCAGGACGGTGAAGCCCAGCTTCCATCCCCACCAGCCCAGGTATTTTCCGTAAACATGATTGTCTGACGTCCACCGTCATAGGCACCTTCGATACCAATTGTGTTTTTCTGATGTGCTCGTGCGTGAGTATTTCCAACAGCGTTTGGATAGCCGTCCTTGCTAATGTCTGTCCAGAACACGCCACTGTCCCGTTGAGCGTCTGAGTCGTTAGTATCCAAATCGGCAGCCCCAGCCGCGCTAATATTGCCGTTGCCATTCCAGTCCACCCCTGGCTCAACCCAAACTGGCGGATTCGTTGTGGCAAGTCCATCCAGCAGGTAACCAGCATTTGCAACATAGCTCAGGCCACCACCAACGTTCACGGAAGTCTCATCGTCCGGGCATGCCAGTACCTTCATGTAGGTCCTGTTCACGAGCGAATTCGTTCCACTATTCCAAGACTGATCCTGTTGCCACTGATCGTAAACGGCTCTGGCATCCATGTAAGGCAGAAGTTTGACGACCCAGCTATGCAGCCCACTGTAAGTACTGCTGGCAGAAGCAGCGTCCGGACCATAAACACCCAGCGGCGGCAATGCGCCTTTTTTCGACGAGGCAAAGTTGTGTGCCGCGAGGGCGATGTTCTTCATGTTGTTCTGGCATTCCGTGCGGCGAGCCGCCGCGCGAGCCTGCTGGATGGCCGGCAGGATCAATGCCATCAGCGTCGCGATGATGGAAATCACCACGAGCAACTCGATAAGTGTGAAACCGTGCCGAGACGGTTTTGATTGAAGGATCGTACGACGTTTTTGCATGAGTTTGACTCCCTGAAAGCAGAACATTAAGAACCGAACGGGCCTGAAAATATGTTACACACTACGACGAACATTCCGGTCCGTCTTTTATCGCAGTCGCAGCCGAAGTCGCCAAGCTTCGAACAACATCGTAACCAAAGTCTTCAGATTTTGGATATCAAAACGAGTGTTCACCTATTTTAGTAACGCAAATCCTGTGTCAAATCCGGTACATTTCTGGAAAAAACCGGTCCGCCGACAGGAATCACTCCAATCCCAGCGTTTTCGACAAACACAAACGATACCCCGTTGACCACCATCCTGCAACTCCACCCCGCCACTCTGTCTCAACCTGCAACGTTTTCATGTTGTATTTTGCAACAACGTGGAAAAGGCCAACGGTGCCAATCAATCCTCGTTCCAGGGCTCCAGCCTCGAAACGCAACGCACTGGAGGCTCCTGCCTCCAGCGAGAATCCCGGGAGGCAGGAGCCTCCGGAGCAGCGTGTTCCGAGGCTGGAGCCTCGGAACAAGGACATTAGTTTAGACCGCGTGAAGAAAGAACCCGTGCATAAGTTAAATGGCATAATCGCAGGATTTACAATCAGGGGAGCGACGTTCCCGGTCGCCGCAAACCCGGCGAGCGGAGCGGCGTAAGCCCTCCGAGTCAAACGCATGCAACTCGGTGGGCTGACACCCACCGCTCGCCAAGTTATGCCCCATGAATTACGCATGGGTGCTGATATGCCGCGCCAGCCCACCAATGTGTACATCTTCACATGATGAGCCCGGCGCTCGCGTTGCTCACTGGTGCCACCTCACGTCGTGCCGACGGATGGTATTCACCTCCATCACTACTTGATCGTCAACTGGCTCTTCACCAGCCGCTTCCAGTCAAAACTTCCCGAACCGGGATCGTAAGCGTTGAACGCCTCAGTCCGGTCAATAATGTAGACGGCTCGCTGTTCGTCGTTGGCAGGGTCCCCATCGGCATCAAGGTCGTATCGGCCACCCACCTGGATCAGCCCGGTCGTTGGATCTTCGTACGCCTCGAAGTACGCAGCGACGCCATACACGATGAAGCAATTACTGACCGTCGTCGTATTGTTCATGATCTTCGAAAGCACCTGATGTCGCTGAGGAATTGCGGCGAACCTATGTTCCTCATTCGTTCCATCCTCATTGAAGTCACCGGGTAGCCTGTTCAGAGCCCGGCTCCCAACCTCCAACCACTGGCGGTTGGAATTCGTGACCGTTTGCGCCCCTCCGCCGGCCACGCCGATCGTTACTTCAGATACCACTCCCGAACTAAAATCCTGGTTCAGTTTGTACCCGATTCCGTCATAGTCAACACCGTCACCATCTGCGTCTCGGTCCAGCAGCATTCTGCGAAGCGGAGAATGCTCGAAACCATTATCAGCAACCGCTGAGCCTCCCTTGAAGCTTGCACCATTGCCAACAACGCTTGAGCCGCCCTGGAAGCCCATCGATCTAAATGGAGTCGCGTAAGCGGTTGATGGCAACCAATACGTTCCTGCCCCGATCGTGGGATGGTAGCTGAGTACCGAACGTCCATCACGTTCCTTGACAAACTCCAGCCACGCATCACGACCATCACCTGGCACGTGGGATCGCAGAAATGGTGCGTCTTCGGCTGAGTTGCCAGGAGACGTTCCACTGCCCACTGCGGGCGTCAGATCGTTCAGAAACGGTACGTCTGCAAACCACGGATTATCGATGAGTGCGGCCAGAACCTCGCGATGCCGAATCGTGTTGATATTAAGTTTGCCGGGAATTCGTTGCAGGGTCAGGTAATTCCCCAGCATTCGATGAACACGAGACGGCACCTCAACGAACTGGAACAGCCGATACCAGCGATTGTCTCGACTCGTGTTTTGCTCCAAAGTCTTGCCTGAGTTATACGGGAAGTCTGGCTGCAGAAACATGGCTTCCGCAGACGCCAGATTCTTCGGGTCAAGTGTTCCCCCCAGTGTCGCGGGGGCGTCGTGAACCTGCTGAAACGGTGCATACCGCATCCGGTTCAGCCGATACGTCAGCAGGTTTGGTCCCACAACCGGCAATTGCAAAAGCTCAATCGCAGAAGAGTATTCGCGATCATAATGAGGTTGCATGAGTTCGAATGTGCCGTTGTTCGTCGCGGAATTGATCTCACTGCCGATCGTATTGTATCGATACGGCAATGGGGCTGGATCATTCGCCATGACGTACGGAACTCTGCTTACAGCGTTCAACGGTTCTACCCGCTCCTGCGACTTCGCATCTTCAAGATGCAGGATCATCTGCATCCCTGTCGTGTCGTCCTGGAACATATTTGCGAACACAACAGGATGCCGATCGACTTCGATCCAGGGATTTTCCGTCAGCGGCAACTGTGGCATATTCGGATTTGCTCGCCGACGAAGCACAAGATCAAATCCTGTAGTGCCCGCCGCGATGGGTTTGAAATCATCGTTACCGTATGACCTCTTCAACGTGCTAATGAACTCACCCAGCTTTGTGCGATCGTTGCCCGCATTGAGCCAGCGATTGACGTGGGCGGGATAGATCAGGTCCAGATCGCAACGAGGCACGGCTGGAGCTCCGCCTGCCGTCAAACTGGGTGCCGTGACGTCCGGTGCGATTAGTTCATAGGTCATCCCAGCGTCACTATCCTCGTTGATATACAGATCGGCAGTTCCCCAGCCAGTCGGGTCCGCAGCCGAAGCAGACATTGACTGACCCGCCATGGCAATCGTAAATTGATCCCCGCCGGAAATGCTGGAATTTCCTTCCATAAATGTCAGCTGTTTCGTGGGAATTATCGTCTGAGGTGTCGAAGCGGCAGTATCACGATCGAATCTTGCCAACTGCCAGATCCCTCGATCTTCATTGCCTGTCCCGGTCACTCCAGTTACCGCCAGTGGAACCGACATGGGACGAACATTTTGAATCTCGATCTGCAGGAAATTCGTGTCGTCCGTCATATCAGTATGCTTCGTCTGCTGGCTGTCAGCATACCCCATGGGAAACTTTTGACTGGTCGCCGCCAGGACTTCGTTGAATGCAAGCTCCTGGGCTTCGATGCCGTATACAACACCGCGCTCGATACCGTCTTCCGGGTACAGGCCGTTGTCGGTGACGCTCGCAGTTGTCGATGGCACGTCTTCGGCATAGCCAAGAGCTCCGTTTGCAGCCATGGCCGCGTACGGATCATCGTCCATATTCCAGCCAGCCAACCCGCCAGCACCGGGGCCGAGATTCTTGTCGTACTCAAACTTGGTTACGACGTTGTCGGAATCCATCGCATCGACCATGTTGACCGCGAACTGTGCCATGCGTCGCAGTTGTTCGTGAGTGTACAACGACGAACCTTCGGCAGCCGAAGGATCGTTGGCGACGGTGTAATCGACGATGCGGTTTGTCGTAGAGTCAATTCTCGCGCCACCGATCGTATACAGCAGGACATAGATATCGCGAGCCAACTTCTGACGGTCTCGGCGAGCCCAGAACTCACGCTGTTCGGGCGTGGTGGGAGGAAATAGAACCGGGGAACCAGCCGATGTCGTTGGAATCACCGTCGCCCCGGTGACTGTGGCACCTTCATCTGCGGATGGATGATCAATCAGTGGACGGAAACGCATCCCGGCCCGCTGCATGTAGTACAGAAATTCCGGTGTTCCGTCAGCCGGTGTCTGGTTGTTACGTTCGACATCCAGAATATGGTTGATACTGATAGGCATCTGTCCATACAAGCCTCGATTTTCCCCCGATTCCATTGCCAATAGACGTCGCACCTGCGGACGGAAGGGATCGGTTCCGCTGTAGGGCAGCCCATTCGTGATTGTCGTTGCGGGGCCAAATTTCGGCGGAAATTCGTAGAACCCGTCACCGTCAGCAAAGCCATCACCATTCGCGTCATTGCCGTCGGTGTCGGCGTTGAATTCCCAGATGCGGTTGAGGGTATCTGTGTCAGAAACTCCCCAGACGAAATTCGTCGCTGGGTCAGTCAGATCTGCCAGATTGTCGATAGTTCCGTCGCCATTGTCATCGATCCCGGCGATACCTGGTTTCCCATCCGATCCAAACGGCGACCGCATCATGAATCGATGCAGTGAATTGGTGATGGTTGTAAATCGAGACCGAACGCCAGGTGTTGTGCCCTCCAGGAAGCTGAAGGGTGCATTTCCATTGTGGAGCGAAAACGGTGCAAGTTGGTTCAGACGCAGGCTTGGCCCATTTGGAGGCGGCAAAATATCCGCAGCGACAAGGTGCAATGCGAAGAGATCCTGAGGCCCATAGACCGCATCAAAGTTCTTTTGTGAGATTTCTGCGTCGAAGACAGATTCGAGCGGGTCTTCGAACAGTGGATCCAGATAGGGATTGGCAATCAGATCGTCGCCCGTGGCGCTATCAAATGTCTCGTTCTCACCATAAACATAGCGTGGTTTCGAAGTATTAATGTCACGCATCAGGGAATAACCATTGAACGCCTGAAAACGCTCTGGTCCGGTACTGCCGGTATCGTGAGAAAGGATCGGCATGCGAGGATCAATCACCGCATTCGTCGGCAGATTGTGCGTCCCAGTTGCTGGATTGTATCCGCTGATCGGTCTGGCAAACACGCGGCCTATTCCGGAGTAATCCATCGGCGTGCCGAATGGCCGAATTCGCCCCAGACTGGGTGCAATTTCTCCATCATACGCATCCTGATTGTCGTCGAAACCATTTCGCCCGGCGGTTGCGTACGAACCGCCAAATCGAATGCCTGCACTAAGTGACTGCTGTGCGTTGCCAGAGACGCCGGGGCGAGGAAGATCCCAGACGTTGAATGTGCCGGAACCGCCATACGTATTGAAGATGCGTTCCGCTTCGCCCCAACGCCCGGCATAGATGTCTTCAACACCACTTCCTATTTTGGCGCGACCTGACATCAGCCAGATCCATTCCATGTTCGCCTGCTCCAGCGCGCTGGAGGGCAACCGCCCGAAGTGATACAGAAACTGCGCGGCGGACGCATCGCTGAACGGCGTGGAAAACGGACGTCGAAGAGCCCAAATTGGATTGATTTCGTTTGGTCCAAGCCCCAGATTGGACCGTGACACCGACAGGCTGTTTAAGATCCCCGTGCCCGCAATCGCCTGAACATTTCCTGATCGATCCAGCCCGGCCAGATTTCCCTGAGTGTTCAAATCTATCAGGCCATCGAGATCGTAGATCGTGAAAGAGTGCAGAACAACGTAGAGTTTCGTCGTTCCACTGCCGTCCACGTGTTCCTGAACGGGATAGTTCGTATCAATCCAGATCCCTTCCCGAATCCCATCGCCGTCCGGATCCGCATCCAGCTCGTACGCTTCCGGTTCGCTGCCCGTCCAGACGCCGAGCTCTCCCAAGACCCCGTTATTGCCTCCGGGTTTTGTTAGGGGATTGTCAGCGGGCACGAAGGGAAATCCACCGCTTGTGATGCCACGAGCGGTTGCGTCGGCGGCTGTCAGAAAGCGGTAAACCGGTGTCACTCCATCCGGCATCATCCCGGCAATATGCCGCGGATTTGGCCGGAACGATCTTCGTGAAAAGTCCAATGAAGTCGTGCCACGATTGATTCCGTCAAATGAAGAAGCCCAATTGATGTCCGCTGGCGCCGGATTTCCCAGGAATCCGTTCCCGCCGCCGGTCGTCATATATTGAGGCCGAAAGAACGACGGAATGATCACGGGCACTCGCTCGTAGCGAGGATTGATCCCCGCTGCCCCGGTCGGATCGTTGTCGCGAATTGCCCAGCCCTTGTAAGCCAGAAACAGGTTGTTGATGTCCGGCGCAGTGTAGTCCACGTCTGCAGCGGGAATGATCGAAGTCCGAGTCTCATTTCCCAACCATGCAGCGGGAGAATCCACGAAGTTAAGCAGCTGCTGATTGTCCGGTTCGCCAGCACCGCCGTCCTCATCATTTGCTGTCCCGTCCCAGTCCATGTCCACTCGCGGAACAATCACACCGCTGCCGCTATCCTCCATAATCAAATGCACGCCCTCACCACTGTGTGGCGAAAGGTCGCTGCCCACGAGATTGTTCACAATGGAAAGCCGCCCCTTCACACTCCGCAGGATACTGGGACGATCGCCGGGATGATTGTCGGTGCCCGAAATAATCTGACGCAACGGATGGTCCCAGACGTTGTCGGGAGCATCGACTTCTCCTTTGACAGACTCACTGAAGTATTCCGCCGCAGCGCGTTCCTGTGATGCGAACGTGAAGAAGACTACGCCCGTAAAGGCGAGCAGTCCCAGCAACGCAATCACAATGACCAGCGTCGAACCTCGACGATCGTCACGATAGTTTTTGTAGTTTTGTTTCGTGTTCATAGTTATCAACTCCCTGACACCGGACCGCGCCCGCCGGATAAGGATTTCGTTCTAAGTCCCCTCTCCCCCCGCAAGCTGTGTTCCAACTTCTGCAATTCCCCACGGGGGGAGAGGGCTAGGGTGAGGGGGACTTTTCATCTCTTGTTCAATCAACACACAGGGCCAAGCCCCCTCAACCGGCCTCAGGCCACCTTCTCCCCCTTGCCAGGGGGAGAAGGGACATTCAGTTTCTTGTCCCCTCTCCCCCCGCAGAAATTTTTCCAAGTTCTGCAGCTTTCCACGGGGGGAGAGGGCTAGGGTGAGGGGGGCTTGCTCAATGCATTTGAAATGCCCCGAGCAACCGCCTCCGCATCCTTCAAAACATCTTCATTCCAAAACCGAAGGACAACGAAACCCTGTTCGTTCAGATAACGCTGACGTTCGAGATCTTCCTCCACTATGTAATCATGATAGCCGCCATCAAGTTCGATGATCAGCCAACTCTCCAGACAGGCAAAATCAACGATGTATGGGCCGACGCTGTGTTGCCTGCGAAATTTTGCACCATCCAGTCGGCGATTCCTTACGATCGCCCATACCAACTGCTCGGCCTTCGTTGAGCCCTCACGCAGGTCGCGCCGGAAGGACTGAGCATATTCAGGTTCCGTTCCGCGTCGATGTCGCGAGCGATCATTCATGTTCTTTGGTTCCTATGCCCCCTCAACCGGCCTCCGGCCACCTTCTCCCCCTTGCCAGGGGGAGAAGGGACATTCAGTTTTTCTTGTCCCCTCTCCCCCGCAGAAACTTTGCCAACTTCTACAGCTTTCCACGGGGGGAGAGGGTTAGGGTGAGGGGGAATTTTTCATCTCTTGATCAATCAACACACAAGGCCAAGCCCCCTCAACCGGCCTTCGGCCACCTTCTCCCCCTTGTCAGGGGGAGAAGGGACATTCTGTTTTCCTGTCCCCTCTCCCCCGCAGAAACTTTGCCAACTTCTGCAGTTTTCCACGGGGGGAGAGGGCTAGGGTGAGGGGGGCTTTTTCATCTCTTGATCAATCAACACACAAGGCCAAACCCCCTCATCCGGCCTGCGGCCACCTTCTCCCCCTTGTCAGGGGGAGAAGAGACATTCAGTTTTTCTTGTCCCCTCTCCCCCCGCAGAAACTTTGCCAACTTCTGCAGTTTTCCACGGGGGGAGAGGGTTAGGGTGAGGGGGAATTTTTCAGCTTTTGTTCAATCGACACACAGGGCCAAGCCCCCTCAACCGGCCTTCGGCCACCTTCTCCCCCTTGCCAGGGGAGAAGGGACATTCTGTTTCTTGTCCCCTCTCCCCCGCAGAAATTCTGCCAACTTCTGCAGCTTTCCACGGGGGGAGAGGGCTAGGGTGAGGGGGACTTTTTCATCTCTTGTTCAATCGACACACAGGGCCAAGCCCCCTCAACCGGCCTTCGGCCACCTTCTCCCCCTTGCCAGGGGGAGAAGGGACATTCTGTTTTTCTTGTCCCCTCTCCCCCCGCAGAAACTCTGCCAACTTCGGCAGTTTTCCACGGGGGGAGAGGGTGAGGGTGAGGGGGACTTTTTCATCTCTTGTTCAAACGACACACAGAGCCAAACCCCCTCAACCGGCCTGTGGTCACCTTCTCCCCCTTGCCAGGGGGAGAAGGGACTTATTTTGCGATATCGGTCATTGGGATCACCAACGACATTTGTCGCAGAGTGTCCGATATTTTGTCGTAAAATCGAAATTGAACGCGAATGGATTCCAGCGGTCGCCGGTTGTCGAACGACTGCCACGTCAATTCAAAGTCTGTCGTTATCCGTCCCGGTGACGTAGGAAAATTGATAGATCCGCCGGAACTGAAGACTCCGTCGCTATTCAAATCGTTGGCGGCAATACAAACATAAGCGATATCAAAAGCTTGTGGAGGAACGTTGTCAGTTCCTGGTCCAGGCGGCCATTCAAATATTTCATTTGGCATATCGCCGTCAAATGTGACGGGGGCAAAGACAATACTACCGTCCATCAGCACGCGGGGGTTGCCGGGTGTGTAAGCGCTGTTGCCAGGTTGCCAATAGGTTCGCGTTGAATCAAGTGTCCCGTTTGAGGACGGCCCCGGCGGGCTGTCACTTTGTCGCGGAGGATAATACAAATATGGTCGATATGGAGCGTTCAACTCATTCGCGGAGAATGGAGGGCCGCTTGCGTCAGAATCAGCCCCTGCAGATGGATGCCAAGTGTCAAACACGTGGCCTTTTGCCGAGACAAGTGAGGTTGATCCCAGCGGCCCGTAGTTGACGTTCAGGCAGCGAGATGCATGAAAGTCTCCAGTTTCGTTCGTCCCCGGATTCCGCCAAAGGTGACCGGGAAACACAAACCGCTGCAGTCGCGTGTCCCAGACTTCCACTTTCATCTCATGAACGTTGGTCAGCAGCAAATCCTCCACGCGCCGGGAACCACCACGTCCCTGGGCTGGATTTCCGGTGGCCGGATCAATCACGCTCGGTGCGACACCATCGAAGGCGGCAACGATTGCGTTGCTATCGTTCAACGCCAGCGGCGTTCCGATTATATCCAGCGGATTACCGGATCCCAGCACGCCGTCACCATTGCTGACGTACGAGTCATTGAGATCTGTGCGTTCAAGTGTCGAAGGCCCCTGAGGCCAGTTGAAATTGACCGTCGATGTTTCCGCCTGCAGAAATCGGCCCAGAAAAAGACTTGGCCCCAAACCTGCTGCCGGATGCACGGTGTGTTCCCGCGAGAGTCCCGTCTGCGGATTGAAACCGAATCGGCGCTGCGGATGCGCGAGAATGTGCGCCGCAGCTCCGGCGGTTTCGTTGGAAAGTGACGCACTCCCCACAAATACGGTTCTCTGAAGTCCGCCGATATTCTCCGCGAAGGCGGAGTAGTCGAACAGGCGGTAGAAATCGTCGGTTGCAGCAGCATAGCGTGGCTTGAACAAGCCGTCGTAGGTTGTGTTGTCACTTGGGTCAGTCTGCCCCATGAAATAATTGAATCCCGACAGAGCCGTCGGCTGCGGGGCGAGATTTTTTCCGGCGTACGAAATGGGGTCACGGATCAGGAGTATCCGACGGTACAAATTTCCGTTTCGAAGGAAGTAGCAGATTTCGGCTGCTGGGGAACTGCCAATGGAATTCGGGTCAAGCGATCCGTCATCGGTCTCCGGCTGATTCGGATTTCGAGCCAGACCATCCGGAGCCCCAGTGCGATCCGCCAACTCAGCAGCTCGTCCAAAATAGGGCGTTCCATCTGTATCTTCAAACAGCACGTCCGAACTGACTGTGAACTGAATCAGGTCATCCAGCCCGCTGTTCGGCTCGTTCATCGAGAAATACAAATATCCGGCTCGGTTCGAGAATGCTGTGACTGACTTCGCCGAATCTTCATTGGGATAGAATGGCAACGAGTAGCGCATCGTGCGATGCTGAAAATCCTTTCGCATGACGGTAAAAACTGATCGAGCCCGCTGGTCGTTCTCGGAGATCCCGCGCTGCTTCGACATGCTCTTCGTCGTGATCTGAAAGATCGTGGCAAACATCGTCATCATGAGCAACACGAGACTGACGGACACAAGCATTTCGACCAGCGTAAATGCCGAGCGATTGTCCTTCCACTGTCTTGATTTGTGATGTTGGGATTTCATGGTGATGCTTTCAGACTTCAATGGCAACTCATGTCACGGGAGATGCGAAACGCAGACCCCCTCATCCGGCCTATCGGCCACCTTCTCCCCCTTGCCAGGGGGAGAAGGGACATTCTGTTTTTCTTGTCCCCTCTCCGCCCGCAGAAACTTTGCCAACTTCTGCAGTTTTCCACGGGGGAGAGGGTTAGGGTGAGGGGGAATTTTTCATCTTCTGTTCAATCAACACACAGGGCCAAACCCCCTCAACCGGCCTGCGGCCACCTTCTCCCCCTTGCCAAGGGGAGAAGGGACATTCTGTTTTTCTT
>Ga0154020_10008384_pt1 | contig 11987 bp, 8 predicted proteins | sample Klosneuvirus_201_FD_109709 | JGI IMG/M metagenome (GOLD analysis project Ga0154020, IMG submission 109709) | Active sludge microbial communities from wastewater, Klosterneuburg, Austria - Klosneuvirus_20160825_MG | ecosystem: Engineered > WWTP > Aerobic digester > Activated sludge | place... | reverse complement strand
CTCGACTACATGGACATGACCGCCCCCAAGGCCCCCGCCGCCAAAACCAACCTCTTCCTCGAGTCCTTCTGGTCCTCCATCCGCCTCAACCTCATCGCCATGGCCGCTTGAGCGGGGTGTGACACGAATTCAGAAACAAAAAGCCCGGAACAGCTTCTGTTCCGGGCTTTTTGTTTGAAGTTGAACGGTTGGCTCAGTTTTTGATCTCCTCGCCGCTTTGGGCGTTCGCGAGGGTGAAGGTTTCGCGGTGGTAGGTGGGATCCGTGCGGAAAGTGAGACGGGCACCGTATTTGCGCTCAAGGGCCACGAGATGGTCGCCGTCCTCGGTCTTGAGGCGCTGCATGACATCAGGATGTACAACAACGAGGACACTGCGGTCGTTCTCGGGCAGGCGTCCGAGAACGGCGCTGAGACGGCGCTGAAGCTCGACGGACATGGTGATGGGAGTCTTGACCTGGCCGTGACCTTTGCAATACGGGCAAGGCTCGTAAAGCGTGGTGCCGAGAGACTCGTTCAAACGCTGGCGGGTCATCTCCATGAGGCCGAAGGGGCTGATCTGCGTGACCTGCGTCTTGGCCTTGTCGCGCTTCAGGTGCTGCAGCATGGCTTTGTAAACAGCCTGCTGGTCCTTGCGGTGCTTCATGTCGATGAAATCGACCACGATGAGACCGCCCATGTTCCGCAGGCGGAGCTGGCGGGCGACTTCGGCAGCGGCTTCGAGGTTGGTTTCGGTGAGGAGCTTGTCCTGATCCTTGTTGCCCTTGTTGCGGCCGGTGTTCACGTCGATGGCGACGAGCGCCTCGGTCTGGTCGATGACGATGTAGCCGCCGCACGGCAGCCAAACCTGACGGTAGAAGGCATTGTCGATCTGCTTCTGAATGCCGTAGTGCTCAAAGAGCGCGGTCTGCCCTTGGTAGTAGTTGATGCGGCGTTTGGCACGCTTCGATATCTGGGTGGCGAGCTTCTGCATGCGCTCGACCGTGGCCTGATCGTCGCATGCAACCTCGTCGATGTCCTCGGTGAGAAAGTCACGTACGGTGCGCTCAACGAGATCAGGCTCCTGAAGGCAGCAGACGGGCGCTGGCTGGCTGTCACGCACAGCGACAGTATCATTCCACTGCTCGATGAGAATGTTCAGGTCCCGAATGATATGGCGGGCACGTTTTCCGCTGGCCTCGGTGCGGAGAATGACGCCCATGCCTTCCGGAAGGTCGATCTCCTCGAGGATCTTGCGCAGGCGGGCACGCTCCTTCGGGTCTTCAATCTTCCGCGAGATGCCGCAGGTGTCGTTCAGCGGCATCAACACGAGCAGACGTCCGGCAAGCGAGATGTTGGTGGTGACTCGCGGACCTTTGTTGCCGACAGGTCCCTTGGTGACCTGCACCATGATCTCAGAGCCGACAGGATATAGTGTGGGGATGTCCTTGGACTCGATGCGCTTTTTCTTCTTCGCACCGCGGCGATTGACTTCTTCCATGCCTTCGAGGGCGGCGGGAATGGCGTCCCAGAAGTGAAGGAAGGCATTCTTGTCGAGGCCGATGTCGATGAACATGGCCTTGAGGCCCTGCTCGATGTTGCGGATGCGGCCCTTGAAGACGCTGTTGATGATGCTGGAGGTGCCGACGCGCTCAATGTTGTATTCTTCGACGACGCCGTTGTCGAGGAGGGCGACGCGGTTCTCGAGCTTCTCGCAGTTGATGACGAGGCGGACGCCGGTCTTGATGTCTTTTTTGCCCGTGAGGAGCTCACGGATGCGCTGAATGAAAGTAAGGGCCATGGTTTAGTGGTGGGGAGGCTGTTGGAATGGGAGTGCGGGTGATCTTCAACGGTTGAAGAGCCTGCGGAAAAGGCCGCCACCAGACGGGGCGGGTTGAGGTTGGGATGCGCCTCCCCGGCTGAAGATTCCTGCCCTGCTCACCGGCACGGCTTTGGGAACATTCTGGCTGGAGCTGGCGTTGCCGGATCCTGAGGAGCCGGACTGTCGGTTGATGTTCGGCCGGGCGCTTTTGCGCGGTGCAGGTTCATCGTTCTACTCGCGCACTGGCGCACCCGCGCCAGTATCGCCGTCGTCATCCGTGCCCGGTGCCACCGGCACCGCCGCATCGGCGTATTCGACAGAGGGAATGTGACGGAAATGGCCTTCCGCTGGCGGCATGGGCTCAACGGCGAGTTGAAAGGTGTTGTTGTCGAGGGCCAGGCACTGCTCGAGCACGCGGCGGGCGACAGGCGCGGCACAACCACCACCTGATTTGCCGTTCTGCACCAGCACGGCGCAGGCGAAACGCGGATTTTCATAGGGCGCGAAGCTGATGAACCAAGTGTGGTTGTCATCTACCTTCACGTTGCGCTCATCGCGACGCCAGTTTTGCGCGGTGCCGGTCTTGCCGGCCACTTCGACGCCGGGAATGCGGGCGGACTTGCCGGTGCCACCAGGGTCATTGACGACCTTCCACATGCCTTTGCGAATGACCTCGATCTCGACGGGTTTCACCTTCGTCGAGAGATCGGCGCGGATGCTGGGTTGGTTTTCGAGCACCACCTTGTCGCCATCCATGACTCGCCTCAAAAGATGCGGTTTCCACGATTTGCCGCCGTTGGCCACCGTGGCCGTCACGGAGGCCATTTGCAGCGGCGTGGCCAGCACACTGCCCTGGCCGATGGAGACGTTCGCGGTGTAGCCATCGCTCCAGCGCTCGTTGGGGCTGTTGACACGAAGCCACTCCGGATTCGGCAAAATGCCACCGCTCTCGTCATCGAGCTCAACACCGGTTTTTTCACCCACACCGAGCATGCGCCCGATCTCGGTGATGCGGCTGATCTTCGCGTCGTTTCCGTAGCGGTAGAAGAAGCAGTTACACGACTTCATGATCGCATCACTGAGGCGCAGCGTGCCATGGGAACCACCGCTCTGGCGTTGAATCCAGCACTGCATGCTGTTCGTGCCATAAGTCACGGCGCCCGAGCAATTATAGGCGTTCATCTGGATGCCTGCGAGGCAGCCGGCGAAGGAGATCGGAATCTTGAAGGTGGAGCCGGGAGTGAAACCGCGCACCGCACGGTTCATGAGCGGATTGGTCTTGTTCTCGGTGAGAGCATCCCAGTCGGCCTGGCTGATGCTGGGGATGAACTTGTTAGGGTCGTAGGAAGGCACGGAAGCCATGGCAAGCACCTCGCCGCTGCTCACCTCGATGAGCACCACGGCTCCACGGCCCACTTTGGCATCACGCAGGGCTTTTTCCGCCACCACCTGCATGCGGGCGTCGAGGGTGAGATAGACGTCATTGCCCTTGTGGGGCGGTTCGTAGCTCTTTTCACCCACCATGCGGCCTCGACGGTCTTTTTGCATCGTGCGCACGCCGGGCTTGCCGCGCAGGTGATCGTCAAAGCTCTTCTCCACACCGGCCACGCCATACTCGTCAGGCACGAAATAATTCCAGCCCTTCCGGTCCTCGGCGGAGGATCGCTGATCATCGGGAAGGCTGACGTAACCGAGAATGTGGCAGGCGAGGGCTCCTTTTGGATACACACGCGAGGCACGCTCATCGACCGAGACGCCGGGAAGCCCGAGATTGTGCTCCGCAATCTGGCTGAACTCGGCGAACGTGAGATTATCCCGATACACCCATGGCACGGCAGCTCCGAACGTGCGGAAATGCACACGCATCCCCTCGCTCTCCGCCTCGCGGTCGGCCTCGGTGGCATACTTGCGCTCCACACCGAGGCGCTGGAGATGCGGCTCGATGATCTCGCCGAAGATCGTCACGATGTCCGTCTCCTGGACCTCACGGGTGATCTTGTTGCTGTCCGGCTTCATGAAAACACGCTTGGGCGTGTTGCCATTGTTGGTGCGTTTGTATTCATCGACCACTTCGGCGAGGTTTACACGCACCTCGAAGGTGGCCTTGTTCGCCGCCAGGGTGACTCCGTTGCGGTCCTTGATCTCGCCACGCGGGCCAGGGATACGGGCACGCTCTTCCTTGGCCCCCGGGATCATCTTGGCGAACTCTTCCTTCCGCATGATCTGCAGCGACCACAGTCGATACGACAGCAACGCGAACCCGCCGAGCACGGCGAGCGCGAAAAGATAGAGGCGGAAGCGGTATTTAACGACCATCGAAACGGTACCTCAGGCCTTCGTATTTGATTTCATAGCTCGACAGGCTGGCCAGCGAGTAGAGCAGCAGGAAAATGAGCGGCGCGGCAAGCATCGCAAGCATGGTGTCCGTGCCCATCTTGATCCACACCATGGGCTGGAACTCGAGACTGCCACGCAAGAACGTCATCACGACATATTGCAGCAGCAACCATGAAAAAGTCACGGCACCCACCATGAGCACCGGCAGTTCCAGGCGGCCTCGTTTAAACAAGGGGCGGATGCCCTGCATGAGCGTGCCGAGCATGCCAAAGATCGCGATGGAAAGCCCGAATGGCAGCGCCATGGATGCGGAGAACTCCGCGCCGCTATCCTCCCCGAACACATCAAGGCCACCGCTCATCGCCTCGCTCACGCCAGGCAGATGACGGGCATCCCACAGAAAGCCGGTGCAAAAGGCAAGCACGAGCATCACAGGAAACGGCACCGCCACCGAGGCCGCGAAAAAGAACACGGCGGGTAGGAACAGCGTGGCAAACTGGGCTATCTCCAGGCCGGGGATGAACTCCTGAACCAAAAAGCTCAGCAGCAGCAGGATGAAGACGATCGGGTGAAACAGCATGACGCGTCAGGGGTTGGTCTTCACCGGTATCGCGGCAGGCACTTCCGGCACGACCACGCTTTGCATCTCGATCACAAACACATGCTCGATGGTGGAAAAATCGACCGCTGGCTCGATGATGGACTCGCCAGTGATCTCCTTGTTCTCGAAACGCTTCACACGGCCGAGCAACAGGTCTTTGGGAAACACGCCGCCCTCACCAGTCGAATACACGCTGGCCCCGGCGTTGATGGCCGCATTCAAGCTGAGGAAGCGAAGGCGCAAATCAGGCTTGATGTCGAGCGCCGCACGCTCGCCAGAGAGGATGCCCTGTTCCAGCGTGCCCTCAATGCGGGCGGAGACGCGGCAGAGCTCGTCCGTCAGCAAAATCACCTTCGCCATGTGCGGAGCCAGTGTGGACGTTTTGCCCACGAGGCCGACCGACGTGATCACCGGGCTGTCAGTGCCGATGCCATCGAGCGAGCCTTTGTCGATGATGAGGCTGTTCCACCAGGTGCTCGCGTTGCGGCGGATCACCTTGGCGGCAGTCATCTTGAAAGGCGATGATTGCTTGAACTCGATCAATTGGCGCAGCTTCGAGTTCTCCTCGATGATCTGGTTGTACTTCTGCTGGATGATGCGCAGACGCTCCACCTGCACACGCAGGTCGTCGTTGTCGCGTTTGATGGCCTTCGGGTCGATGGGCGGAGCCATCACATTCGTGGCGGCCTGCTCGATGGCCGCGCTCGAATGAATGAAGGGCGAAAAGAGGCCCAGCACCTTGCCTTGGATCTCGCGCGTCGTCGGCGTGTCCAGCGTGAAGATGGACACGAGTCCTGCAATGAAGATCAGGAGCGCGATGAGGTTGAGTTTCTTCATGGCCTGGTTGGTGTCGGCGTGACGCGTTCGCCTGACCGATGTCTCGCATCAGCGGCTGCCGCGTCACGCGGCCTGTGGATCAAACTTCCGTCGTGCTGACCTTGCGGAGGGACTCAAGCTCGTTGAGCACGCGGCCCGCTCCCTCACCCACGGCGCTTAGCGGATCTTCCGCCACATGCACCGGCAGCGCCGTCTCTTCTTGCAGCAGCTTGTCGAGGCCGCGCAGCAAGGCACCGCCACCGGCGAGCATGATGCCGCGGTCCACAAGGTCCGCGGAAAGCTCCGGCGGGCAGCGCTCAAGGGTCGTGCGCACCGCGTCGATGATCGCATTCAGCGGTTCGAGCATCGCCTCACGCACCTCCTGGCTGGTGATCGTGATCGTCTTGGGAAGACCGGCCACCATGTCGCGTCCTTTGACTTCCATCGTGGTTTCTTTTCCAAGCGGGAAAGCCGATCCAATGCGCAGTTTGATTTCTTCCGCGGTGCGCTCGCCAATCATGAGGTTGTAGGCACGCTTCATGTAATTGATAATCGACTCGTCGAGCTCGTCACCCGCAACGCGAACACTGCGGCTGTAAACGATGCCGGAGAGCGAGATGATGGCCACTTCGGTGGTGCCGCCGCCGATATCGACGATCATGTTGCCTGCCGCTTCTTGAACTGGCAGCCCCACGCCAATCGCCGCAGCCATCGGTTCCTCAATCAGATAAACTTCACGAGCACCCGCCTGCTCCGCGCTTTCCTTCACAGCACGTTTTTCGACTTCGGTGATGCCAGAAGGCACTGCAACGACCACACGAGGTCCACGCATCGGACGACGACCACCCTGCACCTTGCGGATGAAATGGCGGAGCATCGCTTCCGTGACACGGAAGTCGGCGATCACACCATCCTTGAGTGGGCGAATCGCAGTGATGCCGCCTGGCGTTCGGCCCAGCATGCGCTTGGCGTCATCCCCCACCGCGACGACTTCATTGGTGCCGGATTTAACCGCCACCACTGAAGGCTCGCGAAGGACGATGCCGTGATCCTTTACATAGACGAGAGTGTTTGCTGTGCCGAGATCGATGCCGATGTCGCTAGCTACGAATCCAAAAAGTTTGCCGAACATTTGAAAATTGATTTGAAGAATGAAGAAAAGAAGTGAGAAAAAGTCGCAGGACTGAAAAACGGCACACGGTGACTCTTTCCAGCTTTTTTAAGAATCACGAAAAGCCGAGCCGCATACAGAATTCAGGCAGCCGAAAGTAAAAGCGCCTGAAAGAGCGTCAAGAAAGACTTTCTCCCCTTCCAAGACCGGATTTGGCCTCTTTTCCGGCTTTCTGCCCCCTTCCAGACCCGGGCCCCTCCCTCAAAAGCCCCCCCCTGCGCTACCTTTTGGACTTCCAAGCCTCTTTTCACCACCTGTCTGTCGGGAAAAAAACCGGGCTGGCGATCAAGCCAGCCCGGTTATGAACTTCATGCGGACGCTGACAAGCTTATTAATGCTCGTAACCAGCCTCGCCATGCTCGGCGAGGTCGAGACCGGTGTTCTCGACTTCCACATCTGGGCGGAGACCAACCACAACCTTAACGATCAAGGTGATCACGAGAGTGGCGACCACACTCCACACGATGGTAAGACCCACAGCCTTGAGCTGATTACCAAGCAAACCTTCCTTGAGCCCGCCGACGACGGCATTAGCCTTCTCATCAGCGAACACGCCAGTGAGAATAGCACCCAAAGTGCCGCCGACGCCGTGGACGCCGAAGGTATCGAGGGCGTCGTCATAACCAAGGATGCCCTTCAGGTAAGCGACTGCGATGAAGGGGATCACACCGGCGAGCACGCCAATGATCACCGAAGAAGTGGCGGTGACGAAACCGGCACCAGGGGTGATGACCACAAGGCCAGCAACGATGCCGGAGCAGAAACCAAGCACGGAGGGCTTGCCGCGAAGCATCCACTCAAGCACAGCCCACACAAAACCAGCGGTGGCGGCAGCGAGCGTGGTGGTCATGAACGCATTGGCAGCGATGCCATCAGCACCAAGAGCGGAACCCGCGTTGAAGCCATACCAGCCAACCCAGAGCATGCCCGTGCCAACGGCGCAGAGCACCATGCTGTGCGGAGCCATCTTTTCCTTGCCGAAGCCTTTGCGCCTGCCAACGAGCAAGCAAAGGACCAACGCGCTCCAGCCCGAGGTCATGTGAACGACAGTGCCACCAGCGAAGTCGATCGCCTTGATGGCGGCGTTCGGGTTGAGAGGCCCGCACATGAAGCCAGTCGTGCTCCACACCATGTGAGCAAAGGGGAAATACACGGCAAACATCCAGAGGGCAACGAAGACGAGCACCGAGATAAATTTCATGCGCTCGGCGATGGCACCCACGATGAGCGCCGGAGTGATGATGGCGAAGCTGAGCTGGAACATCGCCCACATCGCATCGCTGATCCACCAGTAGCCCGCGCCGGAGGCATAAGGAGACACTCCATCGAGCATTTTGTACTGAAGATCACCGATGAATGCATTGCCAGCTCCGAAGGAGAGGCTGTAACCACAGGCCCACCAGAGGATGGTGACGAGACCCGCGATGCCCATGCACTGGGCGAGCACGCTCAGCACGTTTTTGCTGCGGACAAGACCGCCGTAGAAGAGAGCAAGACCGGGCAGCGTCATGAAGATCACCAGCGCGGTGCTGATCATCTGCCAAGCGTTGTGTCCAGGGCCAGGACCAGCGATGTTCGATGTCCAAGTTTTATCGCCATCTTTGCCAGGCTGCACATTTTGCACATATTTCTCCAGGTCGAAAATGCGTTGCTCCAGAGAAGGCCCCGCCGGGGCAGCCTCGGCCGGGGGAGGCGCGGCAACTGCCTGTGTCGGCGCAGGAGCGGCCGCATCTTGGGCAGCGATGTCAGCGGTGAATGACAGCCCTGTTACCAGGGAAAAGACCGCAGCAAGGAGGGTGCTGCGCCAGCGATGGTTGGTGTTGTTCATCATGGACTTGGTGCGAGTCTTGGCTCGTGATTTGCTTGATAAGCAATGGCTGTGCCAAGTCAGAAAAAAAATCCCCAGCACCTTTGTGAGGTGCCGGGGATAGATGCTCTCGATAGTTCTGATGCCCTGCGAATCAGGAGCGGGTGTTGGTTTGGAAGTCTGGGTAGGCCACGTTGCCGTGCTCACCCACATCGAGTCCCTCGTGCTCCTCCTCTGCGGACACTCGCACTCCAAAGACGGCCTTGATGATCAGCCAGAGGATCAGGGAGAGGCCAAAGACCACACCACCGACAAGAAGCACACCCTTCACCTGCTGCATGAACTGGGCTCCGGGAGTAAGCCCAGTGTCGAGGGCTGCCACCGCCTTCGCGATGTCGGTATTATAGAATAGGCCCAAGGCAAGCGTGCCCCAGATGCCATTCACCAAGTGAACAGAGAGCGCGCCGACCGGATCATCAATTTTGATCTTATCGAAGAACAGCACAGCAAACACCACGAGCACACCGCCAACAAATCCGATAATGGCACCGGAGGTGAAGGTGGTAAACGCGCAGGGAGCAGTGATTGCGACAAGACCGGCAAGGCAACCGTTGATGACCATGGAGAAGTCCGGCTTCTTCAGAACCAACCAAGCGGTGACAAGCGCACCAAGCGTGCCGGTGGCCGCGGCGATATTTGTATTAACCAACACATGGGAGATGGCAGCACCATCCATGGCCGCCATTGTCGAACCGGGATTGAATCCAAACCAGCCGAGCCAGAGAATGAGAACGCCAAGCGCGGCGCTCGTCATGTTATGACCGGGAATAGGACACACCTTGCCATCTTTGAACTTGCCCTTGCGTGCACCAAGCACGATCACACCCGCCAGAGCGGCCCAACCGCCGACGGAGTGAACTACCGTTGATCCAGCAAAGTCGCGGAAGTTTCCAAAGAAATCAGCTTCACCAGGTGTCATGCCGAGAATGCCGCCGCCCCAGATCCAGTGACCGGAGACTGGGTAAACAAGCGCCACAAGCACGAAGGAGAATATCATAAAGCTGTGGAACTTGATACGCTCGGCCACGGCACCAGAAACAATCGTGGCAGCGGTTCCAGCAAAGACGAGCTGGAAGAAGAATTTGGCCCACAGCGGAGTTGGGGTCCAGTTGATGGCGCTGTAAATACCCTCGTACTTGGTCGTCGAGAACGGATTCATCGACATGTAGGCCTCACCGAGCGCCGGGGAATTGTCAGCACCTCCCACAAAGAATGAGCCGACGGTTGCCATCCAAGGAGTGGTGCCATCCGCAAACATCAAGTCCCAACCAATGAACCAGAAAGACAGGGTGGAGATGGCAAACACCACAAAGTTTTTGAAGAGGATGTTTACACAGTTCTTGGACTGGCACAGACCTGACTCGACAAGCGCAAAGCCCGCGTTCATCCAAAACACCAAGAAACCGGCAACGAGCACCCATACCGTGTCCAACCCCACTCGAAGAGCACTGAGCGCGGCTGGATCTATGGCGGGAGCCGCAGCTTCAGCGGGCGCGGCGGCCGCGGCTGGCGCTGTAGCAACGGGTGCTACAGCTGCAGCCGCATCCTGAGCGCTCAAGTCGCCAAGGCTGAGGGCTAATGTGGCAAACGCGGCAGTCGCCATTAAGGCATAGCCGCTCCAAGGGCGGTGGGTGGGATGTGTTTGGAGCATAAGGATGAGATGTCGGGAAGACATCAGTTCGATAAAGCATCGCTTGTGCCAATTTTGGAAACCTTTTACCCCTGCTTCATCGCTGCCCATTGCCCTCGGATTATGAACATGACTTTTCGCCAGCCTGAAACAGTGTCACCAATGGCACAATACACTGTTCAACCCGGAGACAATCCTTCCAAGATCGCCAAGGCCTTCGGCATGACCTTGGCGCAATTTCAAAAGCTCAATCCAGGCCTCGTCGAGTATGGCACAGGCAATTGGAAGGTGCTCTTCCCTGGGCAAATCGTGAACGTGAACGGTGTCGTCACCGGGCTGCCGCCAGAGACCGCGGCAAGTGCTCCCACAAGTTTTGCGGCACCTCCGCCGTGGATGCAGATCGCCATCATGGAGCAAGGCGTGCAGGAATGGGCGCAGGGCGATAATCCGCGCATCATCGAGTATCTGAAGAGCTGCGGCCTGCCGCAAACCCTCCTCAAGGATGAAACCGCGTGGTGCGCCGCCTTTGTGAACTGGTGCATCCAGCGCTCTGGCTACAAGCCGCAAGGCAGCGCCAGGGTCTCCGACTGGTGGGGCTGGGGCCGCCCGGTGGCCGCGACGTATGGCGCCATCGTCATCACGCAGCCGCTCACCGTCGATCAAGCTGGCAGCGGCCACATCGGCTTCCTTCACGCCGTGGATGCCAACAACGTCTGGCTGCTCAGCGGCAACTCGAAGAACCAGGTGCGCATCGCTGCCTATCCCAAGAACAAGCTGATCCACAACGCCCCCTATCGCTGGCCGTATTAGCCCGCACTCGACCCCTCACGAAAGTGGGGTGCCCGGAATGCTGAAAACGGGCCGTCATTCGCGTTCATAGGCGCATGACTTCCTACCGAGTCCTTTTCGCCCTTTCAGCTCTCTCCATCCTGCCCGCCGCCGCGCAAAACGACAGCGGCGGCAATGACGCCTCTGACAAGCCCGCCTCCGCGCCGGTGATGCAGTGGCGCTTTGACGATGGAAAAGAGCCAGGACCACGCTCGCCGACCTATCCCGGCTTTGCGGAGACGAACAAGGCACGCCTCTTTGATGCCAAATCGCCGATCAAGGTGGCTGACAGCCCGGAGCTGCGCTTTGGCCTGAATGAAACGATCACGCTGGAGGCTTGGGTGAAGGTCGCAGACGCCTCGGGCACGCCTTACATCATCGGCAAGGGCCGGCTCGGCACGAAGGAGTTTGGCGCGAACAATCAAAACTACGCGTTCCGCCTCCAGCATGGCAAAGAAGGCTCGCAGATCGGCTTTCTCTTCCGCAGCGCCGATGTGCCGGACAAAAAGGGCGACTGGCATCGCTGGTGGTCGAAGGACACGGTGCCCACGGCGGGCTGGCATCATGTGGCGGTGACTTACACCTACGGGAAGCCAAAGAGCATCAAGGGCTACATCGACGGCAATGAAACCGACGGCACCTGGGACATGGGCGGCGCGACGGATCGTGCGCCGGTGACCGATGGCGACGCGGTGGTGATCGGCAATGGCTCGACGATGGCCGAATCGCACGCGTTTGAAGGCTGGCTCGATGACGTGGCGATTTATCGCGGCCCCATCGACACCGAGGCGCTGAAGGCGAAGTATCAATTCATCCCGCCGCCTCCGCCGGTGGCCAAAAAAGACGTGCCCGCCGGTCGCGTGCTCGTGCAACTCGCCGAGGAAGGCATGCCGGACGCGAACGCCTGGCCCAGCGAGCCACCGAAAGTCGGCGAGACCT
>Ga0154020_10008383_pt1 | contig 11987 bp, 9 predicted proteins | sample Klosneuvirus_201_FD_109709 | JGI IMG/M metagenome (GOLD analysis project Ga0154020, IMG submission 109709) | Active sludge microbial communities from wastewater, Klosterneuburg, Austria - Klosneuvirus_20160825_MG | ecosystem: Engineered > WWTP > Aerobic digester > Activated sludge | place... | reverse complement strand
GCGCTTTCCGGCGATGGCGGCGACGAGAGCTTTGGCGGCTACCGCCGCTATCGCCTGCATCTGATGGAAGAAAAGATGCGCTCCGCCCTGCCCCTCGGGCTGCGCCGGCCGTTGTTCGGCACCTTGGGCAGGATTTATCCCAAAGCCGACTGGGCGCCCCGTGTCTTCCGTGCCAAGACGACCTTCGAAGGCATGGCGCGGACGCCCGTCGAGGCCTATTTCCACTCGCTCTCGATCCTGCGCGCCCCGATGCGGCAGCAGCTTTTCACTTCGGCTTTCAAGGCCGCTCTCGGCGGCTACGACGCCAGCCAAGTATTCTCCCGGCACGCGGCAAACGCCGGTACCGACGATCCGCTGGCGCTCATCCAGTACATCGACCTCAAGACCTACCTGGTCGGCGACATCAACACCAAGGTCGACCGCGCCAGCATGGCCCATTCGCTGGAAGTCCGCGAGCCGCTGATGGACCATCAACTCGTCGAGTGGCTGGCGACGCTGCGCTCTTCCGAGAAAATTCGCGGCCAGGAAGGCAAGTATCTGCTCAAGAAATCGATGGAGCCCTACCTGCCCGACGATGTGCTCTACCGCCCCAAGATGGGCTTTGCCGTTCCCCTTGCACGCTGGTTTCGCGGCCCGCTCAAGGAACGGGTGCAGCAATCGATTCTCGGTTCCCGGCTGGCGGACACTGGCTGGTTCAACCGGGATTATCTCAAGCACCTGGTCGACGCCCACAACAGCGGGGTGCGCGACTACAGCGCATCGCTATGGACCTTGCTGATGTTCGAGGCCTTCCTGCGCAACGTCATGGAACACGGGGAGCCGGCATGACCCGCATCCTGCACATACTCGACCACTCGATTCCGCTGCACAGCGGCTACACCTTCCGCACCCTTTCCATCCTCCGCGAGCAACGCAAACTCGGCTGGGAAACCGTCCACCTGACCACGCCCAAGCATGTCGGCTGCAACCTGGCGGAAGAGGATGTCGACGGCTGGCATTTCTATCGAACGCCGGTTGTGCCGGTCGGTACTTTGGGGCTACCGGGACTGGGTGAAATCGCGTTGATGCGTCAGGTTGAAAAACGCCTTCAGGAAGTGGTCGACCGCACCAGACCGGATATCCTGCATGCCCATTCGCCGGTACTCAACGCCATTCCTGCTTTGCGCGTCAGCAAGCGTTCCGGCATTCCGGTCGTCTATGAAGTAAGGGCTTTCTGGGAAGATGCGGCGGTTGACCACGGCACGACCCGCGAAGGCAGCCTGCGCTACCGCCTTACCCGGTATCTCGAAACGTATGCGCTCAAGCACGCCGACCATGTCTTCACCATCTGCGAAGGCCTGCGCAGCGACATCGCTGCGCGCGGCATTCCGGCCGCTAAAGTCACCGTCATTCCCAATGCCGTCGATATCGACTCCTTCGATCCGGGCGGCGAACCCGATGCCGCGCTGAAGGAAAAACTCGGCCTGAGCGATTCGACGGTCATCGGCTTCATCGGCTCGTTCTATGCCTACGAAGGGCTGGATCTGCTGGTTGAATCACTGCCGCTGATCCTCGCACGACGCCCGGAGGTGAAACTCCTGCTGGTCGGTGGCGGCCCGCAGGATGCCGCCCTCAAGGAACAGGTCGCGCGCCTCGGATTGCAGGACAAGGTCGTATTCACCGGCCGCGTGCCGCATGGCGAGGTCCAACGCTATTACGATCTGGTCGATGTGCTGGCCTATCCCCGACACTCCATGCGCCTGACCGAGCTGGTCACCCCCCTGAAGCCGCTGGAAGCCATGGCTCAGGGCAGGCTACTGGTCGCCTCCGACGTCGGCGGACACAAGGAACTGATCCGCCACGGCGAGACCGGCATGCTGTTCAAGGCCGGGAGCGCGCAGGCCTTGACGAACACCGTCATCGACCTTCTGGCACAAGAGGATCGCTGGCCGGAAATCAAGCGCGCCGGGCGAAAATTCGTCGAAAACGAACGCAACTGGGCGCACAGCGTTGGCAATTACCAGCGTGTCTATGCGAGCCTCACCAATGGCCGACACGCCGGCCACCACTGACATGCCACACAAGATCCGCACCCTGCTCTTCTCGACGCTCTACCCGAGCAGCGCGCGACCCGGACATGGCATCTTCGTCGAAACCCGCCTGCGCGAACTTCTGAAGAGCGGCGAAGTTGAAACGCGGGTTGTCGCGCCCGTACCGTGGTTCTTCTCGACGAATGAGAAATACGGCGAGTACGCCAGAATGGCGGCAACGCCGAAGCGCGAAACCCGCAACGACATCGATGTCTCACACCCCCGCTATTTCCTGCCACCAAAAATCGGCATGAACGTCGCACCCTTCACCCTCGCGCTGGGGGCCGTTCCCGCAATTCGCCGACTGCAGCGCGAGGGGTTCGATTTCGACCTGATCGATGCCCATTACTACTACCCCGACGGGGTCGCCGCAGCACTGCTCGCCGCCTATTTTGGCAAACCCTTCGTCGTCACCGCCCGCGGGACCGATCTCAACCTGATCCCGCAATATCCGCTTCCGCGCAAGTTCATCCTCGATGCTGCCAACAAGGCCTCGGCGTCGATTTCGGTTTGCCGGGCATTGAGCAACGAGCTTGCCGGTCTGGGTGCCGCCCCAGAGAAACTGAACGTATTGCGGAATGGGGTGGATCTGGAACGATTTCACCCCATTCCACAAATCGAGGCGCGCGCCCGGCTCGGCCTGAATCAAGGCAAACTTTTATTGTCGGTAGGCCATCTGGTCGAACGCAAGGGCCACCATCTGGTCATCGGCATGCTTCCCCTGCTTCCCGACTATCAGTTGATCATCGCCGGCGACGGCGCGGAACGCGCAGCGCTCGAGAATCAGGCCCGCCAACTGGATGTTGCCGGGCGTGTTCATTTTGTCGGCGCCGTGACCCAATCCGTACTGACCCAGTATTACGCCGCCGCCGACGTTCTCGTCCTGGCATCAAGTCGTGAAGGCTGGGCCAACGTGCTTCTTGAATCCATGGCTTGCGGTACGCCTGTCGTCGCCACCAATATCTGGGGAACGCCCGAGGTCGTTTCCTCGCCGGTTGCCGGACGACTTGCAGACCAGCGAACATCGTCCAGTCTTGTGGCAGCGCTTCAGTCGCTGATGGCCGACTATCCGGACCGCCGCCAGGTACGCGCCTATGCCGAGAAGTTTTCCTGGGAAGAAACGACACGCGGCCAGATCGACCTCTTCTGTAAAATAATCAAAGGCAACCCGCCGAGCACTGGCAAATTGAATCATGCGTGATCTTACTATTCTTGGTGTCATCGTACTCGTCGCAGCCTACGCGCTCATCCATCCATGGGTCGGCATCATGGGGTGGACCTGGTTGAGCCTGATGAATCCTCACGCTCTGGCCTGGGAACTCAGGGACATGCCGGTTGCCGCGATCATGGCGGTGGCAACGTTGATCGGCATCCTGATATCGCGAGACAGAAAGAGTTTTTACGTGACCCCGGAAACGGGAATCCTTATCGCGTTCATGCTCTGGATGAGCATTACGCTGGTGTTTTCAATCTATTTTGACTGGAGCACCTATATGTGGAAACGGGTCATGAAGATCGATTTCATGATTCTCGTGGCACTGGTCGTGCTTTACAGCAAAAAGCACATCACCGCGCTGGTCTGGGTGGTCGCCGGCTCGATTGGCTTCTATGGATTCAAGGGCGGCCTCTTCACCATAGCGACTGGCGGGAATTACCTTGTGTGGGGTCCCGAAGGAACCTTTATCGGTGGCAATAACGAACTAGCGCTCGCGATGATTTTGGTCATTCCGCTCATCAATTTCCTTTACCTAACGCAAGAAAACAAATGGCTGAAGCGAGGCCTTCTGGCGTGGATGCTCCTGTGCACGGTTGCTGCCTTGGGCAGTCATTCGCGCGGAGCACTGCTGGCAATCGGGGCCATGGCCACTGTCCTCTGGTGGCGTTCCCCGGGAAAACTGAAATACGGGCTCATCATCGCAGTCGTCGGCATAGTGGCACTGGCTTTCATGCCGGAGACCTGGATGACCCGAATGACTAGCATCAGCGAATACAAGGCCGACGCCTCGGCCCTTGGTCGAATCAACGCCTGGTGGATGGCCTGGAATCTCGCATCGGACAGGTTTCTTGGTGGCGGCTTTGAAATCTACACGCCGGAAATTTTCAGCCTTTATGCACCGGACTCGCTGGATCTCCACCAGGCCCACAGCATTTACTTTCAGGTACTCGGCGAGCACGGCTTTGTCGGCCTTTTCCTATTCCTTCTGTTGTGGGGAATGGTCTGGCGGCAGGCGGGAAAACTCCGAAAAGAAGGGCTTGCCCAGCCGGAAACGCACTGGATATCCTACTTGGGCAGCATGTGCCAGGTCAGTCTGGCCGGTTATGCCGTCGGTGGCGCCTTCCTGAGCCTTGCCTATTTTGACCTGCCCTACAACCTTCTCCTGCTGGTCGTATTAAGCAGACGTTGGCTCGATCGCAAAGCCTGGATCGAAGAAGCCAGCGCGCAAGAAAGAACTCTCCGCTCCGCTCCCAGTCCCGGCACATGAACATTCTACGTTCCGCGTTTTCCCTAGCCTCCCCTGGTGGTACTCAGGGCCGCCTGTCGGTTTTCATATTTCATCGCGTGCTACCGGAAACCGATCCACTCTTTCCCGACGAGCCGGACGCACAGAGCTTCGCCAGGACATTGGACTGGATCAAGTCATGGTTCAACGTTCTTCCTCTCGATGTTGCGGTCAACCACCTGAAACAGCAGGATTTGCCAGCTCGAGCAGCCGTCATCACATTCGATGACGGATACGCCGATAATCGAACAATCGCCTTGCCAATCCTCCTGCAATACGGATTGACCGCCACTTTCTTCATAGCTACTGGATTTCTTGATGGTGGCAGGATGTGGAACGACACTGTGATCGAATCGGTGCGTCGATGCAAAGAAAGCGTGCTAGACCTTACTCCGTTAGAACTTGGGATCCACTGCATAGCCAACACCATTGAAAAATGCCACGCGATTCAAGATATTATCGGCAACATAAAATATCTACCGGTGACCGAACGTACCGATTTGACAGAAAAAATCGCCAATATTGCCAACGTAAACCCAGCGGATAATCTGATGATGACATCTGCCCAAGTCGTTGAAATGCGCGCTGCAGGCATGCAGATTGGTGCCCATACCGTATCGCATCCCATCTTGGCAAGCATAAGCCTGGATGACGCCCGAGAAGAAATAATGAGCAGCAAAAAATGCCTTGAACAACTACTTGGCGAAAAGATTACGCTCTTTGCCTACCCTAACGGAAAGCCTGGCGTTGATTACAAACCTGAGCATGCAGCACTGATTCGGGGCCTAGGTTTCGACAGCGCAGTATCCACGGCATGGGGCGTCGCCGAATACTCCTCTGACATTTATCAAATTCCCCGCTTTACTCCATGGGACAAATCCAAATTCCGTTTTGGTATCAGACTGCTTCGCAATTTTTCGGCTCACCAATAATGCATTTATATAATAATTTTTAATTATGACCAAAGAAATCAATAAAAATATATCATATCCGAGAATCATTGAGGTAGCTCCCTATGTACTTGGAGTGCTACCAACCCTTGCTTTTGCACTTTATTCCGTATGGATTCGAATTCAAAGCAAATATCTGCAGGCAATACTTACACAGTCTGAAATCTCATTGGATAACGCCACTTTTTTTGACTATCTATTTCTTTATCGGATGGATTTGTTTTTTCTTGGTGTATTTGCCCCATTGCTGATAATCGCTACCTACCTATTACTCAAACGCAAAACAGCATCAATAATTTGGTCATTGATTACAGTCATCTCCTTGCTATTGCTTTATGCAAATTTACAAAGCTGGGGACAAGTTGGGCGATTTCTTACTTTTTCCGCGCTTGTTGACGCCATTTCATTTGGATTATCAACGCCTAATTTCATATTAGAATATTTGTCCATTGATGGTTTAGTAAAATTATTCATATTAATGGTAATAACTTTATTTATATTTGGCGCGATTCAACATCTGAAGCGGTTTACTATCACTTTCAAACTTATCGCCTTATTTGGCTTATTAATAGCCCCTGCATCCGCAGTCTTCGCAACCCTAGGTATGTCCTCAAATATCAACCGCACCGAATTAACAAAAAGCTTTGTTATAAACTCGGTGAAGGCACTACTACCTACGCCCAACGCAGCCAAAGGCATTTCAGCACTTTCAAGTCAAGAACTTTTCAATAGCTATAAAGCACTTCATGGTGTTGATCCAGATGAATCAACCCTTGCTAACAATGGTGTTGAGAAGGGGTCAAATCTTATTATTTTTGTGCTTGAAACTGGCTCAATTGAATTTCTGGATGTCAGAAAATCGCTACCTGATCATGCACTATGGAATACGCTATCCGCTTCTCTATACATAGGAAGCAATCATTACTCGGTATTTCCCGCTTCTGCTGAGTCGAACCTAGCCATCTTGGCGGGCATGTATCCGCCTCGCGCATATTATGACACCTGCTTGACCAATCTACGGAGCCACGAGTCAATCCCGACAGTTGTCGGTTCATTTGCCGAGAACGGTGCAAAAACAGCTGTTTATTTACCATATACTAGCCAAGTACCCATGGACAAAGTGGTTTTTGAGCATACAGGTTTCCAGAAAGTATTTTATGGGGACCGAAACAGGCAACCGGGGAAATCAGCAGACCTCACCGCACTATCAAAAATGCTTGACGATATTGATGAATGGCTACATAAAGAAGAACAATTCGTAGCGGCGTTTTTTCCGCAACTTGGTCACGGTCCATGGTCGAGCGAACTTGGAGATTCAATAGCCGACAGAGGAAAGACTCTTGCCCTGCAACAACTCGATTGGATTCAGCAGATTGCTGATCGCCTGCAAGTCAAGGGAGCGCTGAATAACACCGTGATTATTATAACTGGAGATCACGGCGTGAGAACCACAGGAGAAGATCCATCAGTCCGTGTTGGAATGATAGACAAATACTCACTTCACGTACCCCTGATCATTTATGCGCCCAATGCAAAATACCCCCATGGCGTGGTTGACACGCCGACATCGCATATCGACATACCTGCTGAAATTTCTCATCTTTTTGGGATACCAAAAAATCCTTTGCAGCAGGGATTGCCACTACTTTCACCTACGAATAGAACACGTCATCAGTTTTTTATGGCTAACTGGTATTTTGGCGCTGATGGTTTTCGTACCGTCGATAGAGCTGCAATGCACTCCAACGTACTTGATGTAACCTTTGCGCGTGACGATGGAATTGTTCGATTTAATAACAGCGACATCGTTAAAAATGAACAACAAAGAGTAGATATCCGGACGCTGCTTGAATCAACGCTTGATCTCCAATATGCATGGATCGAACGTTTCGCCTGCAGCAAAAATTTGAAGCAAAAATCATGAGCTTTGGATAGCCATCATCCCGGATATTTTCAACGCCGTCAGTCCGGTAGATCCCTGCTCCGACTAGTGCGACGCCTGTCCCATCCCTGCAACCATTGCTCAAGAACCATCGATATCCAGATCATTTCACCGTAATAGCCTGGGTGCTCGTTCAGGTAACGGCCAAACAGCGTGTCAACAAAATCACAGCGGATTATTCCGCGGTCTACCAAACCTCGGAGAGATTCTTCGGCCAGTTTGCGCAGGGCTGCATGCTTCACGACCCAGACACCGAACGGTAGCCCAAAACCCTGTTTTTTCTTCATAATGATTTTATCAGGCAGAAATCCCTTGAGCGCCTCCTTGAAGAACCAGCGCAACTTGAGTCCCTTGAGCTTGTAAGCCGTCGGCAAGCGTAACGAAAATTCCAGCAAGCTGTCATCAAGGAGCGGAAACCCAACCTCCAAGCCGGCAAGGGTTGTCGTTCCTACGACCTTCGGCAAATCACTTTCCGCCAGCGTATAGCGCCAATCAAATGCCAGTTGGCGGTTCAGGTCACTGCAGGGCAACTTTGCAGACTTCCATACTTCACGCTGATGCTGGAGTGGTAATCCAGAATCGATGCCCTCCAGAAAGCCACCCGTAAATACCGATGACGTTCCGAGACGTATGATCAGGTTGTACATCTGCAAGCGATCAGGCATCGGAACCTTGGCTTGCTCGACATAGCTTGCCGCCTTGCCAATTCCTGGAAATTTACCTAGCTTCCCGCCACCCAGAACCGGTTCCATCACTCCCCTACGTACCGCTCCGGGAAAAAGACCATACCAGCCGAAAACCTTTTGCTTCGCATAGCGCGTGTTGCCACCGAACAATTCGTCACCGCCGTCGCCCCCCAAAATCTTGTTGACGCCGTCCGCCTTCGCCATCTTGGCGCAGTAATAAGCCGGCAGCGCTGAAGAATTACCGAACGGCTGGTCATAGTGCGCCGCCACCAAAGGAATGCTGCGGACCAAATCGTCAGGCGTAACGTAATATTCGTGATGCTCGGTACCAAATTTTCGTGCGGCAATTCGGGCAAACTCCATCTCGTCGTAGCCTTCCGCCTCGAAGCCGATGGAGTAAGTGGCTGCTGGCTCCCCGCCGACTTGCCCGATCATTCCGGCAACGGTGGAGCTATCGGTACCGCCGCTCAGGAAGCACGCTGGCTTGCCACCATCCAACTGATTGGCTACTGCCTGGCGCAACAACTGCCGAAACTCATCACTTAATCCATCGAACGGCACGTCTCGACGCTCAGCGAATTCCGGTACCCAATAAGGCGCTATGGTCAATTTACTGCCGTCAAACCAGGCATAGTGCCCCGGTGGCAGACGATGGATATCCTTGAATATGGTCCGTGGTGAAGGAATGCAGTGAAAGTAGAAATAGTCGAATATGGCCTGATGATCGATCACGGTCGACGCGTCGGTCAGTTCGTCAGCACGTTCAGCGAAATGAAGCTGGCCGTTGCTAACTTTGTAGCAGAGGGTACGGATTGCAAAACGGTCTACCGCCAGAAATGTCCCACCACATGGCAAACGAACACCCACTGCAAAATCGCCATGGACAGCATTGGTTGCCTGCAGTTTGTCGCTCGCAGAAATCACCCTCCGCCACGCTGCGATCGCTCCATCGGAGACCGCCAGTTCAGCAAGGTGTGGATCTGTAAAGCGAGGATGGCCTATAGCCAGAAATTCATTTGCCATTGGTATCTGGACGATCTGTTGAAATAAAATCTCAGGAACGTGACCCGACCGACTGCATTGCGCCGGGATTGAATGGTTGAGCGTTGATAACCCGAGTATTGCGCGGATGAACATATTCACGCGACGGTTTCAAATCCACATCATTTTGGCGCTTCGGCACCACTGCCTTTCCAAGCAATCGCGATGTAGCCTTGAGTCGATAGTCCTGCCCGGATAGATTGACGAACTCGCCGCCATCAATATTGATGTTGTTCGAATATTCTCCAGGTCCTGCCGAATCCAGCTTTCCCTTGCCGAGGAGAAGGTTGTTTACAGCATAGACTGCGCCGGTTCCTGCTTTCACCCGAAGGAAAACTCCCCCTTCTGCCCAGCGGTCGACCAGTGTGTTGTTGACGAGATACAGCTCGTTTTTGGGCCATGCAAGACCCTCGGCACCAAAAGAAATCAAATGAAAGTTCTCCGTCGTCGGCGCCTGCTCGATGACATTACCGACCACATAAGCCACCCCACCGCTCGGAAACTCCAACTCATAACTCGCCTCACCCTTTGCACCATCCACCAAACGGTTGTAAAGCACGAAATTTTCCGCTGCCCGCGACTTCAACAGATGTCCGACGCGCGCGTGGTGAAAATAGCTGCCACTCACATGCAAATGCTTGATTCCACCGACATACAGGTTATGCGACTGACCATCACCCGCACCATTATGGCCAAATTCGCTATTACTGATTTTCAGGACGACATCGGAATTATTTGAAGTCAGTATGCCGTTCTCGTTTTCCCAGAATCCGCAGTTCGTTACGGTCAGACTACCTTTTTCCAATCTGATCCCTGCACCGTTCCGGTCACTGACCTGAGCACCGATAAAATCGAAACCATCAACTGAAATCTGCCCCCCGCGGAGAACCCAAATTCCCTTGCCTTCGGCATTTTCACCTGATGCAATCAGACGAACCCGCCCCCCTACTGCACGTAACGTAAGATTACTTTGTTGCCAAATGGCGACATCGCCGAGGTAATCGCCTGCGTCGACTTCTATGACGTCACCATTGCGCGCCGCGCGTGCCGCATTTGCAAGGGTCTTGATATCACGGCTAGGGCCGACACGGATGATCCCCTCTTCATTGGTAACATTAGTTGGCTGAGCCTGCGCCTGTTCAAACGGAGTCAACAGAATGGTAAGCATCGGCACAAAAAACGCAAAGACCCAGAAATCCTTGAATAACTTGCAATTAGACACTGCATCTCCCATCGTCGATGATTGCACCAACATATATCTATTTCGCACATAAATCAGTGACTGAAATAATTATTCACAATTTCAGCTCACATTGATATATCAATTTGTTACGCGACCGCGATCCCAGCTGTCACCTCGGTTATTGACGAAACAGTGGCTGATACGTTTCGAATACCTGACCAAGAGTACAGCATGCGGAAAAGAGAGGTGGGGCGGTTTGTTTTCACCAATTTTCCTCGAAGTTATTAACCCGGCAATCAAATAGATGACAACGCTGCATATTGGACAGCCGAATGATTAAAATAAGCCAGCACCCGTTCCGGTTTTTTGCTGAGGAATTCCATGAATCCGGCCGCTCTTTTCAGCAACGCTTTTTTTCTGGTGGCACGGTCAGAGGAACGCAGCCCGGTTTTGAAGTCCCGGTTCAGGTATTCGTCGGGATTAATCTCCGGCGAGTACGGCGGGAGATAGAAGACCTCAATCTGATCTGTCTTCTCCGCCAGCCACGCGGTGACCAGATTGGCGTGATGGACTTTCAGGTTATCGAGAATCAGAAAGACTTTCTGGCTACTGTCGGCGATCAGCCTTTCCATGAAACCCATGAACAGGTCGGTGTTCATGGCTTCTTCGATGAACTCGAAGCGAACCAGCCCCTGGTTGCTGATGGCAGAGACCATCGACAAGCCATGGCGCTTGCTCGGTGCCGCCAGGACTGGCATTTGGCCAGCCGGCGCATAACCGCGAAGCTAGTGCCCATCTTTCGCCACCGCCGTCCGTCACCCCAATAGATGGTGGCGCCTTCAGTCTTGGCACGTGCTGCGATGATCGGGTAGGTGTCATTAGCCACTGCTCAACCTTGACGGGATTCTACTCCAGCGCCCGCCTCATCGGTCGCTGCGGGATGTAACCCCAGCGCAGCAGGTATTCGCCCACCGTGCGAATTGGCATGTCGATGTCAAAGAGAACCTTGACCATTTGCATCACCGCACGGCGGTTCCACAAGGCAAACGGCAAGCTTAACTGCTTTGGGTTCTCACCCACGATGATCGAGCGCAATTGCCATTCCTGAGCCAAAGTCAGCGTCCGCCCCGACAAATAACGGCGACCACGCGCCTTCCGATTTCAGGCCCTTCGAGCCTTCCATTGAATAGCGCTTGGACCAACCAATGACCGTGCTCACATGCACCCCAACCACCTTCGCAATGGCCTTCCAGAATAATTTCAGTTCTTCACGCATCCGCATCGTCTGCCGACGCATTTCGTCTTGGGCATCGCGGGGTAATTTACGGGCATCGAACTTTTCCATGCACAGTATTATATCAAAATCGGCTATTTGATTGCCGGGTTAATAAGTGAAGCTCAGCAGGTATAGCGTTGCCCACGCTGGCGTCGGCCAGCGGCCAGCTTATATTATAGGCAGATAGCGCGGTGGGAGCGGGTCAGGCACTTAGTCCGTTCCAAACAACATCTAAGTCAATGATTTAATGGATTAATTTTACTATTTCACGGGTGTGGATTTGCCGGAAATGAGATAATAACGCCTTGATTCCTTGCAAATTTTCGTGAGTTTTTGATG
>Ga0154020_10008381_pt1 | contig 11987 bp, 11 predicted proteins | sample Klosneuvirus_201_FD_109709 | JGI IMG/M metagenome (GOLD analysis project Ga0154020, IMG submission 109709) | Active sludge microbial communities from wastewater, Klosterneuburg, Austria - Klosneuvirus_20160825_MG | ecosystem: Engineered > WWTP > Aerobic digester > Activated sludge | place... | reverse complement strand
TCCCGGTCTGAAGCAATTGATCGCCGACATGTTCGAGACCATGTACGAGGCGAACGGCGTCGGATTGGCCGCGCCGCAGATCGGGCAGAGCATCCGGTTGTTCATTGTGGATGCATCGCCCTTTGCAGAGGACGAGGATGGCAACCCCACTGAAGATGCGCACCTGAAGGACTTCAAAAAGGTCTTCATCAACGCGTACATCGTTGAGGAGGAAGGGGAGGCGTGGCCCTTTGAAGAGGGCTGTTTGAGCATACCCACCATTCGTGAAGAAGTGTACCGCGAACCAAAGATCGTGATCCAATACCAGGACGAGAACTTCAAGGAATACGAGGAAGAATACGATGGTTTCGCGGCGCGTGTGATCCAACATGAACACGACCATTTGGACGGCGTTCTCTTCGTGGACCACCTCACGCCGATGCGCCGCAGGTTGTTGAAAGGGAAGCTCCGTGACATCTCTCGTGGAAAGACGGACGTCAAGTACAAAATGCGGTTCACACCAATAAAATGATGAAAGCCATGCGGCCACTGCTCCTGCTACTTGTTGTCTCTGTTCTTGCATCTTGCGGTTCGGGTGAAAACTCTGAAGACGTATCAGCCTCCAGCACACGGATCCGTGCTTTGGAGGATACGCTCTTCAACAGTGGTTCCTTTGACCAGCGTAAGGCCCAGACCCTGGTTGACCTCTACAAGGGGTTTGCGGCGGCCCATGCAAAAGACAGCTTGGCTCCGGAATACCTCTTCCGCGCAGCGAACATGAGCAAGACCATGCATGAAGGCGAACAAGGCGTGAAGCTCTACGATCGCATCATCAAGGAGTACCCGTCCTGGAACAAAATTCCGGATGTGTTCTACCTGAAGGCCTTCACCATGGACAGTGAATTGAGCAGCAAGGGCGAGGCGAAAATGGCTTACGAGGAAGTGATCGAACGTTTCCCGAACCATCCCTTCGCGAAAGATGCGCGTGCCATGATAGAGAACCTGCAGTACAGCGATGCCGAGCTGATCGAGCGCTTCCAACGGATGCAGGACAGTACGGGTGTTGTGCAGTGAAGTCGCTATTGGCTATTGGCCTCTAGCTGCTGGCCATTCGTTCCTTTGAGGAGAAATAGCGAGCAGCCAACAGCCAAAGGCCAGGAGCCGAGCAAAGGCTCTTCGATAGTGGTCAGGTGTTCCGATATCTTGTGACTTCCGTCACTAAGCACCTCCTCGTGCTCCGGTACCTTTGCGTTCGAACCATAAACCTGAGCAAATGGCTATTTCAAAAGATTTGATCGAAGCTGTCGATACCGGCATGACGTGGGATGCGTACATGGAACTTTTCGGTCGCGTTGTGGCTGAAGGCCGGACCACTGGCCCGGTCCAAACCGAGGACCTGTTCGCCTACACCAAGTTGAACCTTTCGCGTAGCCGTCGCTGGAACAAGACCTTGAAAGTGTTGCCAGCATTGGAGAATGGTCTTCCGATCCAAACACAGCAGACCTGGTTGGTGTTGACGGAAGCATGGTGTGGCGATGCCTCCCAGTGCAACCCGATCATCGCAGAACTTGCAGCTCGCACGCCTGGGGTCAGGTTGCGTTTTGCGTTGCGCGATGAGCACCTATCAGTCATGGATCGTTACCTCACGAATGGAGGGCGAAGCGTTCCGAAATTGATCGCGTGGGACGATGCCACCGGCGAGGAACTGTTCACGTGGGGGCCACGCCCCGAAGGAGCACAAGTGATCTATAAAGAGTACTTGGCCCAACCCGTTGAAGCGCGCAATGCCGAAGCCATGAAGGAGCAGTTGCACCGCTGGTATTTTGATGATGGCGGAGTGAGCGTTCAAAAGGAGCTGCTTGCCTTGGTGCGCGACACGGTGGAAGTGGAGCAGCAAGGGTAGAGCACACACGTGCTGATCCAATAGGATCACATTTCCTTCAGCCTTGGGTTAGGCTTTCATTCGTAGGGAACACGCTTATGGCTGCCGTCTTCCCGGCTAACACAGCCATTACTTGACCAACAACGGGGCTTGCTTCCAAAAAGCAAGCCCTTTCTTTTTGGACGGCGCGATCAAAGCCGCAGGACCTGCACGGCTTGCTGATAACGCTCATTTCCCGAACTTTGTCCCATTCCGGCTTCCAGCGCCAACGACCCGCGAACAAATTTCCCGTTCGTGTGTTCAAACCTATCAGAACCAGATCCACATGCGCATCAGTACAATTCTCATTGCTCTACTCTTAACGGTGTCCGCTTCGGCACAATCGTTTTCTGTGGGCAAACGTGATCTCAGTTTCGTGGATGCGGCGCGGAACCGTACCATCGGCGTTACAGCGTACTACCCAGCGGCTTCGGCCGGTACGGATGTGCCTTTGGCCGAGGGTGAGTTCCCGGTCCTGGTGTTCGGGCACGGCTTCGTAATGGGTGCGGATGTCTACGGCAACCTGTGGAACTATTTCGTGCCGAAGGGCTACATCATGCTGCTGCCGACCACGGAAGGAGGTATTCCCCCGGACCACGGTGCGTTCGGTGCGGACTTGGCGTACTTGGCGGATGCCATGCAGTTGGAGAACACCAACGCTTCCTCGCCATTTTTCGGACATGTCATGCCTGCAACGGCATTGATGGGCCACAGCATGGGCGGCGGTGCCAGCTTCTTGGGGGCAGGGGGAAACACCAACATCCAAGCCCTGGTGAATTTCGCCGCAGCCGAGACCACACCCAGCGCGGTGGCAGCAGCTGCAACGGTGCAAGTGCCCACCTTGGTCTTTGCCGCAAGCGAGGATTGTGTAGCGCCCATCGCAGCACACCAAGGCCCCATGTACGCCGCATTGACCGTGCCGTGCAAGGCATTCGTGAACATCTTGGGTGGTGGCCACTGCTACTTCGCCGAGAGCACGTTCACCTGCACGTTGGGTGAATTGACGTGCGGTCCGGACCTCACCATCTCCCGCACGGAACAACACGCCGTCATGAACGACTTCGCAGGCCTGTGGTTGGACCATTTCCTGAAAGGCGATGAGGCGGCCTACGCAGCCGTGTTGGACAGCATGACAACGAGCACGCGCGTGCAAGCCGATTTCACCTGCCTTTCCACAGCGGTAGTAGAGAAGGAGGCCAATGAATGGTCGTTGTATCCCACCGTTGTGAATGATCAACTCTTCATTGCCCACCCACCGATCAACGCTACGCTGCACGTGATCGATGCCACCGGCCGGATCGTATTACCGACGCGATCAGCGATCCGTAGCACATCACTGAATGTCGGTTCCTTGCGTGAAGGAACGTACCAAGTGGTAGTGGAGACCGCAAAGGAGCGGAGTGCGAAGTGGTTTGTTGTGGTGCGGTAGGGTGAAGGGTGTTTGACCTGAAAGGACGCAGGTATACTGTGTCTTCGCGTGTTGAACGCTGGCGCTCGGCAAGGAAGACACCTCCTAGATCTCCGTCTTAGTAGAACTTGCAAAGTGACCAGGTCCGGCGCACTCCTGCTTGGAATTCGAGGTATGACCTTGTGGATCTTGACAGAATGATTCGGATATTTACATTCCGAACAGCACCCATGCACCACTTCATACGCTCCCTTCTACCTGCCTGTCTTTGCATCTTCGCAATGCCCGGTTTTGCGCAGTTCAGTCTTCCTGTGGATGTGGCCTATTTGGAACCGGTCGCGCACACGACGGGCGATCTTGATGGCGATGGCTTTGTGGATATGGTTGGATACAAGACCTGGCACAGGAACTTGGGGGACGGCACCTTCGCTGCGCCGGTGGAAATTATTCCTGAAGCAGGGTTGCGCCGAACATTCGTGCTTGATGTAAATGCCGATGGGTTGCCGGACCTCGTGGTTCCGCTCGATGATGGGCGGATCGTGGCACACATGAACCTAGGCGGCACCTTCGATCAAACGCAAGAGGATATAGCTTACTTCTTTAGTGGCACCGGTAACATTAGCAGTGATCTGCTAAAACAGATCTATCTGGTGGACATAGATAACGATGGCGATCAGGACTTGATCGTCTCATTCTCGACCAGCTCCAGCATCTGGTGCTTCAACAACGACGGGGCGAACGTGTATGGCCCGAAGCGCAACCTGACGACCTCCCTGGTCGGGCTCTTCGACGAGATGATAACGGATCTGAACGGAGATGGTTTTCCTGATCTGGTGTATGCCGAAGATAATTCCGGTTATGACAATTTGGTAGTGCGCATGAACTTGGGCACGGGAAGCTTCGGCCCTATTCAAGTGATCAGCAATGAACAAAACCAAGCGCAGTTTTTCGAAGCGCGCGACCTAACGAGTGATGGCATTCCGGACCTGGTGCTGACAAAATATGGGGCGAGGCAATTGGTATTAATGCCAGGCATTGGCGACGGCACCTTTGGCGCTGAACAAGTGCTGGCGAACAACATACCGCGGAGCTTCCAGTTCGCTATGGTGGACATGAACAACGATGGGGTGGAAGACGCGTTATTGGGCAGCCCGGTCGATAGTGTTATCGTGTATTACCCCGGTATGGTTGGAGGGAGCTTTGGTGCTCAAGTTTTGATAAGCAAAAACCACGTTGATCTTGTCTACATGGAACCGTTCGATATGGATAACGATGGTGCCAACGACGTAATGGCAGTGGGTTCTTTACTGATCACTCACCGAAATCTTTCTGCTGGAACGAGTTGGGAGTCTACGATCCAATCCATGCGGGCGGGCTTTGATCAAATGGTCTTGGCCGACATGGATCAGGACGGAGATGATGACCTTGTGACCGGATATTCTGGGGCCAACCGTGCCATCGTTTGGCACCCGAAGGAGGGCGATGGTTACCTACGTCCCAAGTTGGCGGTGGCTGGAATTGCAGATCTTAAGCAGTTTCGTGCGGCTGATCTGGATGGCGATGGACGAATGGACTTGATCTACAGGACACAGTACGACCAGAGTTTGAGCTGGGCACGAAACCTAGGTGCTGGGGTTTTCGATGAACCCGTGCTATTGGCATCCCCAAATTTAATGAGCCAATTTAACGTAGGCGATCTGGACAACGATGGGGATGTCGATATACTGTATCGACGACAACAATATTCATGGAGTGCGTTGGAGTGCGCTGTGGCAGTCAATGATGGCAGTGGGAATTTCACGATCCAATTGGTGCCGAGTCTTCCTAATTCGCTTTCTTTTATATGGCTGCGCGATATGGACGGAGATGGTCTATTGGATGTATACACGACCTCCCTCGCACAATTCCTCTGGCACCGCAATGATGGCGGACTGACCTTCACTGCGATGCCGGTGATCTCTCACGGTACCGGCGACGTGGTAGCAGACTTCTTTGATGTAGATGCTGATGGATCCGATGATCTCATCCTTGGTGGTGATGCCCTTGCATGGCACCGAAACTTGGGAGATGGGAACTACGACGTTCCGCAGTTGATACTCGAAGGTGCAGCACATACGTGCGCGCATACCGATGTTGACAGCGATGGCTTGGTTGATCTCGTATCTGAAGCAGATGGCCAAGGACTTTATTGGTTTCGAAATCTGGGTGGGTTACTTGATCCTACTCCAAACCTGATCATCACCGGTGGCGAATTCCACTTCAATTGGAGCTCAACAAACCGAGATGAAGAAGTGCTCATTACAGATCTTGATGGCAATGGCCGGGAGGATTTCCTGTTCTATTATCGTCCGGATTCTGTTGAAGCGATCACCGTTGTCGTCTACAATTTGTCCGGGCAAGTCATGCTCAGCGGCCGCAGCTACGTGGATGTGGATGCAGATGGCACCTACTCAACTGGTGATATTCCCGCACCTTGGTTGCCTGTGGCGATAAACCCTACGCCCTCGGTGCCACACACTGCAGCCAATGGCATGTACCAATACTACGCGTACGAGGGGAATTATAATTTGACCCTTGGTGGCGACTGGCCCACACCGCTCTGGAACGTAACTGTTGGTGGCAGTGGTTACGAAGTTGAGGTGATCGACACACCGATCACCGATCTCGACTTCGCGTTGAGTCCCGCCATTGATAGCTCGCTGGTCGAGGTATCTGTCGTGTTGGGAACGGCTCCTTGTGGTTCACCCAACGTGCTTTGGGTCTCTTACCGCAACATGGGCACCCGTATTGAGCATGGCAGTGTAAGCCTCGTGTTGGACAGCTTGTTCGAATACACCTCCAGCAATTCCGCACCCATATCCATCATCGGCGATAGCATCACGTGGGAATTTGACGCACTCGGATACTTCGAAGTGCGCACCATCCGCGTGGCCGTGCAGATGCCCGGTGTGCAACATTTGGGTCTTCCTTACACCCTTAGTGGCGCAGTTGTTACTGTGGATGACAATGGTGCGTTCGCTGCGCAATTCAACGCTTCACTCAGCGACACAGTGACCTGCGCTTACGACCCGAACGACAAGCAGGTGGAGCCTTTGGGTTTCGGGCAATACGGGGCCATCGATGTGGATACAGAAGAACTCACCTACACGATCCGTTTTCAGAACACCGGCACTGCGGCTGCGCAGGATGTGGAACTGCGTGATGAACTGCCTGCATTTGTTGATCCGCAGCAACTCCGCGTGTTGTCCTACTCGCACGCCCCCACATCGTTCGGTGTGAACGAGCAGAACATGCTGGTGGTGCGTTTCGAAGGCATCCAATTACCAGATTCTGGTGCCAGCATGGTGGAGAGCCAAGGTTTCATTCGCTTCGGCACGCAGCTCCTCGAAGGCACACACTTGGATGTGGTAGAGAACACCGCAGATATCTACTTTGACAACAATCCGCCTGTGATCACCAACACCACGCTGAACACCTTGGTGGATTGTGGACTTTGGATGCCAGAGGCGACACAGCATATAGATGGGCAAATCGTCGCTTCTGCAGGTCTTTTCTACCAATGGTATCGGAATGGAGAGGAACTGCTTGGTGCTACTGAACAAACGCTGGAGATCACAAGTGTTGGGAATTACTATGCAGTGGTCACCAGCTTGTACGGTTGCGTTGCCAATACGGATGTGGTGCAAGTGATCACGTTGGGTATGGCAGAGCATGGGCCATCACTCGCTACGGTCTTCCCAGATCCATTCACGGTGAACTTCCGAGTTCGTATGGCCGGTGGTAGTTCCATCCAAGATGTAGAGCTACTGGACCAACTAGGACGCAGTGTTCGGCGTATTCGGGGGGAAGGATCCGAACTCGTTGTTGAGCGCGGGGACCTCCCGGCTGGCATCTATCTCTTGCGCGTTAGAAGCATGGAGAGCGGGATAGCCGTGTTCCGCGTAGCGGCCGAATAAATTTTCCAATAGCCGTGGTGTCCGCTTCGAGAATGAAGGGGTGGATCGACTTATGCACGGGAAAGCTTACGTGGGTTCAGGTACAAGTGCATCCCAAATTTGCACAAGTCGAAAACGGCCGCCTATATTATCGTCCACACTCTGACGATATATCTGACATGCTCAACCATTCCCTTTCCCACAACTTGGTCTCCTTCGCAGCCGTGCAGGCCGAATGGGCCAATACCTTGGACCTGATCCAACAACTTTGCCCAGTGCAGCGCGCCGCCGAAGTGGTGCGGCCGGACAAGTTCGCGTACATCACCGTAGACCAAGCCTACGAATATCAAGTGGCCACCATCGAACGCATCTTGTTCCAGAACCTGTTGCTGCGCCCCATGTACCGGATCGAAGACCGCGACACCATCGAGTTCCAAGCAGACTGGCTCTGGAACTGGCGCCAAAACGTGCCTTGGACCTGCGAACCAGTCAGCAGTGTGAACCGGTTGTTCCCGGATGCGCCGGAGCGGATGTATGTGTACCGGTATGAGGTGGTTTTGGTGGAGGGGTGAGGTGCTCCGGTTAAAGCGGTAAGGTGTCCCACTGCTCAGCGTACCCCTTCGATCCGTACGATTGGACGATTACGAACTTGTTCACTTCGTGCAGGATCAACACATCAGGCCAACGCGAACTGTCTACACGCTTCAAGGTCTTCCAGTTCGAGCATAGGATATTGCTTCAATACCTCGTCTTCTGGAGTGCCTGCCATCAGGAACTCCAGAACGGTCTGGGCCGTGATCCGCATACCCCGAATAATAGGCCGACCATTGCAGATCCGGTCGTCGACCGTGATCCGTTTGAGAAGCTCGGAAGAACTGTTCATGTCAACAAAGTTAGGCGATTCATGAGGTCTGAGGAATTACTTCACCCAAAAGTAGCCGCGGCCAAAACGTACCCTGGACCTGCGAACGCATCAGCAGCGTGAACCGTCTTTTTCCGGATGCGCCGGAGCGGATGTTCATTTACCGGTATGAGGTGGTTTTGGTGCAGGGGTGAGCGGGGAACCTACTTTTGCACAGATGTCGCACGCCAGAAAGGACGACTCACTGCAGAAGCACAGCGCTGGAAGCATTTGCGGCCGGATCTGAAGCGCAGTGCCGCAAAGCGGGAGCGGAGGGCAAGTATGAAGCTGACCTCACGTGTGGGGGCGAAGGAGGAGTAGCTGACCCCAGGCTACTTGATCAAGCCCCGTTGGATGCTGTCCATGACCAGCGAGTCCTTCAGATCGATCGCGTCGCGTGCACCTACAATACTATCCACAACGTGGTTCTTCCTTTCGAATTCCGGTTCTGCACACTCCATGCTGCAATAGATCCTATCGTGATAGCCCATGGCGATATCGTCAGCAGGAACTCCTTCTTGCTTGGCTTTTACATCGACGGACATGATCTCGTACGGCACCTCATCAAAGTGGAGCGCATCGAATTTGGTAGCACGCGGAGCCGCAACAACGAATGCCTTGTCCACATCGGATATGAGCTTCCCGTCCGTTGAACAATGGAATTCGCTCGGTCCGCAACCGGCCGTTGTTAGCACTAGGGCCAATAGGACATGGATCTTTCGCATGTGGTGAAGGTAGAGTGGCTGGTCATTCTTTGGAAGCAGCAGCGTGAACCGCCTTTTTCCGGATGCGCCGGAACGGATGTTCATCTACCGGTATGAGGTGGTATTGATGCAGGGGTGAGCAGTCACGGACGGCGAGCCAACCAGCCTTCCGGTCTGCGCTTACCATCGTAGACGGCGGCAATGAAGACGGTGGTCCCATGGACTGCATAGATCACCCTGTACGGGAAATTCGCGACCATGGCGTAACGATATCCGCCTCGTCGCTGGGCATAACTCAAAGGGCGGGTCTGGATGTAGTTGAAGCAAGTGCCAATTTCCGCACGGAGGCGGCTGCCCAGTCCTGGACTTCTTGCCTCCAGGAACCGTTCGGCTTTATTCAGTTCCTCGAATGCCTCCTGATGGATGGTTAGAGAATAGCTCACCGCTTGTCGCGTTGGCGTTCTTCTTCCAACATCTGTTGCACTTCCTCCCAACTGTAGGTCTTTGCTTCTCCGCGCTGGTATGCCTCGTCGCGCTCGTTGACCATGCTCAGTTGTTGGTCGGTAAGCTCGAAGCCATCGGTGCCGTCCAGTGCATGCTTTACCTCTTCAAGCTTTGCAGCATCATTCAGCATGGCGAGCTTTTCCAGCAATTCCAGTTTCAATGCGCGGGTGTCCATGGTTGTTCCACGAAGGTAGCAAATGGCCTCTTCCCTGATGCTCCGGAACGGATGTTCATATACCGGTCTAGCATGGAATTGTTGGAGGGGTGAAGGGAGCTACAGAGTCCATGGAACTTCGCTTCCAGCCTCAACGCAGATCGGCATGCATTGATACCTCACTTACCGCACAGCTCATTGGCCTGACATGACCCGTTTGAGTTGCCAACCGAGCACATCTCTTTCACTATCACACTCAAACCAACACCGCCAGCGCATCCTTGCTGAACCCGAGCAATTCATCGCTGTGCCCATCGCGCACTTTCTGGAGCCACAGCGGATCCATGAGCAACGCACGGCCCACGGCCACCAGATCGAAGTCGCCGCGATCGAAACGGCGGACGAGTTCATCCAAGGGTGTCGGTGTGGAGCTATCGCCGCGGAAGGCTGCGGTGAATTCGCCGCTGAGGCCCACGGAACCGACGGTGATAACGGGGGCGCCGGTCACCTTCTTCGCCCAGCCAGCGAGGTTGAGATCGCTGCCTTCGAACTCGGGTTCCCAGAAGCGCCGTTGGGAGCAGTGCAGAATGTCTGCACCGGCATCGATGAGCGGTGTCAACCAGGCCTCCAGCTCCTGTGGTGTGGCGGCCATCTTGAAGTCGTAGGCGCCCGGTTTCCATTGCGAGAGGCGGATCTGAAGCACCATGTCGGTACCCACTTGGCGGCGCACTTCGCGGATCACCTCAGCGGCGAAAAGCGTACGCTCGGCGAGAGTGGTACCTCCGTATTTATCGGTACGGGTGTTGGTCGCACTCCAGAAGAACTGATCGATCAGGTAGCGGTGGGCGCCGTGCAGTTCCACAAGGTCGAAGCCGAGTTCCTTGGCGCTGCGCGCGGCACTACCGAAGGCGGCTATGGTGTCGGCGATCTCGCTTTCTGTCATGGCCTGGCCGTTGCTCTTCTCGGCATTCACGCGTTCGGAGGGGCCTTCGAAGGGCACAGGAGGCACCCAGTTGTCGCGCATCTTCACGGGCGGCATTACGCCCATGTGCCACAGCTGCGGTCCCATTTTACCACCAGCGGCATGCACTTCGTCGATCACATTTTTCCAACCGGCCAGCGCTGCTTCACCATAAAAGTGCGGCACATCCGGATCGTTGCTGGCTGAAGGGCGATCGATCACCGTGCCTTCGGAGAGGATCAATCCCACACCGGCTTCCGCACGGCGGCGGTAGTAGTCCGCCACATTCGCGCCCGGCACACCGTTGGGCGAGAACGAGCGCGTCATGGGTGCCATCACGAAACGGTTCTTCAGTTCGAGCGAGCGGAGGGTGAAGGGTTGGAAGAGGGGAGTGAGCATGGCGCAAAGGTCGGCCATGTGTGCATCTTCATTTCCTGATGGAATGGAAAGACGTTTCGAGCGGCGCTAGCACTGAACGATAAACTTCCGCGTGCAGCGGAGCAATGCGCTGCCGTCAACAGCCGATCATTTACACCCCTTCTTGAAGGTCTCCCAATCGATCTCCACCCCATTCGGATAAGCTTCAGCCACCTCCGCCGCGACCAGTGCCTCCAGCTCTTTGAATGGCATACCATAGATCATCTCGAAATCGGACATGCCAGCTTGCCATAACGCACCGAATTTCTCCACACCATAGTGCTCCATCAAATACTGCACGTAGCATGCGGCTTGGTGGTAGGCGATCATCTCGTCGCATTGGTAGAAGTGCTCTACCAGCGAATCACCGGGGAAGGTCATCTTGTTGTTGAGGAGGTAGCTGTTCACCTCGCGCACGGTAAGGCCGTTGCAGGTGTTCGTTGCATAGGTGGCGAGGCCTTCGTTCAGCCAGAGGTTGCTCTCGGGCGGGTAGCCCCACGTTTCCATCGCGAGCATGTGCATGGTCTCGTGTTGGATGGGTGGGGTAACGATGTTCTCCTTTTTCATGACCTCCGGATCGTTGGTCACCACCAGACCGACTGACTTCTTCGCATAGTCCGCCTGGCCGGAAACGCCGATGCCCGTGACCTTCTTCATGGCCGCTTTGGAAGGATATAACCGGATCACGTACGGCACGGAGAACGTATCCACTTTCAATAGTTCCATGTTCCGTTGGATCGCGCTCATGCACACGTCCACAAGCGAGTCGCGGTGCTCGTAGGCGAAGCCCTCAGCGGGAAATTGGAAGGTGAAGTTCTCGACCTCTTTCGTTACCGAACGTTCGGTGTTCCAGCCGTTGGTTTCCTGTTTAACAGGTTGATCATGGTGTTCTGATCCCGAGGAACAGCCGATACATAGGGTTGCGATCGCCGTAAAGATCGTGGCCGAGGTTTTCGCTTTCTGCATTGATCGGCTGAAGGTCAGGGCTATCGCGTCTTGAATTACCAAAGGTCGGTTGATCGATCCTTGGTGTAGGGTCTTGATCTTGGCAATTTATAGGTGCTACTTGCGGCAAAAGCCGCAAAATGACCGTACTAACCTTC